>JGI24710J26742_10000075_pt1 | contig 76373 bp, 71 predicted proteins | sample BioPla2DNA2_FD_26742 | JGI IMG/M metagenome (IMG submission 26742) | reverse complement strand
CCTGAATTTAATACTATATGCCATAACACATTTTCCTTTCTCCTTCACGAAAGGGGAAATATTGTCGGAAAATGTGTTACCTTTTTGGGGTCCGGATCAACAGGGCGTAGGGAATGGGGAGGTGACGAGGACCAAATATCCAAGACAAAAAACCAAAAACTCCAAAAACCTTTCTAAACCACGGAACACACAGAATACACAGACATAGGTTAAAAATTACGCCAAAACTTCGTTTTCGCTAGTCTCCGATTAAAAGAGCTTATTAGCAAAGAACTTTGCTAATAAGCTCTTTTAATCGAAGACCTGAACAAAATCTTGGTTCATTGCATTGTCTAATGATTTTACTCGATTTTTACCATTTAAAAACTAGGGAAGTAATGACAAAGCACTTGTTGCCTTCATATCGGAGTTCATAAACATTCAACACGCCGACCCGTCACTCACCGCTCATCACTAAGCCCACTCCCTCTGCGAAGCAACAGGGTATTTCGTGCTTGAAAAAGGTTTCGGGCATTTTATCTTTCTATCTGAAAAACTTTGCGAAAATATTTTTTTGCCAGAACTCGGCTTTCTCAGGAGTATCAAAATTAAAAGAAATACCGACTTTTTCCCCTTCTTTCACAAAGGAAAGAATACCATTTAAGCATTTAATATCCGAATTCCCACCCTGCCCTGTCTGAGCCTTTTTCATAATATCTTTCTCAAAGGCTGCCGCATCAATCTTAATAAGACTTTCAAAATCTGATTTGGTTTCATTATTATGAAATTCGGCAAGAATAGAAAAGAAAGTTTCCGACAGTGAAAATTCCAGATTTTTCACTTTACGAAGCTCATTGTACACAGCCTGATTTTCAGCAAGCCCTTTCTTATTAAATAAATAGGGAAAGCGTGCCTCGCAAACATCTGCAATCTTGCTCCAAGCAATTCTAGCATTAAACAATAGAGACTTTGCACTGTCTGAAACCTCAGGCGGTAAAGTAATTTCCTTTCCCCACTTAAGCACTGTGCTTGTCACTTCAATTTTTGGAGCAGCTTTTGCATAGGTGATTAGCACCGAATCTTTTTCCTTGTCATATTCTATAAATTCGGCAAAATTATCGGATTTACATTTTTTGAAAAACTCAGACGGAAGACTCTCTATATCAACTGATAAAGCTTTACTGAAGTCAGAAAAGATAGAGCATCTTATTGAGCCTGAAAAAGAAAAATACTCCTCCTCAAAAACTATAAGCTTCTCATGAAGAGTTTTAAGATTCAGTTTGAGATAGAGTCCCTTGGTTTTTGCATATTCTGAAAACTTCTTTTCAAAGTCTGCTGTTTCTTGAGGAAAATTTTGAAAAGCATTGCTTATAACAGCTTTAAACAGAGGTAAAGTTGTTTTGGCATCTAAAGTAACAAAAATTATTTCATTAGTTTCTGCATTAACGGGATTGAGAGAAAAGCTAAAGAGAACCAGGAAAAAAATTATGCTATTAAAAATAAAGCGTTTCATTTTTCCTCCTTTGCTCTTCTAATAATATTCTAATTTTTTCAGTGAATAAAAACAACTCCGCAAAAAGTAAAAAAAAAGAGGCTTAACGCCTCTTATCTCATCCATTCAGCTTAAAACCTGCCGGATCTTTTAAATATTCGTAAAGAACACTTTCAGCCTTATGTTTTTTGCCAACATCTTTACCGTCCAACATAATTTTACCGTTTGTGAATATTTCTATCAGCATAGACTCTCCTGTAACAGATTTGATTTAATCCGGCTCAAACCGGAGGAACAACTTAAAATTCTTCCTCCTCCTCTGGAATTCTACAATCACCGAAGGAATCATCAACATATGGAGTTTCTTCCTCTACATAGCTATTCTGATAATTCCCTTCGCTGTCGTAGTAACCGCCCTCATGGCTTTCATTGGGCTCACTTACGGGGCGATTTCCCGCTGTTTCAGTTTCTCCAAAGCCTTCCTGCACAACAGCGCCATAAGCTCCAGAGGTATCAAAACCGCTGCCGATAGAATAATATTCGGCAGTTATCCCGTCAGTGTTTAAAAGATTTAATTTATTTTTTAATTGTTCTTCTGCAATCGCGGCCAAATAACTATTTTCAAGTTTTTCCTCAATCGCCCTTACAGCTTCATCTTTGCGTCCAGATAAACTGGCTGCATCACACCACATCAAAAAGGCTCTCTGATTGTAAGGATTATCGGAACAAACCTCCTCTAACATCTGAGCGGCAACTTGCGGCGCTGATGCCATATAAAAATAAGCAAGTTCTATTCTGGCATTCTCAGCATCAGGAACTTGATTCACAAAGTTTTCAAGTGAATCATAGGCATCTTGATACATTCCCCATCTATTTAGCTGAGTTACCAATTTTGAAAAGCTTTCCTCATGCTCCTTAAAAAAGTGAACCTTTTTTAAAGCTTCTTTAGCTTCACTAACCTTATCAGCACGTCCTCTTACAACAGCAAGTCTGTAAAGATCCATAAGAACTTCCGGACTAACTGTTACAAGAGCGGAATAATTTGCTCTATTGAGCAACTCATCTGCCACATCTTGGTAGAGATTGTCTTTAGCTGAGATTTGCTTTAAAAACTCACTTGACTGTACCAAACGCAACCAGAGATTGATCCAAAGGCTGTAAGAACGTATATCAGTCTCAAATTCGCGCAATACTGTCTGAGCCGTATTGAGAGCGTCCATATAAAATCCGCGGCCAGCTTGTATTTGAGCATAATACATATGATCCTCGAAAGTTTTTCTGCTTCTGGTTTTCATTATTTCGCTAGCAAGCTCAAATTCTTCACGGTCTATCAAGTATTTCAAAAGCTCATCTTCCAGCTCATGAGCAGCACCAGGATTTTCTTCCGACTCCATTTGCACAAACTTAAAGTATTCTTCTGTTGCTTCCTGTTTAATTATCAGATCCTTCAAAATCTTCTTAACATGAGAGGTTTTAAGCTCAGGATGCTTTAAATTCAACAAAAATCTCATTTTATCCCGCTCTTTTTCACGTGAAGAAAACATGGCCGCCACAAAAGGCTCTAGAATACTCTGGCTTTTGCTCACTCTTGAATGCATAGCCGCATACTTAAATGCTTTTTCTTTGTCGCCAATCATAGTAGCTGCATATGCAGCATTAAAAATAAAGTCTTCCATCTGCGGAGCTTTTTCCAAAACCTCTTCGGCTATCTTCAAGCCTTCGCGGAACATGCCTCCCTTGAGATAGATCTTCATACTCGAAAGCTGCTTGGCAGAAAGTTCTTTCAATCTTATATCTGCTATAAAGGATTTAGCTTGGTTAGAATAAGGACTGCTAGACCTAATTCTGCTTAAAAAAAGCTCTGCCTCTTTTTGCTTTCCGATTTCATAAAATAATTTTCCTGCATAAAAAAGCCCTCCCTCGTGTGCGGGATTAAGCTTCAAAAGGTTTCTTATGTCCTCTTTAGCAGGCACAAGAGTGTTCTTTGTGTCTTGAGCAGCTATTCGGTCTAAAAATATTTTTTCCAAGGAACCATCTGATGAACATACCCTCAAATCGCTCACTGAAAGGCTTGCCAGAAACATAGCTGTCAAGAAAAAGAAAAATCTCTTGTTAAAAAAGTTTTTCATCGATCTTTAAAACCTGCTAACTGCTGTTTCAGCATTTTAGGTCTCAGATGCTGTGCTATGACTTCGTTAAGCTCTTCCTTGGCTTTGCCTCTCAAAAACTTATTTTCAGACACAGCCAATATATGTTCCAAATGAATCCTGGCATTCTCAAAATCTCCGTTTTGACGACAAAGAAGAGCCAGATTGTATCTGGCAGGCAAATTGTCAGCCAATATGATGGCCTGTCTGTATTCGTCCGCCGCTAGAGCAGCAAAGTCAGTTGTATCACCGAAAAGACCCTCATTCTGGCGCTTCTCGTAAGCACAGCCTAGAAGATATCGGGCTTCATCTGCTGCAGGTTTCAAAGCTTTAGCTTTTCTGAAAGCAAGTATCGCCTGCTCGTATTCTTTGCGCTTCATATAATTTCTGCCGTCTTTGACCCAGAGTTCATATTCTTTTTGCGAAGCACTCAAATAGCCATAAAGATCCTCATAAGAACTCTCATCCCTGCCATCGTAAGGAGGCAAGGAACCATTTTCGAACTGGTTTTTACTCGCCATATAAGCTTTGGAAGTCGGCACAAATAGAGCAACCCCTAGGGATAATGCGAGAAGAACTTGTTTTGTTTTTTTCATATTTACACACCCTTAGGAATAATTTCGGCATTTCTCCCATCAGAACTTAGAGGAAAAAAACAGTGACAAGTGGCCGATGGCGTACAGCGAGCTTTAATAATGCAAACTGTATAGTGAAGAATGTAAAAATGAACCTCGAATACTTCTCTTGATATTAAGAGCTAATAAATCTTATTTGCCATTATTCTCCGTCTTGCCTATTAATAATTTCTAAACCGCGATGTTTTTTATTTGTTTTGCATTTTATCTGAGAAAATCGGCACAACCTGAGATTTCATTTTTTTATCATCAATTAAAAAACTTAAAAAAGGCAGCTATGCTAAGCATAGCTGCCTTTTGCTTTAAAAGTATTTCTAGCTGGGTAAAACTGAACTCTATCTCAAAAAAAAGAAGAAAAGTTTTACCAAAGTGTTTACCGCTTCATTCGTTTGCCTATTTTTGCTGCGGCCTTTTTCTGCTATAAACTACAGTTGTTCTTGGCAGCATTCCTGCCATTGGATGATAAAGTTGGAAATACTGCCCAACAGCGAAGTTACCTTCGATAGTCAGTTCGCCATTTTCAACTTTATATTTTCCTTCAACAGGTTTTGCAGATCTTTGAGTTGTCGTTAATTTACCTGAACTGCAGGAATATTTTACATTATCTTTAAAGGAATCTTTGTTATATGGCTGCCAAGCTTCGTCTTTATAGCGAACCTGATAATGAAGCATATCAAAAGTTCCATTGTCATTAAAAGTTATTTGACTATCTTTGCCTTCCGGGTCTGCCAGCACAGGATAGAATTGTCCACCCTTTGTAGCCCTTACAAGATACCATGTTCCCAAAAGCTCCTTGTCATTTCCGCAACCAGTAAGTGAAAAGCTGATAATCAAAGCTAATACTAACAGAACAAAAAGATTTTTCCTCATTATATCCTCCACAACTAATATATATGAATATTAAATTAATAATAACATAATAAAAATCGAGATCCAAAGCATAAAAAAAACAGGGTCATGCTTGAAGCACAAGCGCTGTATTGAATTAGAATCTAAAATTTTTAATCCAGATTGAAAAAAAGCCTGGCAATTTAAGAAGTTGATTTTTGTTCTCGCTATCCCCTACAGCCTACCCTCTACTCCTAGTTTTGCGTCAGTCGCAGCCTCCACAATTTGCACAGTCTCCGTCGCAATCGCTCTTATCCTCTTCTATAGAGAAAGTATCGTCAGAATTGTTACAACTAGGCTGTCCGCTATCTTTGCAGCAAACTTCGCTTCCGCTTTCTCTGCAACAGACACCATCTTTGCGTTCACTGCAACAGGTTTGCTTGCTATGAGCATGTCCGTGACCGTGACCGTGGCCGTGAACATGGCTATGCTCATGTCCATGACCGCGACCTCGGCCGCATCCGCTGCCATCACACGCTCCGCTGGCAAAGTTTTCACAATCGCTTTCACTCATACATTCAGGATGTTCTTCATGATCGTCGTCATGCTCCGGAATAAAATGCCCATCAAGCAACAAAGAGTTATCATCCAAAACTTTTTTCAGTTCGTAAAGGGACCAGTTGCCTTCATGACGGCCTATTCCATGCATGAATGTAGGAAATTCATAAAATAGAACAAGTTTGCCGCCTATTTTTGCGGCAGTTTTTCCGTTAATTACCACAGCAAAAGGAAAATGGCTCTCAGGAAGACCGTATTTTTTAATCAGTCCTTCATTAGTTTTATCTGTAATCAAATGATACTTAATCTCATAAGTGTTTTGATAATACTTAAGCAGCTCATTAACCCTTGCCAAGGTTTGTAAAGAAGGCGGTCTGTTTTTATGAAAAACTTCAATTAAAGGGGTCTGAGCTGAAGATGCAGCTTGTGAATATGACTTGGCCACAGCCGGTTCTGCAAAAGCAAAGATATTCAAAAGTATTATAAGAATAGAAAGTGTTTTAGCAAACATAAAAGCTCCGTTTAATTATATAAAATCTCGTAAATCACTATAAACAATAATTTTCAAATAAAAAAGACGCCTGGAGAGGCTAGCAAGTCCGACCAGACGCCCATAAGATACAATTATTTTATTTTCCGCAACCGCCGCCGTTGCAACCGCCGCAGCCGCCGTTGCCGCCCTGGTCTTGATCACTTATGCATCTTTCTATTGTTTGGTCACTGCTGGAACCGCCGCATCCTTTTTTCTTTTTAGAGCAACCGCTGCAGTCACCGCCGCAAGCGAATGTGGGAGCAGCAGCAAAAGTAAAGACCATAAATGCAACAAAAAGGCTGACGAACTTTTTCATGTAAAAACCTACGAAACTTATTTACTTATTTTGAACTTATTCAGTATTTACTGACGATGAGATTAGATAACACAAATTAAATTAGATTTTAACAATTAAGTTTGACACTTCTAATTAATAATTATAATTCTGTCGATAACCACCTCCCTCTGAGCTGTACAGTTTGAAATTGCTATGTTGTTCAAGAACATTTTCCTGAGAAGAGCCGGCATCAAGCTCTTTTCTGAAAGAAACACTGCTATTGGCGGAAGATTTATATGTAAGAGCAATTGAAAAAATCATTAAAAGAAACAAAGTAAGAAATGTTTTTTTCATTTATCAACCCCCGTTTAAAGTTAGATTTGTCTAATTAAATTTAATATAGCCTTTCTGAATATACAAGAATTTAGTTAGAATAACCTAATTTTTTTTACGAGCTTTATGAAATAACTTGAAAACCACAAGTAAAAGAATTAGATTGTCCTAAAATATAGGAGATAAATCTAATAATTAACCAACTTTATAACAAAAGTGATTTAAGGTTCTTCTTTCATGGTTATAAATAAAATGAAACAGCAAAAATTTACTATAACCGGCATGAGCTGTGCAGGGTGTGCAGCAAATGTAGAAAAAACCGTTTTAGCTCTTGATGGCATCAAATCCGCAGCAGTAAATTTGATGCTGGGCAAGCTGTCAGCAGAATATGATTCTCAAAAACTTTCCGCAGAGAAAATAGCCGAATCAGTGCAAAAACTCGGTTTCGGTGTAACAGTCGACGAGGAAGAGAAACAAGCGACAATCCGCGAAGAACAATCTGAAGAAACCGGCATATTATTAAAAAGACTAAAGCAATCTGCAGTCTTCTCCATTTTACTGATGCTCGTTTCCATGTTGCCGGAATCTATATTGCCAATATCAACTATAGCAAACGGGTTTATTCAGCTTTTATTGCTGATTCCTATATTATTCATAAACAGAGCTTATCTGACAAAAGGCTTCAAATCCCTTATCAAAGGTTCGCCCGACATGAATTCTCTGATAATGCTGGGTTCCGCCGCTTCCCTGTTCTACGGTTTATCTGTTCTTTTAAAAAACATCTTCGGAGATCCTGCTCTGCCAAAGCAAACTGCCTACTTTTTTGATTCGGCGGGCATGATTCTGGTCATAGTTACTTTGGGCAAATACATTGAAGGCAGATCGAAAGCTTCAGCAACATCTGCCATAGAAAAACTCATAAAGTTAGCTCCTGACACGGCCATAATAGAAATTGACGGAGAAGAAAAAGAAATAGCCGCATCAGCTTTGAAACCAGGCGACATAATAATAGTCAAAGCCGGCAGCGCTGTTCCCATTGACGGAATAGTCTATGAAGGCAACGCCTCTATGGATCAGTCTGCAATAACAGGCGAAAGTATTCCGGTTTTCAAGCAAAAAGGCGACCAAATCTTCTCCGCTACGACAAACGTAAACGGATACATAAAAGTTCAAGCGGTCAATGTTGGCAAAGACACTGCTCTTGCCAAAATCATAGACTTAGTCGAAAACGCTTCTTATACGAAAGCCCCTATAGGAAGATTAGCAGATAAAATCAGCGGCATATTTGTCCCGATTGTTCTTCTCCTGGCTCTCATCACCTTTACAACTTGGCTTCTCAAATCAGTCCCCTTTGATATTGCTTTAATGCGAGCAGTTGCCGTACTTTTGGTCTCATGCCCTTGCGCCATGGGGCTAGCTACGCCAGTAGCCACTATGTACGGAACTTCAAAAGCAGCATTCTCGGGAATACTGATTAAGTCAGCTCAAGACTTGGAATCCTTGGCTCACGCTGAAACAGTCATTCTGGATAAAACAGGTACAATCACCGAAGGCAAGCCAGCAGTCACAGATATAATAGTCGCTGACAATACTTACAACCAAGACTCTTTTTTAGCTCTTGCAGCCTCTCTGGAAAAACTTTCGGGCCACCCCTTGGCATCAGCTGTTTTGAATGAAGCCGAAAAACGTTCTCTCAAACTTGAAGAAGCCGAAGACCTCAAACTCTGGGCAGGGCAAGGCATTTCAGGCAAAATAATCGGCTCTGAAATTATTGCCGGCAACAAATCCTATATGGACAATTCATCGGTAGAGCTCGGAGAATATGCTCAAACAGCCGAAAAGCTTGCCAAAGAAGGCAAAACCCCCTTGTTCTTTGCAAAAGAAAATAAGCTTTGCGGCATTATAGCAGTTGCGGATCCCATCAAAGAAAACAGTATAAAAGCTGTTGAGATGATGAAAGAAATGGGCTTGGAAACAATCATGCTTACTGGCGACAGCAAAATAACAGCAGAAGCGATAGGCAAACAGGTGAAAACCGACAAAATTATTGCAGAAATCCTCCCTGAGGGCAAAGAAGCTGAAGTCAGAAAACATATGAAATCAGGCAAAACCACAGTCGTTATAGGAGACGGCATAAACGACGCCCCCGCCTTGACAGCTGCCGATGTCGGAATAGCGGTCGGAGCCGGCAGCGACATAGCCATTGACTCGGCAGATATTGTGCTTGTAAAAAGCGATCTTGGCGATGCAGTGACTGCAATTAAAATCGGGAAAGCTGTCATAAAGACAATAAAACAAAACCTGGCTTGGGCTTTTTCATATAACTTTATTATGCTGCCTGTAGCCGCAGGGGTTTTCTCAAGCTTCGGCATTGAGCTCAACCCTATGCTCGCATCAGCTCTCATGGCTATGAGTTCTATTACTGTGGTGTTCAACTCCGCACGACTTAAAAACAGCCACTAGTGCTCAGTGGGCGGTGGACAAGTGGGATTGTTTAGACTCAATCGCTAAAACTGACAACTGCTTTAAGATGCTAATTAACAGATGAAACTTTTAGGTCTGAAAAACAGAATAAAAATTCAAAAACTATATTTGATAATCAACTTTTAGGTGCAATTGAAATGGGCAGCAAACAGGATAAAAAGGACACAAACGTAATGAGCATTAAAGTTATAGATGACATACAAATCTTAGTTCCGACTTTCATAGGAACTTTCAACAAAGAACCTTGGAATGAACATTGGACAGCAGAGACAGCAAAGAAAGCATTATAAGAACTATATAACACGCCGAATTTTTACGGTTTATCATTTTTCAATAATGAAAAACCAATAGGAGCTATTTTAGGCTATATAAGAACCTACGATACTTCTCAAACGTTTTACATCGAACACTTATTTGTCTTGCCTGATTATCGCAGGCAAGGCATAGCAACCAAACTTTACTTAAAGGCTATAGAAGAACTCAAAGCCAAAGGTGTCAAAGGCTCCTTCTTCACAACCCTCAGAAACAGCAGCGCTTATAACTTCTATACTAAACATGGAGCTATAGATCTTACAAACAGCTCAGTCATGTTCCACCCCTTCTAATTATACCTGCGAATAAAAGAATAAATTATGCACAATAAAATTGACAACTCTTACAAACAATCCAAGTATATTTATGACGACGTGATAACCCACAGCAAATGGTGGAGCAAACTATACATGAAATTGTTTTGGGGCGGAGTTGACGACAACAAGATTGCCGAGAAACTATTATCATATATACCCAAAGACTTTTCAGGGAAGCTGCTAGATGTCCCAGTAGGCACAGCCGTTTTTACTCACAGAAAATATAAAGAGTTAGAAAACGCAGAAATCATTTGCTTAGACTACAGCTTGGATATGCTTGAACTAGCAAAGAGAAGATTCAGAGAGAATTCAATCAACAATGTAAAAACTATTCAAGGCGATGTAGGAAAACTTCCATTTAGTGACGAAGTTTTTGATATTCTATTATGCATGAACGGTGTTCATGTGTTCCCAGAAAAAGAAAAATCCTATGAGGAAATACATCGTGTTCTGAAAAAGGGAGGTAAACTTCTTGCGAGCTTCTACATCAAAGGAGAATCCAAAATTTCAGACACTCTTGTAAAAATTGTATTAGCCAAAAAAGGATGGTTTAACCCGCCTTTTGAGACAGCTACGTCTTTAAAAACCAAGTTGCTTGAAAACTACGTATTGGAAAACTTTTATACAGACGGAGCAATAGCATATTTCCTCGCCACAAAAAAATAGCATTCCTAACAGCTTTACTATCCGCCGACTGTCTCGTCTCTCTTTCCAGATAATTTATTTATTTTGATATTGACAAAAACCAAATCAATGTTAGAATAGTCTAAGTTAGATAAAGCTAATTATAGTTTGCAGTTACTAATATTTTCAAACAGATTTTTTTGGTTACAGCACAGAAAGAGAAAAAAACTTATGAGCGAATGCTGTCTTAATGAATCCTTAATAATTCATTCAGCTCCCACATTGGCAGGTATCAAAACAGGAAATCTTTTCGCTGTGCCGCAAAAGTTTGATCAGAGTTTGCGAGATTCAATTACTGAGTTCAACTCAAAAGCGATAAAAAAGAATCTCCGTTTGGTGCCTATAAAAGCACAAACAGAAAGAACATTGCTCTATGTTTATCGCCCTCGCTTTCTGGACAATGATTTCAAGTGCGAGAAATGCAGATGTTTCTTGAAGGAGTTGGGCTATCCCATCCCGGAAACCTCAGCTTGCGTAAAAGAGTACATATCAAGACTTTCTGAAAGCTCTGAGTTTCTGCATGAAATCGGCTTCTTTCTCGGTTATCCGTCTGAAGACGTGATTGCATTTATAGAACGCGGTTCCAAAGAAGCAAAGTGCAACATGGGATGGTGTATTTACTCGGATGTTTGCTGTGCAAAACGAAAAGCTGAAGCCTACAGGATTTGCAGCAAAATATATTATGAAAATTGGCGTAATGGGAAAAGTATAGACAATTTAATTGTTACTACATAAACAACTTGGAGGTTTAATCGTGGGAAAAATAGCAGTTATTTATTGGAGCGGCACAGGCAACACCGAAAAAATGGCTTTTGCAGTAGCTGAGGGAGCTAAAGGCAAAGGCGGAGAGGTTGATATCTTTGAAGCCGCCGGTTTCAATGCATCACTTATGCCTGCATATGAAGCATTTGCATTAGGCTGCCCCTCAATGGGTGCAGAAGTATTGGAAGAAAGCGAATTTCAGCCTATGTACGATTCAATAAAAAATGATCTTTCAGACAAGAAAGTCGTTCTGTTCGGTTCATATGGCTGGGGCGACGGCGAATGGATGAGAAACTGGGAAGAAGAAGTCCGCTCGCTTGGAGCCAATCTCTTAAGCGAAGGTCTGATTATAAACGAAGAACCTGACAATGAAGGACTTGCATCATGTAAAGCTCTAGGAGAAAGCCTCCTTTAATATATCCATAATCAGTTTTACTTTTAAAAGTTTAGCAATACAGCCGTTATGCTAAGCATAACGGCTGTATTTTTTTACATAATCCACTTTCGATTTATATTGTGTCTAGCAAGCAAAAATAATGCTGCAGAAAAAAACAGCAACATACCGAAAGACAAAACCGGATAAAGAATATTCACTCCTGTAATAGCACCTCTAAGCATATCTGCTCCATAAGTGAGCGGCAAAAAATAGGAAATCGGCCGCAAAAACACAGGCAAATCCGCAACAGGTATGAATAATCCGCATAGAAACAGCATCGGAAAGCGAAAGAAGTTTGACAAAGTTTGTGCTTCAAATTTAACTCGTCACCCGCCACTCGTCACGGTGCGATCTTAGCAGCTGCCAACAATGATTCGTTGTAAATCAAGATGTCTGGAAAAAGGAATTTTTAGCTGCAACACAGCATTAACCACTGCTCTAGTCGGTCCTTCTGGCAGCGGAAAAACAACTCTCTGCAAACTGCTTGCCAGATTCTGGGATGTACAAAAAGGCGCTCATCACGAACTTCTGAAACAAGACGGTATTTACAGCCGATTTGTCAACGCCAGACGGCAAGCCATCAGTTGGAAAATCTCCTAATGCTTTGTTTCAGCTGAAGACTTTTGAAAGAGGAGAATTTATTAGCAGAACAGCCGCTATGCAAGCATAACGGCTGTTCTCATTAGCATCGACATAAAGTCAGTGTATTTCTGTTTCAGCGGTTAAAAAAGGTTTTGGTTCTTGAGTTTTCCTGCGGTTTTTGTCCTCGCTACCCCCGACGCCCTACCCTCTACTCCCTGATTTTTCGTTATCTGAAAAATAGAGTCATACCGAAAACAACCCTATAGTTTGTTCCATATCTCTGGTCGTTTGTAATTGTTACAGGAACAGCCAGATCGCATGAAAAGTTCTCGGTTGGAGTATAGCGCAAGCCAGGTACAATGTCGACTTTGATTCCTTCTGCACCCCAGTCTTCGCCGACCAGTTCAGCCATGACGCTTACGCCTTCCGTATGAGGATATTCTATACCGATGTTGTAGAAGAATTTATCGGCAAGACCGTTAGGATAAAAAGCTGTATTAGGATCACCTGTCATAGTGTACCCTAAGTTCAGATGAGCTATTATCTTCTCAAAGTTTTTGCTGAAAGCTGTAAATACCGTGAAATCTGTTTCACCCGTTCCAAGTCCTTTGTCATCACTTCCTGTAGGGAACTTGAAATCAACACCGACCGCACCGCGCATCTGAAACTCCGGATTGTCGAAAACTCTGTATTTAAAGCCTAAGTTGCTGTCACCTAAGCCTGATTCAGAAACGTCATTTGCCCAAAGAATTCTGGATCTTACGGTATAATCCACAACAGGCAATTTAAAAACGACTTCCAAATCGTCTGTTACTGCATAGTTGAAGAAAATCGGCAAAGTAAGCATATCGCCGCTTTCATTGTTTGAAAGCTGTCTGTCATATACTCGATCAATATCAAACCAGTTAGCATGGAAACCAAGTTTGAAAGAAGTTTCATTGCTAACGTCAGCACTAACAGTGTGAATAAGCCCAGTATAACCGTCAAGAGTGGCTCCCAAGACTCTCGGCACAGCATCGTTAACAGGTGAACTGAGGATATCCTCCGAGTAAAGCGGAGGCAAAGTGGTATTTGAAATAGTTGGCAAGGTGTTAACCGGAGGCAATCTGACTGTCTGAGTAGGATAAGCGCTCATACTCGGACTCATTCTCATAGGCTGAGCCGTCTGGCTTTGATATTGATTGTATCCGCCCGTTATTGGCGGAAGTGTTCCTCTGGCTTGAGCTCCTTGCGCATAAGCTACATTCAAGCATGCAGCAAAAAGCAAAATTAGCAGAATAAATCTAGCTTTTTTCATTCTATCGACTCCAATCGATGCTAATTGAACTAGAGTGTCATAAAGCTGACACCTCTGTCATTCGGAGTAATCGGCAGAATAAAATATTTAGTTTATGATTAGGAAAAACTAAAGAAAAGAGAATCTTTACGTAAGCCCAGGCTCACTCTCGCAGACTTTTTCTTGAGCTTGCCAAAGAGAATTTCATCTGCAAGCTTTTCGTTAATTTCCGTTTGTATAAGCCTGCTGAGAGGTCTGGCTCCGAATCTTGGCTCATAGCCCTTTTCAGCCAACCAAGTTACAGCTGCCGGGGAAACTGAGAATGCAATATTTCTTTCTTTAAGCTTATCTTCGAGTTCCGCGAGGAACTTGCGAACTATATTCTCAACCGACTCGCGTTTGAGAGTATCAAATGTCAAAATTCCGTCAAGTCTGTTTCTGAACTCTGGAGAAAATAGCTTTTTTAAAGCTTCCTCGCCCTTCCATCTGACACTGTCGTCATTAGCGGCAAAACCTAAAGGGGGTTTCTCCATCTCGCGTGCTCCAGCATTGGAAGTCATAATAAGTATGACATTATGGAAGTCGGCTTTTTTGCCCATGTTGTCAGTCAAAATTGCGTAATCCATAATTTGAAGCAATATATTGAAGATATCCGGATGAGCTTTTTCTATTTCATCAAGCAAAAGCACTGAATAAGGGTGTTTTCTTACAGAATCCGTAAGAGAACCGCCTTGCTCATAACCCACATATCCCGGAGGCGCCCCTATAAATCGTGAAACTGCATGTTTTTCCATGTATTCACTCATGTCAAAACGCAAAAAGGAATAACCCATGGCATAGGCCATCTGCTTGGCCAATTCTGTTTTGCCCACACCTGTAGGACCTGTAAATAGAAATGAACCCGTAGGTTTATCCGCTCTTCTCAAACCTGCAGCTGAGATTTTAACGGTCTGAACCAACTTTTCGACAGCCTCATCCTGACCGAAGATTTTGCTTTTAAGATTCTCCTCAAGACTTTTCAACTTCTGCGCTTCATCTTTGGAAACCTGTGTCAAAGGCACTCTTGCAACTTTTGCGACAACTTTCTCCACATGTTCGCGCTTAATCTTTTCCCAACGTTTTTCAGCTGCAGCCCCTACCTCATCCATAATATCTATAGCTTTGTCAGGAAAGCTGCCTTCATTTATATACTTGGCTGAAAGCTCTACTATGGCATCAAGAGCCTCGGGAGAATATTTAGCCTTGTGATGCTTTCCATAGGCTTCATGCAAACCATCTAGAATTCGGCGTGTTTCTTCTGAAGCAGGTTCCTGAAGTTCAATTTTTTGGAAGCGTCTTGCCAAACCTCTGTCTTTTTCGAATTGCTTGTATTCTTCATAAGTAGTGGTGCCTATACAGCGGACTTTGCCCTCACTTATAACAGGCTTGAGCAAATTTGCAGCATCAACACTTGAAGAGTTGCCAGAACCTGCCCCTATTATGGTGTGTATTTCATCGATAAAAAGTATTGCATCAGGGATTTCTTGAATTTTATGTAAAACCGCCTTCATTCGGGCTTCAAAATCGCCTCTGAACTGGGTGCCAGCCAGCAAACTGCCCACATCCAAGGAATATATAACAGCATTCTCCATATGTTTAGGTGCTTTTTTAGCTTCTATAAGTTGAGCTATGCCTTCAACTATGGCTGTTTTACCTGTACCTGGCTCTCCTACAAAGACCACATTATGCTTTTTACGTCTCTTTAAAGCCAAGAAGGCTAGTTCCAATTCTCTTTCTCTGCCAATTAAAGGATCCAATATGCCTTTTTGAGCTTTTTCGTTCAAATTTTCCGTAAAAGCGCCAAGAGGGTCTCTAAGAGCTTCATTCATCCCAGGTCTTTCCGGATCTTGAAAGAAAAGGGGTATATCTCCTGAATCAGGCATATCTGCTGAATTAGGCGGAAATGGCATTCCAGGAAGCCCCGGTATATTTGGCAACCCTGGTATTCCAGGCATTCCAGGCAGAAGAAAGGCACCGTGAAAGACGAATGGCGACTTTTTCCCAGAATCATTATCAGAATGAAGGTTATTATCATTGTACAGACTTTTCAATTCTTCATCACTGAACATTTCAAGAACTGTTCCAAGTTTATGTTCCAACTCATCATTATGAGGTTTAGACTTTGTCTTGGGAGTTTTAGCCGGAGTTTTTTTAGTCTTTCCCTTTGACTGCTTATTGGAATCCTTCAAGTATTTTAATGACTCTGAACGGCGTTCTTCATCAAAGTCTGCAAGAAGAACATTGCTGCCGCCTCCATCTATGATTCCTCTGATTTTTTCAAGAAGCGGAACAACATGCTCGGGCTCCATTCCGTTCTTTCGCAACAAATAGTTTGTATAGAGCCTTTCATCTTTGCACATTTCATAAAGCAAAGTGAGATATGTGTAGGCGTAATCTCCATCGTCATCGGCTGGCGATAAAAATATTTTTTTCATCAGAGAAGTTATTTCAAAAGTGCCGCCGCTCTCTTTCAGAATTGGATAGCCATCCTCAAAATAGTCCTGCAAATCATCCAGCAACTGCTCTGTGTTTATACCTATTTTATCAAAAAATGCTCTTACCGGCCCCTCATTCATAAGCTTAAAAAGCAGATGCTCTGTACTTACGAAAGCGTGACCATAAGAAGTCGCCACCTCTGTAGCTTCCAGAATCAAATACTGAAGCAGTCGGTTATTCATTAGAGGTCTCCAAGGTGATTTTAAGAGGAATCTTCTTGTTTTTTGCAGCTTCCTCAGCCAAACGGTGCTTGGTATCCGCCAGTTCAAAGTAATTCTCGTAAAGCACAAATTTGACGCCAGTTCCAGCTCCTTTTAAAAAGGCTGCCGCTTCAGTTCCTTCAAATCCGAAATGGTCGCATAAGAGATCATACAAAAACAGAATTTGATCAGGGTTCTTTTCTGGGTGAGCTACGACAGAAAATTTCCGAGGAAATGGAATCTGCTGTTTTTGTCCGCGCTTGGGAGCAGTTTTTTTCGAATCTGAAACTTTGGATTTAGGCATCTGAGAGATACTCCTTGTCGCCCAAAAGACAGGGAAAAATTATAACTTGGGCACAAATTTCGTCAGGAATGATTATGACATATTCAGCAAGCTAATTCAAGACCTACTAAAAGAACAGGCATCACTCTAGTGCTTTGTTGCAGCTAATACTTCTCTGCTTGATGACAAGCAAGACAACAAATTATTCATGGTTATTTGATGCAACAATCGCACTAGAGGGAGTAGGGCGTAGGGGGGTAGAGGGTAGTGAAATACTTTTCAACTCGCATTACAGCCAACGACTGCTTTAAGATATTATTAAATGGTTAAAACTTTAAGATAAAAAAACAGAGAACCAAAGCATAAAATAAATTCTTCTTCTCCAAGAGAAAGATTTAATTACAACAGTTCAGCACTTCAGCAATTTGCTTTGCAATAAGCTGCAACACATCTACCACCACAGAATTTCCGAGCTGTTTATAAGCTTGATTGTCACTTGGATGTAATTTGTAGCTGTCCGGAAATCCCATAAGCCTTGCACATTCACGAGGATGAAGCTTTCTGGTTTTGCCATCTATCAGGTAACCGCCTGTTTTAGAAAAAACGCCTCCGCCATAGGCCGAGAGGGTTACAGCAATACCTTTCGGCGAATAAATTCTTTCGCCTTGCCCGCCCTTACCTACCGTTCCCACGCGTATTGTTGAGCGGGAATTGCGAGTCACTGAAGCCTTATCATTTAACACTAGGTCATCTCGTTCAACAATGAGGCTTTTCACCTCATCGTTTGGCAATAAAAAATCTTCCAAGTATCTGTTTAATTCAAAGGGTTCAGGAAAAGAAAAGGTTCCTATTTTAAGATCTTTGCTAAAGCAGACCATATATATGCGTTCCCTTTTCTGTGGAATGCCGTAATTCAGAGAACTTAGCACAGCGCTGTCGAAGCTGTATTCTAATTCAATAAATGTATTTTTTACAATTTCCAATGTATTGCCATTATCGTGAGCAGCGAAGTTTTTAACATTTTCTAAAAAAACGACAGAAGGCCTTTTTTCTTTTACAATTCTTGCCACATCAAAGAACAGGGTACCTCTGCTGTCATCAAAACCTTTCTGTTTACCGCTGATTGAAAAGGCTTGGCAGGGAAAGCCGGCACATAAAATATCGTGGACGGGAATATCTTTTTCATCTACTTGAGTTATATCGCCATCAGGCATATCGCCAAAATTTATGCGGTATGTTTGCTGAGCATGCCTATCCCATTCGCTGGAGTAAACGCATTTTGCTCCGAAAGATTCGAGCGCAAGCCTGAATCCGCCCATCCCGGCAAATAAATCTATAAAGGTATATCCTCTTAATGTTTTGTCTTTTATTTCAATCATGTTTTCTTCTAACTTTTTCAGATTCAAGTGCTTTAATTTTTACACTCTGCATTTTACAATTTATACTACTTTAAAATTTATACTTTATTTTTAAATTTCTCGACCTTTGCTATCAGATTAAAATCCTTATATAAGAAACTTGAGAGGAGATAGTGAAATGGAGCTTATACTTGAAGAAGAATCTATATCAGCCAATAGCATGAAGAATTGCCATAAAATCATGCTGGATATTTTCGGTGACGATGTCAGACTTGTTAAATATTGGGGTCCAGTCCAAATGAACGTATTTTATCTGGAATATCATTACTCTCCCTGTGATTACAAAATAATACTGGAATGTGAACGCGGATTCATTGTTATAAAAGTGCAAAATACTGATGGAGATGTTTTCCGCCCATCAATGCTATTCCCTGAAGCAAAACATTTTCATTATGCTGCCGTTGAAAAAGATGTTTTGCAGCTGACAGAATTAACCCGCAAAGCCATAAAAGAAAATCTGATTATTTTCGAACCGGCTTGAACAACGAAATACAAAGAATCTAGGACAAGTAAAGACTTTTTGAAATTAGAAAAAATCTATCAAATATTATTTAAAAAGTATGGCGATCTTCACTGGTGGCCTGCAGACACCCCTTTTGAAGTCATCATCGGAGCGATTCTCACGCAAAACACCGCCTGGACGAATGTAGAAAAGGCTCTTGAACGTTTTGAGGGAAATTTGTCGCCAGAACGCGTTTTGAACATGCCCTTGGAAGAACTTCAAGAAATAATCCGTCCGTCAGGCTTTTACAAACAAAAATCTCAATATCTCAAAGCCGTAACCGAATGGTTTGCCGGCTATGACTGTGAGATAAATGAGATAAAAAGCCGCCCGCTAACAGATATACGTTCAGAGCTTTTAAAAGTAAAAGGCATCGGCAATGAAACAGCTGATTCTATTATCCTCTACGCTCTAGAGTTGCCAAGTTTCGTCATAGACGCTTATACCATGCGCCTATTCAAACGCATTCCAGTAGATGCGGGAACAACTTACATGGAAGCCAAAAACTTCTGCGAAAGAGAACTGCCTCGCGATGCACAACTCTACAAAAATTTTCACGCCCTGATTGTTCAAAACGCCAAGGAGCATTGCAGGAAGAAAGCTCTCTGCACAGCTTGCCCGTTAGAGCAAGTTTGCCAAAAGCTTTTCTAAAACATTTCCAAACCGCGAAACACACTGGATTTTTAAGCTTCGCTTAAAAACCAGTGGCGAGTGGGATTGTTTCGAATCCAGCCACTGAGTTGAATAATGCTGGTACAGGGCACTGGCAATAGCTTCTAACTGTCAGCGACAAGCAATTTGACACCATAGTATCAAAATGATATTATCTATATATGCCGCCTAAAATTCGTGAACTCATTAAAATTTTAAAGGAAAATGATTTTGTTGATCGCGGCGGCAAAGGGAGCCATCGCAATTTTTTGCATCCTTCCGGAGCAAAAATTACAATTTCAGGCAATCTTGGCGATGATGCTAAACCTTATCAAGAAAAGGAAGTAAACAAAGTTGTCAGAGAGGTTCAGGAAAGTGAACAAAAGCGATAAATATCTGAAAATTGTTGAATGGTCTGATGAAGACAATTGCTATATCGGGTCTGTCCCAGGTTTTTTAGGACCATGTTGCCATGGCGACAATGAGTTAGATGTTTACAAACAGCTTTGCCAAATTCTGGATGAATGGCTGGAAATTCATGATAAAGAGCAAATTCCTTTGCCTGAAGCAACATTAAATAAAATTTTTTCAGGCAAATTTGTTCTAAGAATAGACAAAGATCTGCATAAACTATTGGCAATCAGAGCCTTACAATCAAATTTAAGCCTTAATCAATTGTGCGAAAATATATTGAAAGACTCAATTCTGGACAAAAAACCCGCCTGACAAATATAAAGACCAAGAACCTTTTTTGGGTCCGGATCACACAGAGCAATAAACAGAACTGCTTATTTTCAGAATTTGCTAAATCTCGTTCGTGTCATTCAAAATTATATTAAGCATTTCCCTTGGGGTAACTATATAAGGAGTCTGCGGAAAATGCTTGATATTTCCTGTCACTAAGTAGGCTTCATTCTGTTTTCTGTCGCTCATAAGTATTTGATAGAAAACAAGATCGTCAGGATCAGGCAAATTTATTCTTAAGGGCTCTTCTTCTATAAAAACTGAATAACAGCGAAATTCGTCTATGATATCTTTCACAATCTCTGAGGCAAGACGAAACTTTGGACGTAAAAGCACTTCCTCATATTCTGTTAGAATTTTATCATTCAGCAAAGGGATAATTATATTATTAAATGCCAAGTCAACAATGCTTCCTGGTACAGAGTCGCGTTTTATGACTGCTGAAACCAGAACATTGGTATCAATGACAGCTCGGTATTTCAAGAACCAGCCTGCTTTCTGGCCGCAGTAATTTCTGCGTTAATTTCATCCAAGGTCATTTCCGATATGCCCTCTTCTTCTGCAATCAGACTTGCTCTTTTAAGAGCTTCGATACCTTTATTGCCAGAAGCATCCAGTTTCATACTGAAAGGAACGCCTTTTTCTTTAACAAGGCGTGTAATACACATTCTCAAATAAGTCGGCAAATCTATTCCCAAACGTTCGCATATTCTGATCGCTTCCAAACGCTCTGTTTCATCCGCACGAAATTGCACAAAAGCTTTCGCCATAATGAGTGACCTCCAAGAGATTCTTCTTTCATTTTACTTAAAAAATCATAAGTCATCAATTGATTTTTATTCAGCCACGAAACACACCGTAAGAGGCAATGACGTGTGGCGTGTGGCGGGTGGCGAGTGGAATTGGTTAGAACTAAATTGCTGAAACTGATAACTGTTTAGTAAGTCATAATAAATGACTGTAATCTTAATTTTACACAGAAACATCCATTTTTACATTTTACACTATCCATGTTTCATTATTTAGAATTCGCAGATGACGCAGATAAGCACAGATTTTTCTTTAATTCTCTAGTTTTCTCTTTATTTATCTTGTCTAAATTTATTAAGAAGGACACGAAATTGCTCAATAAGAAAATCTGAGGTACAATTAGGCAAGTTAAGGAGACTCATATGACAGAAGCAACTGCCAAGTTGGCTGACAAATTACTTTCTTTGCCATGCGAAGAACGGATTTACCTGGTCGACAAACTTTTAAAAAGTCTAAATGCACCCAGTAAGGAAGAAATTGCCAAAGCATGGGCGGAAGAATCAGAACGAAGAATTGATGAGATTGAATCTGGAAAAGCACAGACAATCCCAGGCGAACAGGTTTTCCGAGATATTAGAAAGCAACTCAAAAAGTGAACTTTGATTTTCATAAATCTGCATCTGAAGAATTAAGCAACGCTGTTAATTATTATGAAGAATGTGAACCTGGTCTAGGTAACGATTTTTTAGAAGAAGTCTACGCAGCAATAAAACGAATTCTAGCTTATCCAGAAGCTTGGACCAAATTCTCTTCAAGGACTCGCCGTTGCTTAGTGCATCGATTCCCTTTCAGCATTATTTACCTTGTGAAAGAAAACGAAATTATAATAATTGCCATCGCTCATTCTCACCAGAAACCTAATTATTGGAAACAACGACTCTCAGAAGATTAGGAAAAAGAGTTCGATTTGTTTTAGAAGTTCTTATTTTTAGAGTTGCTAAATCTCATTCGTGTCATTCAAAATTATTTTAAGCATAAAAAGTCGGAGAAAATAAAAAAATCTGTTCTTTTTTCCGTGTGTTCCGTGTGTTCTGTGGTTTAGAAATTTCTGTGGTTTTGTGCTTAAGATTTCAGTTTTTGCAGAGCTTCTTTCGTTTCTTCGTATTCCAAGTTCAGCTCTTCCCATGCAGACATTTTTTGCTCAAGATGTTTGCTGGCTAAATCGTATTTTTCCGAGAGCTTTACCAGATAATCAGTATCAGAGGCTTTCTTTGGAGAAGCAAGCTCATTTTCAAGCTCGGCGAGAGCTTCTTCGGCTTTCTGGATATCCTCTTCAGCATCGGCTATATCACGCTCAAGCCGCCCCACCCTATTTGAAAGCCGCTTGGTTTCCTTATACAGCTCCTGAGCTGTTTTTTGAGAGTCAGCCTCAGCCTCTTGAGAAGATGATGACTGTGCAGCGGCAGCTTCATCATTAGCGTAAAATTCATCTCTTCGTTTGCGAGCCGCGAGATAGTCCGAATAAGAACCCATATAAAGCTCAGCCTCTCCATCTCTGATAGCAAGAACTTTGGTTGCTATCTCGTCCAGGAAGAACCTGTCATGCGAAACTATCACAATTGTTCCCGGATAATCTTCCAGCGAAGAAAGCAGAGCCTCTCTGCTGTCTATATCCAAGTGGTTGGTAGGCTCGTCAAGCAGCAACAAATTCGAGGGTCTGAGCAAAAGCCTTGCCAGCCCAAGTCTGCTCTTTTCTCCGCCTGACAAATAGCTGACCTTCTTTTTCAAATCATCCCCTGAAAAAAGCAAAGCGCCCAGCAGATTTCGCACTTCAGGCACAGCATCTAACGGAGCATCACGCATGATTCGTTCTTCGATAGTTTCATCGCCCTCAAAGCTGATTTCTTCATCTTGAGCAAAGTAAGCGGGAAAAACTCTATAACCTGGTATCAAGCTGCCGGAAAAGCCTCTATCTTCGCTTGCCAGAATTCGCATGAGCGTGCTCTTGCCTGCACCGTTTTCTCCTACAATCGCAAGCCTGTCACCCTTCTCCACTCTGAATGAAATATCTTTCAGAACATCAAGTTCAGCGAAAGAACGGCTGATACTCTCGCCCGTCAAAACAGTCTCGCCGCTCGGCTCGCATTCGGGAAACTTGAAATTCGGCTTAGGCAAAGCCCTTGGTCTTCTGATTTGCTGAATTTTCTCCAAGCTTTTGATGCGGCTTTGTACTTGCGAAGCCTTTGAAGCCTTATATCTGAAGCGTTCTATAAACTTCTCGGTCTTGGCTATTTCCTTGTCTTGGCGTTTACGCTCTTTCTCGGCATCTTCTGCCCATTGGCGGCTGGCTTCTAGAAAATCGCTGTAGTTACCCTTGAAAGTTTTAGCACCGTCAGGAGTCAGAGCCACAACATAAGAAGCCAAGTTGTCCAAAAACATTCTGTCGTGCGAAACGACTAAAATACCGCCTCTGTACCCCTTTAAAAACTCTTCCAGAAAACCGATCGACTCAATATCCAGATAGTTGGTCGGTTCGTCTAGCAATAAGTAATCGGGCTTTGAAAGCAAGAGCTTTGCAAAGTGGGCTCTCATCTGCTTGCCGCCCGAGAAATTCTTTAAAGGCTCATCAAATCGCTCTTCAGGGAAACCTAAGCCTTTCAGTACTCTTACTGCCTGAGAACGCCAAGTATAGCCGCCCTTGTATTCAAACTCTTCCAAAAGCTTGTGATGCTCAGCATAGAGTTTGGTATCTGAAGGGTTGGCGCCGAGCTGCTTTTCAAGCTCATCAATAGAAGCTTTTATATCTTTTAAATCATCAAAGGCTTCAGCAACTGTTTCAAACAGCGTAAGCTCTCCCGAGGGGTGAGTTGCCGCATCATCCAAGAAGATTTCCTGGGGCAAATACCCTGCCCTCGCCTGCTTCGGCATAGTAATATTGCCATCATCGGCATGTTCAAAGCCCATGATAATCTTCATCAGAGTAGATTTGCCGGAGCCGTTGTGACCGACCAAGGCCGTGCACTCGCCTTGGTTAACGAAAAATGTCACATTGCTGAAGAGGCTTCTGGCAGCGTATGATTTGGCTAGGTTGTTAATTTGCAAGGACACTTAGAACTCCAGAACCACAAAATTTTTCGAACCACGAAACACACGAAAGGTGCGAAAAAGAACCACATACATTTATTAAACCACAGAACACACAGAATACACGGAAAAAGAAAGAACTGATATTTTTTTATTTGCTAGATTTTCTTCGTTTTTTGTATCTATTTTAAATCTGAAAGTTTTAGTTATTTATCAGCATCTCTAAGCAGTTTTTGGCTGTAATATTTAGTCTAAACAATTCAACTCGCCACTCGCCACTCTAGTGCGATGCATACTTTTTAGCAGATATTGTTTTGTGAATTTTGAAAGGCTAGCAGGAAAGTTTTAGCTGCAATCCAGCACTAATCAGCTTGTTTGTAGAGCGTTTTGCCATCAGTTTCGGTTCTGGTCAGAATTCCAGCTCGAACTAGCCCAGCTAGAACCTTTTGAAGCTTCTTTCTGGACATTCCGGTTTCTTGCAAAAGCGTATCAAAGTCTTTTACAGCATCTCTTCCGAGAGCTGATTGAGCTTTATAAGCGTCATCCAGCTTCAATGCCTCAGAGATTTTTTTGAATTCCGCCCTGCCCTCTTTGAGCGTCACGGTTCGACAATAAACTCCTTTTGAGTTTTTTCGCCCTTCAGAAGCTTCAAACAAAGCATCAAATTCAGCCTTAAACCTTCTAATGACATCTGCATGGCCTTCAAAAGCCCCATTAAAGAATACTAAATTCTCGTAATTTATGTATTCAGCCGAGTTGGACCAGTTATAGCTGCCTACTATCATTTCAGAGTCATTTACCGTGATATTCTTATGGTGCCAAAATTTGCTGAGATAGCTCAGAAGCTCTGTTTTTCCTGTTTCAGGATTATAAGAATAGGCATTTTTTCTAAAACGGTAGCGTATTTCGATGTTTTCAATACCGAGTCTTTCAGCCTCGCTTTCAAGCCAAGGAGCAAGTTTGCTTTCATCCGGGTTTTCATCGTGCATTTGAGCATGATCTAACAGAATGCGGAATTTCGCTTCCGGATATCTCTTAGCTTGAGCCAGCAGAGCTTGTGCCAGCTCTGGTCTTGTAAAACTGAACATGCCCAAATCAAGGGAAGTTTCGGTTCTTGAAATCAGCTCCATAATCTTGGAGTCAAGCCTGGTTTGAGAGAGCTCGTTTTCCGGCTCGGAATTGAAATAAATCGAAGCGTAGCCAGGCACAGGAGAAGCCTCGATATATTTTTCAGGTTTCTTTTCGCCCAGCAAAGGCTCGCCGTATTCGTTCCAGAGTCTTGCGAATTCTTCAGCCAACTGCCTTGCGACTGCCGGCTGATCTTCAAAGAAGACCCTGTTTTCGCCGTATATTTGGTCTGAGGTTACAGATATGTTGGCGCTTCCGGAAAAGGAGTCGAATGGCACTTTGGTGCCTGGTTCATAGAAAATGCCGAACTTCTCGTGCATTGTACCCACTATCAAAGTGCCGTCATCTAGCAGATAACTGCGGCCATTTCGTATCATAAGGTCTTTTGAAACGCCGGCTATTATGAACTTGAAATCAACGCCTTCTGCTTCAGCTTTTTCTTTAGCCTCTGCAACCCTTGTAACTATTCTGGCAACGCTTTCGTTGGCCCAAGTTGTAACATTGTCCAAAAGAAGCCTTACTTCCACGTTTTTCTTGTAAGCCGCATCTATCATAGCATCCAATGCGACAAAGTCGCTCATGGAATACATGGCTATTTTGGCCAAACTTCCCTCTTTCAAACTGTCAAATTTATGAATAATCGAGTTTGAAAGAGTCGCAGGAAGCCTTTCGCCATTCTGCAGAACGAGAGTTCTCGCATTGTTAATAGTCGCAAATCCGCCCAAGGGCCCGAAATAAATTCTCGTAGTTCCCGCGAAAGAAGGCAGGATCGCAGCAAGAATAAGACACAGAGACAAAAACAAGGTTTTAAAATGCTTTTTTAAACTCACAAGTCCACTCCACGCAAATCTATTATGCCGCCGCTTCTGAAGAGCTTAAAAGACTTGGCAGACATCATAGTTGTTTGACCGCTCACAGGCGTTTCTTTTAAATGGGGGTCACAGGTATCGACCATTAAACGCCAATCAGCCTTGACAGCAGGAAACACAAAGTTGATATCCTGATCCGAAGCGTTCATCATCAGCAGGAAGTTGTCGTCCTGTAGAGGAATGCCGTTCTCGTCAACGTCGTCTATGCCTGTTCCAGCCAAGAAAATAGTTACATATCTGGTATTATGGCTTGTCCAGGTCGCATCATCCATTTCGTGTCCGTCAGGTTTAAGCCAAACTATGTCTCTGATTTCGCTTCCGCGGATTTTTCTGCCTTGGAAGAATTTGGTGCGTCTCAAAACCGGATGGGCTTTTCTGATTGCAATAAGTTTTTTGGTAAAAGCCAGCATTGTTTCAGCTTCAGACGAAAGATTCCAATCAAACCAGCTGATTTCGTTATCCTGGCAATAGACGTTGTTATTGCCCTTCTGGGTTCTCAGAATCTCGTCTCCGCCACACATCATTGGAGTTCCTTGCGAGAACATCAGAGTCGCCATGAAGTTTCTGATCTGTCTGAGCCTGATTCGGTTAATACGAGCATCATCCGTATCGCCTTCGTGACCGTAGTTATAAGACCTATTGTCGTTATGGCCGTCTCTATTGCCTTCCTGATTAGCCAGATTATGCTTTTGATTATAAGAAACCAAGTCTCTCATGGTGAAGCCATCATGAGCAGTAATAAAATTGATGCTCATGTATGGTCTTCGGCCGTCATTTTCATATAAATCGCTGCTGCCTGTGAAGCGATAACCGATCTCGCCGATACAGCCTTCATCGCCTTTCCAGAAAGAGCGCATAAGATCACGGTATTTGGCGTTCCATTCAGCCCAGAGAACAGGGAAATTGCCAACCTGGTAGCCGCCTTCCCCTACGTCCCAAGGTTCCGCTATAAGCTTAACTCTGCTTATAACCGGATCTTGGTGAATAATAGTAAAGAAGCTGGAGAGCTGATTCCAAGCGTGCATTTCACGGGCGAGAGTCGAAGCAAGGTCGAAGCGGAATCCGTCAACGTGCATTTTCTCAACCCAATAGCGCAGGGAATCCATTATAAGCTGTAAAGTTTGCGGATTTACAACGTTGATGGTATTGCCTGTGCCGGTATAGTCTTTATAGAAGCGTCTTCTGTCAGGCATAAGACGATAGTAACCTATATTGTCTATGCCCTTGAAGCTCATAGTCGGCCCTTCGTGGTTTCCTTCGCAAGTGTGGTTATAAACCACGTCTATAATAACTTCCAAGCCTGCCGCATGAAGTTTTTTCACCATTTCTTTGAATTCTCTTACAGGCCCGCCTGGTGTTTTATCTGAACTGTAGCGTATTTCGGGAGCAAAGAAAGAAAGAGTGCTGTATCCCCAATAGTTGGTCAGACCTTTTTCATAGAGAAAAGGGTCATCTATATGCTGGTGAACAGGCAAAAGTTCTATTGTGGTGATGCCCAGATCTTTGAAGTATTTGATCATCGGCTCCGAAGCCAAAGCTGCGTAAGTTCCTCTTATCTCTGCGGGGATATCTTCACGAAGAGCCGTGATGCCTTTGACATGCGCCTCATAAATTATAGATTTGTGGAAAGGATAATCGGGAGACTTATCCCCTTCCCAGTCAAATTCCTCTCCAGTTACTATACCTTTAGGCGTTCCACAAGCCAGCTCTTTGCTAATCTCAAGATCCTTGTGAGGGCTATGGGGATTATGGGCAAAAAGTCCGGCTTCGTGATTTTCAATGCCTGAAAGAGCTTTTGCATAAGGATCCAGCAAAAGCACTTTCGGGTTGAACCTCAAACCCCGCTCAGGGTCATAGGGACCGCTGACTCTGTAGCCATAGAACTGCCCCGGTTTTATTCCGACTATATAAATATGCCAAATAAAAGCGGTTCTGTGTCTAAGTTGTATCCTAGTTTCGTTGCCTGCAAGGTCAAAAAGGCAAAGCTCCACTTTTTCAGCATGCACTGAGTACAAAGCGAAGTTCGTGCCTTCGCCGTCATAAGTTGCCCCCAAAGGGAATGATCTTCCAGGTTTTACCAGCATAGTCCAGCTCACAGAATATGGGGCAAGAAATGAGGAAGCATTATCTTCCACCATGGCCAATCGTGGTTTACATCGAATCCCCAAAGATCTACCCAAGCAGGTATGCCTTTTTGCTCGAAAATAGATTTTAATCTTTTGGTATCTTCAGGATATTCCCAAGGACCTTGTCCAGTACAAACTATAATCTTGCAATTTCTGATTTGATCAAGAATATGTCCATCGTTCAAATTTGGCAAATAAGCCAATGGGGAGTTGAAATAAGCGTTATCGTCCCAATAATGGTGTCCGATAATCTGTTTGATATCGTAAACGCCCGCCAAAGCTATACAGGCATCAAACACGTCAGGGTGTTTCAAAAGAAAGTTTACTGAGTGATAAGCGCCCATGCTGTTGCCTGTGAGAGCTATGCCGCATCTTCCGCCCTGATGATTATAAATAAATGGCACAACTTCGTTCATTATATAGGAATCATAAAGCTCATGCCTATATATGTTATCACCCATGTGTCCATGGCGGTTCAAGAGACTTTCATTATCTATGCTGTCCACACAGTATATTTTAACTTTGCCGCTGTCAACAAACCATCTGACAATATCCAGCATGCCGAAATCTTCGAATTCATGAAAAGAGCCGCCAGCACAAGGGAAAACTAAAAGCGGGCGACCATAGTGGCCATAAACCTTGAGAGACATATCATGTCCGATTGCGTGACTGTACCAAGAGTGAAATTCCGTATGCATAATGTAATCTCCGTTTAAAAGTGAATGGCAGTATATCATCATATAGTTTGACTTGTCAGGGTTTTATTTTTATAATCCACCCTATGTTAATAGCAGGTCTCGGCAATCCAGGTAAAAAATACGAAAACACTAGGCATAATGCAGGCTTTAAAGCAGCAGACGCTCTTGCCTCTCACTTTGCTGCTTCTTTCAAGCAAGCTCCGAAACTCAAAGGTGCCCTAGCCTCTTTTGTTTACGGCGGAGAAAAGCACTATATACTGAAACCTGACACTTACATGAATCTCTCAGGAGACTCAATAGCTCTTGTTATGAACTACTATAAAATCTCTCCGTCAGAGCTTTTAACTATCACGGATGATATCAGCTTGCCTGTAGGCAAAGTTCGTATAAGAGAAAGCGGCAGCGCTGGCGGGCACAATGGTTTGAAGTCTGTAATATCGCACTTGGGCTCTAATTTTGCAAGAATACGTATAGGAGTAGATCAGCCTGTCTTTCCTGACAAAGGTTTGCATCCTGAGAAAATGATAAATCATGTCCTTGGAGATTTTTCCAAGCAAGACAACGAAGTCCTGGAAACAGTGTACAACGACCTACCCGCAGCTGTCAGACTGATATTAGAGGGCAAAATTTTGGACGCGATGACTGTTTACAACGCGAAAAACTACACTTGAAACCACAGAAAAGACCGAGAACATTTCTAAACCACGGAACACACAGAATACACAGATATGATTTTTAAGCATAGCTTAAAATCAGGGGTTAGGGGGTGGGGTCTAGGGGGTAGCAAGAACCAAACACCTAGAACAAAAACTTCAAAATCTTTAAAATCCGCATATTACACAGATGAACGCAGACCCTTAAGGAAAGGGAGTAGGGCGTAGGGAGTGGGGGGGGGCGAGGACCAAATATCCAAGACAGAAAACCAAAAACTCCAAAAAGCTTTCTTTGCCACAGAACACACGGAACACACTGACATGGGTTAAAAATTACAGAAGTAATGGCAAAGCAGTTATCAGTTTCAGCGATTGAGTCTGGTTCACCGCTACTCCCCGCGCCCCAGCCCCTATCCCCTAGGAGTTTTCGCCACTCAACATTGTTCTTTCCAAGGAGTTTTTAATTTATGATTATTATTGCGGTAATACTGCTTATACCTGTTTTTTCAATAATCATCTTCAGGATTTTCAATGCCAATCTGTCCAAAGAACAAAAGCTTTCCAGAACGGACAGGTTTTTCAAGGAAAACAAATCGATTTTCAGCGGGTTTGCAGAAATCTATTCCGAGGGCGGCAATTTGCTTCACAGATGCGAGAAAAATATGAAAGAGAATGACTCCTTTTTCATTGCTTCTATCACCAAGCTTTACACCCATGCCCTAATTTATATTTTAGCGGATGAAGGCAAAATCACTCTTGATGACAGAATCTCTCAAATTTTGCCGGAAAATGTATGGCAGGGTATAAATGTAAAAGACAGAGAGGACTTCAGTGCTCAGATCACTATAAAACATTTGCTGGATCAAAATGCAGGGCTGCCTGACTATGAAGCGGAAAGAATCAATGATGAAGACTCACTTATGCATCGCCTCATTCTTGAAGACTTTTCCTTAAGTCCTTCAGAGATTATAGAGATTGCCAGAAAGTTCAATGGCAGAAGTAAACCTGGAGGTTCCAAGTCTCATTATTGCAACCTTAACGCTGTGCTCTTGGGAATGATTATAGAGGAAAAAGCTGGCATGCCCTTACAAACAGCCATGGAAAAATATATTTTTACTCCTTTAGAACTTAAAGAAACAAGAGCTGTATCCGCAGATGAAAAAATCATACCCTTCTATTTTGTCAAACACAAACTCAAGCGGGTCGAATACATGAAATCAGTTTTCGCAGCAGGCGGCTTAGTTTCTACGAACAAAGATATTTTTAGATTTTTGCAGGCGTTTTTTACTGGCCAATTATTCTCTGTACAACATATTAAAAATCCAAAGTTCCGCCCGATACAGTTCATTCCTCTTGAATACGGAGCAGGAATGATGAGGATGAAACTTTCATTTCTCATATCGCCATTTATAGATTGTCCTGAAATAATCGGACATTCAGGCATGACAGGCTCTTTTGCTTTTTATTGTCCCAAAAGAAAACTATACATTATAGGAACAACAAACCAAATCAAACCGCAGCCATTCAAGATTATATACAAATATTTAGACGCACTTAGCTAACAAACAGCGGACAGAACAAAAAGCTGGTGATGAGTGGCGAGTTGAATGTTTGGAACTCAATCGCTGAATCCAATAAACGCTTTGAGACGCTAATAAATATATATTGTTTATTTTTTGTGGTTCTGCCTGTGCTTTGTTTTTCGCCACCCCCGCCGACTAGACCCTACTCTCTGACTTTAAGCTATACCCTCCTTTGTGTAATCTGCGAATAATTTTCTCTTCTTTAAAATTTGATTGACGTATCAAAGCATGATCTGATATAGTGTTTGCGTTCATTTTTATATAAGGAGAATTTATCATGGGCGCATGTCCAAAAAATAGAGTCTCAAAACTCAGAGGACGCAAACGCAGAACGCATTACAAGGCAACGGTACCCACGCTTGCCAAATGCACTCAGTGTTTCCAGACAAAGTTGGCCCACAGAGTATGCCCGTCTTGCGGACATTACAACAGGGGTCTTAAAGTATTAGAAGTAGCTGAAGCTTAACGCCAGAGCGGAATTTTGCACATGAAGATAGCTATTGATGTGATGGGGGGCGACTTCGCTCCTTCCGCGTTGCTTGACGGAGCAAAACAATACAAAGAATCAGGCGGACAAGCCCACTTGATTCTAGTAGGCGGCAAAGCAGTAATCGATAAACACTTCGGCGGCAACCTGCCTAACGGCTGTACAGTTGAGCACACTGAAGAATATGTCGAGATGGGTGAACATCCGGTCATGGCTCTCAGACGCAAGAAAAAAGCTTCTGTAGCTGTTTGTTCGGCTTTAGTGAAAAACAAAGCGGCCGATGCCATGCTGTCTGCCGGTTCCACTGGTGCGCAGATGGCCTCCTCTTTGTTGCAAATAGGCAAAATAGAAAGCGTAGAAAGACCCGCAATATCTGTCATGCTGCCATCACTTGTCAGCGATGACGGAGTTTTAATGCTTGATGTCGGAGCAAATGTCGATGTCAAACCAAAGCACCTCGTGCAGTTTGCTTTGATGGGTTCCATCTATTATTCTCACCTCTATAAAGTCGAAAAACCGCGAGTAGCTCTTCTCAACATAGGCTCTGAAGAAGCCAAGGGCAACGATCTGACCAAGGAAGCCTATACACTTCTCTCGGAAGAAAAATCTATAAACTTTGTCGGCAACATTGAAGCTGACGCTGTTTACACTAATGAAGCTGACGTGGTTGTTTGCGACGGTTTCCCGGGAAACGTTTTCCTGAAGACCAGTGAATCAGTTGCTCATTTTATGCAGGAACGCTTTATAAAATTCGTAAAAAAAGCCAATCTACCTGCAGAACTTATGCAAGCCTTTGCAGAACAAAGCAAAAGATTCAGTCCGGAAGCCCCTGAATATAGCGGAGCTCCCTTGCTGGGTTTAAATGGAACCTCCATAGTTTGCCACGGTAAAGCCAAAGCTTCGGTAATAGCCAACGCTATTTCTCTTGCAGCAGATTGTGCCGAAAGCGGAATAATTGACTCAATCAGGTCAAATCTCGCAGGTTCAGCCACTTGAAGAGTACACATACTTCAGCGAGCAGAGCAAATGCTTTTTGTTCTGCCGCATTCTGTTGTCTTTTAGACTTGACAAAAAAAGCAAAATAAGATAAAAAAGGCATTCCTTTTTCAGTAAACAAGTGAGGTGAAAACTTGAGCAATTCGTCTGAGAACTCCAAAGTTGTCATAGTGACAGGTTCCGCCAGAGGAATTGGTTTTGCTACAGCAAAAGCTTTCGCTTCTGAAGGCTATAAAGTCATGCTTTCAGGCAGAAACTCCGCAGCTCTTGAAAAAGCGGCGGAAGACCTTAAAGCCTCAGGTTCGCAAGTTTCCTTTTGTTCAGCCGATGTATCTATAGCTTCAGATGCTGACCGCTTAGTTCAGCAAACAATTTCAGAATTCGGCAGAATTGACGTTCTTGTCAACAATGCAGGCGTAACCAAAGACAACTTGCTGCTTCGCATGTCTGAGCAAGACTGGGAAACAGTAATAGATATAAACCTCAAAGGTGCTTTTTTGATGTCAAAAGCGGTAGCCAAACAAATGCTTAAGCAGAAATCCGGCGCCGTGATCAATATAGCTTCGGTTGTCGGTCTTACAGGCAATGCGGGACAAGCTAACTATTCCGCCAGCAAAGCAGGACTTATAGCCTTGACCAAGACATTCGCCAAAGAATTCGGGAAAAAGGGACTCCGGGCAAACGCCGTTGCTCCGGGATTTATTAATTCGGACATGACAGAAACTCTTCCCGATGATCTCAAGGAACAGATAAAGCAGCAAACAGCACTGAAAAAGTTCGGCGACGTTTCCAACGTTGCTGATGCAGTAGTCTTTCTCGCCTCAGACAAGGCGGAATATATCACAGGGCAAGTTCTCACCGTTGACGGCGGCATGGTGATGGCCTGAAAATCTCTATGGAGGAAAAAAATCAATGAATAACGAATATTTTGACAAGGTACAAACCATTATTACTGAAAAACTCAGCGTAGACAAAAATCAGGTAACCCCTACCGCCAACTTCATCGAAGACCTTGGCGCAGACAGCCTCGACACAGTAGAATTAGTCATGGCTTTGGAAGAAGCCTACAACCTCGACATTCCAGATGATCAAGCTGAAAAACTCAGAACAGTTCAGGATGTCGTCAACTACATTGAGAAGGCAGTAAAAGAAGCAGAAGCTTAATTAAAATCAGCATGAACCTTCATATTCGCAACACTCCTTTTCAGTCTGTGTTGCGAATAATTTTTATACAGACACAAAGGATTCCTACTAAATGAAAAGAGTATTTGTCACAGGAATGGGTGTAATAGTTCCCAACGCTATGGATATTAAAGAGTTTTCTGAAGCCTTGAGAGCAGGAAAAAGCGGTATAGGAAAACTTTCTTGTTTTGACGCATCTGAACTGCCTGTCCAAATAGGCGGCGAAGTTAAAAATTTCATACCTGACAAATACTGTGATCCCAAAACTATGCGACGACAAGACCGCTTTTCACAGCTGGGTCTTGCAGCAACAGAAATGGCAGTCAAACAAGCTGGACTGGACAATCCTTCTAGCTTTATTCCAGAAAGAGTCGGTGTTATTTTCTCATCCGGTATAGGCGGCGTAATCACCCTTATTGATGAGCACAAAAAATATCTTGAAGCCGGTCCTAACAGAGTGAACCCTTTCTTAGTTCCAATGATGATTACCAACATTACTTCTGGCATTATAGGCATGCTTTACGGATTTACTGGTCCCAACTTTTCTATCACTTCTGCCTGTGCTTCAAGCATGCATGCAATAGGTGAAGCCTACTTGAAAGTAGTCAGAGGCGATGCAGACATCATGATAACAGGCGGTTCTGAGGCTGCTCTTCTGCCTTTGACCTATATGGGCTTTGCTAAAATCAAAGCTCTTTCAAAACGCAACGATGAACCTGAAAAGGCTTCAAGACCTTTTGATCGCGACAGAGACGGTTTTGTTATGGGCGAAGGCGGCGGAGCATTAGTTATAGAATCAGAAGAAAGCATGATAAAACGAGGAAGCACTCCCTTAGTCGAAATTGTAGGTTATGGTTCGTCCGCAGACGCATATCACCTGACGGCCCCCCATCCAGAAGGAATCGGAGCAGCCTCGGCAATGCAACAAGCTTTGAATTTCAATAGCTCCAACCCGCAAGATATAAGCTATATAAATGCTCACGGTACAGCCACACCATTGGGCGACGCAGTTGAAATCAAAGCCATCCATAATGTCTTTGGCGACCATGCTCGCAATATCAGCATAAACTCGACTAAATGCATGATCGGGCACTTGCTCGGCGGTGCAGGCGTTTGCGGAGCCATAGCGACAATTCTGCAAATGCACGAAGGCTTCTTGCACCCTAACATCAACTTGGAAAACTTGGATGAAGAGCTTCTTGAAATGCGCTTTACTGGACAAACTGCTGAAAACAAAGATATTAAACTTGCTCTGGTAAACTCTTTCGGGTTTGGCGGACAAAACGCATCCGTTATTCTAAAATCCTTAAATTAACAAGAAAAAAGACGCTTTCTTATTCAGAAAACGTTTTAGCCCTTGCCTTTAAAATATTATCTAGTTTATAATTAAATCATTAGTCAGACAACAAGACAGGAGAGGTTACAATGGAAATACTGAGAGTTGCATCATCTTCAAGCCCCAAGTCAGTAGCTGGCGCAATAGCAGCAGTTATAGAGCAAGACGGAAAAGTTGTCCTTCTTGCTGTAGGAGCTGGCGCTGTTAATCAAGCTGTTAAATCCATCGCCGTAACTAGAGGCTACGTAGCTCCTAAAGGCATAGATCTTTCTACCATGATTGCTTTCGCCAAGATAGATATAGACGGCAACGAAAAAACTGCGATCAAATTCCTTGTTGAAGCTCAGTAAAAAGTTTTACCGAAAATTTAAGGCTAAAAAAGACCTTTTGATGCTGGCGCTTATAATAAGCGTCAGCTTTTCAGTGCCTTTGTTAGCTCAAACAAGCGAAGTATTAAAATACCAGAAACAAATTTTAGACAACCCGAAAGATGTCGCAGCTCATCTTCGCCTTGCTTTAGCCTATACGATGGAGAAGAACTATGTGGGAGCTGTGCGTTCTTACTTTGATGTTTTAAAACTTGAACCGGATAACTTCCACGCTTACAACAATCTGGGCATACTTTATAAACAAAGCGGGCAATATCAAGACAGCATCCAATGTTACCTGCAAGCTCAACGCCTAAACCCAGACTCATATTGGGTACCATATAACATGGGCTTATGCTACGAAGCCATGCTTCAATTCAACAACGCGAAAGAGTCATATGGCAGAGCCCTTTCATTAAATCCCTCTTTTACCCAAGCCCTCAATCGCCTCCGAGTGCTTAACGACCCAAACTTCGACGGCAGAGTAGCCAACTTGCCTCCCATAAGCGCAGTTCCGGAACAGCCTCAAACTCCTGTACAGGCAACTCAACAAATGACAATTGCCACAAGTTATACTCAGAAAACTTCTAGACCTGTACAAGAGACAAAACCCGCTCAAACACAACAAATACAGAAAAAAACTCCTGCAGAACCCAAAAAACAAGAAAAAATCTTCCGTTTCACATCAAAAACCTCCGCAGCAGCTAAAATTTTTAACCAGGCAATGGAAGCTTTTAAAACTGACGACATGCCCTTGGCCATTCAGCTATATGTAACAGCTGTCACGTCAGAACCGCCTCTTCTAAGCGAATCTGATAACGGCTTAATCAAAGCTGCACTTACTTATCTTAAAGACCGCCCTAATCGCATCACAAATGGTCTTTATTACCGAGGCATGCTGATACATTTCTCCGGCTATACAGAGCTGGCTGTCGTAGACCTTAGAAGTTATACGGCTACCCACGTTGAAGGTGAAAATCAATTCACAGAGCAATTCTTAAAAGAAGCCCAAAAAATACTAGACGTTTATGACCAAGAGCAGGCTCAAATAGCTGCAATCAAGGAAGAAAAGAGATTGAGAAGGCTTCAAGAACAGGAAGAGCGTGCTGCTATGGAAGCAGCGAAAAAGAAAGCTGAACAAGAAAGCTCTGCTCCAAGCTCATATACAGCTAAGCGAATGTCTGAGGATGAGATCCTTTATGAAGGCGACAAACTTTTACGAGAAACAAAACATGCTCAAGCTATTGAAGTTTTAAAAATCGGCTTAAGAAACTACCCTGACAGCATACCACTGCTTTCCAAAACAGCAACAGCCTACTCCGATCTTTTCTTGATTTACAGCGATCAGCAAGCAGGAAATGAAGCTGTTAAAATCTATCAGGAAATAGTCGACAAGGCTCCTTCAAGTTCCAATGAAAAAGCTATAGCCGAAGAAATGCTCAGAGAGTTGAGCAGGAGAATACGCTAACACTAAACTAGCGCTTTGTTACACCTAATACTTCTCTGTTCAATGACAAGCAGTCAACATGGACTATTCATGGTTATTTGATGCAGCCGCCGCCGCACTATAGGGCGTAGGGCGTGGGGGGTGGAATTGTTTAGACTCAATTGCTGAAACTGATAATTGCTTTGAGATGCTAATAAATATACGTTGTTTATTTTTTTAGGTTTTGGCGAACATCATTCCTTTCTCATCACGCACCACCTGCCACTCATCACTGGCTGTTCGTTGCCCTCTCTACCCACTATCCACTAATCCCTTGCCACTGTTTTTAGGTCTCTGTCCTTAATCAGAGGCTAGGTCAAAAATTGTGATTATGCGATAATAAAGTATGGCTTTGCTTTTTGATTTTGCTACTCCCTGCGCCCTAACCCCTTCCCTTGGAGTTTTACCATTTGGCGGTGACGCCCCCTTGAATCTTGCTGTCCCATCCGTAGCTTCTATATGTTCGCAGGTTGTTAAAGTATGCCAACTCTAAAGTCACTTTTTCGGTAACAGCAAACCTTGCAGCCATAACCATGTCCATAGTGTCTTTGTCGTCGCTCCCCACTACCTCTCCTGCCAGCTCACCTATTAAAGCGACATGTTCTGTAACGGCATAGGCTATGCCGAATCTGTAAATAAAGCTGCTCTTTTCTTCACTCTTGTGTCTGAAAATTGTGCCTATTTCCAAGTTTGCAGTAGCTTTATCAGTTTCTTTAGTAGTCACACAGGTGAACAGTTTAAAGGTTTTATTTTCATCAGAGCCTGCGACTCCCATTCTCCCGCTATCGCCTGTAGCAAGCTTCAAGACACCGCCTACTGCGAAACGGTAATATTCATGTTCTCTGAGCCTTCGCTTAACGCCCAAGGTCATATTGCCAAGCCCTGTCAGGCTGTCATCAATCCCCATAGTCAGAGGAGCATCTAAATACCAGTCTCTGACAGGGATATTCACAGAGATTTCACCATTCTCTGTTACCCAAAGCCCTGAAAACTCAAAAGAATGTATTTCGCCGCTCTCCACAGTGCGAAATGCTGCTCCTTTAGTAGAGTTGAGCTCGGAGTAGTTGTATCTGAAGCCTGTAACTAGTCTTCCTGCAGGAAGTTTGTGAGCTGTATTGCCCACAATCAAGCCTGTCATGCCTTCTTCATTCATCGCAACGCCTGTCATAGATTTAAGCAAAGGATCTGAGGAATTGGCTTTATATTTTTCTTCCATTTTCTGAACTTTGCCATCCTGAGAAGGCAGAGAAGAAAATATATCTCCTTCGTAAGTTTTGAGTCGAGGCGCTGCAAATACAACTTGCGAAAGCCCAATGAATAAGGCAGCAGCAAGAAGCTTTTTCTTTAACCTCTTAAAGCATAGCAACAAACTGTTTCAGCCTTTCTGAATGCGGGAAGGGTCTAGCTCCTGTGGACATGGAGCTAAGAATTTCTTTAGCCTCATTCAAATGTATTTTCTGCTTTGTCTGCATATAAAGCTGGACAGCAGCCTGAGCTTTATAAAATTCTTCCGTGCTTCTGCCTGAAGTAAGGCTTTTAACCGCATTGAATTCTATTACAGCTTTGGCAGGTTCACCCGAGAAGAGATAGATAACTCCAAGATTTGAGTGAGCATCAGCATCTTCCGGATCCAAGTCGACTATTTTCTTCCAAATCTCAGCCGACTTGGAAAGAACGTTATAGTCAGCATCAACTATAAATTCCCCTTCTATAGCTTTCCAAAGTTTCACAGCAGCCTCGCCTTGCCCTCCCAGCCAATAGAGATTGCCCAGAGCAAGTTTCGCCATATCTGACTCCGGATGTGCCGTGTGAGCTCTGGCATAAGCATCAAAGGCATCTTTGAAGTTGCCTTGCAGGGTACTTACAAAACCTATATTCAGCAACAAATCCAAGTTGTCTGGAGAAGCTTTGCGAGCTTTGGCAAATTCAGCCAGAGCATCGGCGCTTCTGCCTTTAGATGCAAGAGATATACCGCTAAGGATGATTGTGTCCGCAGGGTCAGGCTTTCTCACATATTTTTTCTTTGTAGCCTTAATTCCATAGCGTTCCTCTTCGGGCAAATCATATTTGCCGACGCCTCCGCCAAATTTTGCCGCCTTATCATTAATCCACTGCTTATCTGCAGCTGACAAGGAAGTTTTAGCCATATTTTCATTGAATGTTCCAGAATTGACACCCGTCATTTTCGGAACACGTTTAAATTGACTCAAGGTACTGAGAACCATTCTCTTATCATCCTTGCTCATGCTTGGACCATAGGCATCTATCAAAGTAGCTTCTCTGGGAGTTTTGGCTACGACATTCTTTTCAGATTCATTTATTCTCTTTACAACTTCTTCTTTATGCTTCATAGCAGCTGTCTGAGTCTCTTTTGCAGCCTGAAGCTTTGCTATTTGCCAGATTTTGCTTCTGGCGTGCTGCTTCATACGTGAATTAGCAGGAGCTGAGACATAGAGAGTTTCATATATATCTTTGGCAGGCTCAAGTCTGTCTTGTTTTATTCTGGCCATACCAAGAAGAGCCATAGCCTTATAATATTTTTTATCAAGTTTCAGAGCATCAAGAGCATAGCTTTCAGCCGACTCAAAGTTGCCTGCTCCGTAACTTATCAAACCAAGATAGTAAGGAGGCTCAGCCATTTTGGGGCTGAGAGCCATAGCTCTTCTGAAATATTCTTCAGCATTGGCCGCTTTGTCCAGCTTTTGATACATTTTCCCTATATTGATGACTATAGGATAATAATCAGGTTTCAGACCCTCTGCAGACTGCCATGAAGACAAAGCCGATGTATTCAAGCCCGATGCCGCATACATGAGACCCAGTTCATAATAAGGCTCGTATCGGTCAGGAGCAAGCCTGATACACTCAAGATATTTCTCTTTGGCTCTGTTAACAAGACCCTTGGCTCTGAATTCATTCCCTTCTTGCACCAAACGCTCAACAGGAGCTGGAGATTTAATTTCGGGAACAGGAACTTCTGTCTTTCTCTCATAGGCGCTGGCCATTTTGTCGTGCATTTCTGTGGCCATCTTTTTGAGCTTTGAATTATCTGGCAGGTGCCTGTTCAATATAGTCAACGAATCCAATGCCTCTGGAACTCTGTTGATTTTGGCCAAGGCCATACTCTTGAAGATCAAAGCCTTTTCATGGACAGGATTATCAGCCAGCAAAGCGTCAAAATTATCTATGGCGCCTCTATAATTTTTCATAATGTAGAGAGACAAACCTAAATCGTATCTGGCCAACTTGTGCTTAGGATTGATTTCGATAGCCTTTTGGAAAGCCTGAGCTGATTTTTCTACCTCACCCAGCTTGAAAAGTATGGAGCCTTGAGTATGATAGAACTCACTCTTTGCAGGTTCTCCGGCAATTGCCTTGTTGACCGCAGATAGAGCATATTGAAGTTCTTTGTCTTGGGTAGAAAGCACATATGCCAAGCCGTTTAAAGCTTCGTAATGAGAAGGCTGCAAACTTATAGCCTTCCTGAAAGAAGCTTCAGCCTCTTTATATCTGCCCTGCTCTGTATAACAGTGCCCCAAAATTGCACTCACATCGGCAACATCCGGATGCTTGGAACGCAGATATACTAGACGTCTTATAGCTTCATCATAGTTTTGAAGCTTAATAAGCTTGCTGACTTCTCGAATTTCATCAAAAACTCCCAGAAGTCTTTCTTCCTGTCTTTTGCCGCCAAGAGCTTCAATATCATTAAACGGTATTCTTACTTTTTCAACTTCAGAAGGTTCCCGCATCTTAGCATAAGCTTGGGGATTATCACGTTTTGTCATTCTGTTCATCAGAAGAGTGATGCCTTGAACGATTTTTGCTGTTTTCGGGCTGTCAGGCTCAGATTTTGCCAAAAGCTTTTTCATAAGCTCCACAGCTTCTTCTAGCTTGCCTTCTGAAGCCATGACAACTGCTTTATTATATTCAGCCTGAGTAAAGTCGGGATCGTATTCCAATGCTTTGTCAAGAATATCCATATTGCCCCTGACAATACCTTTTTTTGTATTTATCAAAGACATAGTATAATAAGCGAGAGCAAGATCTTTTTTTAGTTTTCTCTGTGCCAACTCAGCCTCAACAGCTTTATCACTCTTATTTGATTCCAAAAGACGCAGAGCCTCTCCTGAATTAGCTCGCAGCATTCTTTCTTTCAAGCCAATTGTCTGTTTTATGGAGTTGGATGCTTGGTTGAGCATGTTTCCGTGATAAGAAGCTACTCCTAATGCAAACCAAAGGTCTGCATTTTCCGACTCGGCTTTTATTGCCAAAGTCAAAGGCTCTATAGCTTCGCCATATGCTTTTCTCTTGCTTAAGAGCAGACCCAGCATGACATTGGCTCGCCCAACATTTTTGTTCAAAAGTTTAAGACGCTTTGCTGTTTCAGTGGCTTTTGCATTTTCTCTTTTTTCTCTTTGACTGGCAAAATCCTTCTTCAAGATTTCAGAAAGCTTTTCTGCTTCAGTCAAAAAATCTTTGCAATATTTTTCAGTAATCTGATTTTTTTCAAGCTCATAGCTGAGAGCAGCAACGTAATACAAAGCTCTGTCATGTTTAGGATCTTTAGTTAAGGCAGTTTTGAAAGCCTCAAAAGCTGCTTTTTTATTCCCGCTTTGTAGATAAGAATAGCCTTGCTGATAATATGAAGCGGCATTGCCTTTTTTTAGCCTATGAGCTTGCTCCAACATTTGAGCCGCTTCGCTGTAGCCACCTTTTTTCATTGAGGAAACGGCATTTAGATAAAGGGCTTCACCATGTTCTTCTATTTTCTTGGCTTCAGCTCGCTTTTTGTTGTTCAATATTTCATTATTTCTGCCTTGAACAGACAAAAGCACCAAATCTTTGGCTCTCATTTGTGCCGGATGACCTTGAGGCGCATCTTTTAAAATGCCTTGTCCTGTCTTGATAGCCTCATCCCATCTGCCTCTGCTATAAAGAGCTTCCATCTTGGTGAGAGAAGCTTCTAAGCTTTGGGAGAGCAAATCCGACGGAACAGCCCAGCTAAGCGAGGCTGCAAAAATGAAGAAAGAGAGGATTGTTGCCTTTTTTATATAATTTTTCATAATTTCGTCTGATTTATCGGCATAGATCAGAGAAAAATTAAGATGTTCAAGAGATAAAAAAATGCTACCCTATACTAGTGCTGTGTTGCAGGTACAAGCAGCCTGTTTAATGCCAAACGAGCCAACAAAGTCTTTATGCTTTCTGATACTGCAGCTGCACTAGAGCAACGAGTGGTGCGTGGCAAGTGGCGAGTTAATTGTTTAGACTCAAATTGCTGAAACTGACAATTACTCTAAGCAGCTAATAAAGAGCTGAAGCTCTGATAAAAAAACACATCTTGATAATGCTTATATGCTATAAATGAAAAGAAAATATTGCAAATTGCCCTTTCTACCCACTACCCACTGTTGCTAGCTATCTGTTCTTAATCAGAGGCTAGGACAAAAATTGAGATTATGCGGCAGCAGAATGCAATTTTTGACCAATTTTGCCCTCATCTGTGTGAATCTGTGTCCATCTGCGGATAGAAAAAAAATCTGTTCGATAATAAACATTTAGATAAAACGAACTAATAGGCGAAAAGAAACATGAAAAGAAAACTCGTTATATTGTTGTTATTAGCAACAGTTGTTTTTCAATTGCCTGCAAAGGCGGCAAAAGAATGCTCCGTTGACGACATTCTCTTTAACGGCAGCCTTCCTATGATGAAAAACCGCTCGGGAGTCCGTTTTGAAAAAATGCAAACTCCCGAAGACGGCTCTATTTTTTATTATCCTGAAACTGCCTCAGGAACCTCTTTTATATTCAAAGGCTGTGAAATTATACCTTCCCAGGGATGTATCCTTAAAATATATAGAGGAACTTTACAACCAATGCTAGGACGTTTCACAGCTCAGATACAGAAAGAAATCCCCCGCCCTCTTCTTCTGCTAGCAAAAACTGCTGAAATCAGGCATAAAAGCGGACTTTTATTTATTGAGAAAACACCCGAAGGCAAGCTTTATGTATTTCTAAAAGGCGAAGGGGACACAACTATTAAAACACAAAACAGAGTCACAACCCAACTGACACCTGACAATGAAGTCATTATTTCTGACTATGAAGACGCTGTTTTTTCTCCTTCACCTTCTGATATGTGGCAAACCAAGCCTGCTGATTTCTCAAACCTCAAACCTGAACCGCAGAAAAAGGCAGAAAACGATTTGTCCACAGATTCCACAGACGGCACCGATGAAACCAAATAAGGGGCTGAAAAGAATCGAAATCTATAAGCCAAACCTTAATGACCTATGGTTTCGCAAAGAACTTCTGAGTGACCCTGAAACCATGTCTTATAACCATAGTTATGGAGGAACCGTTTCATTCTTGGAAGAGCAATGGACACCTTGGTATGATTACTGGCTAATCAAGCATGAAAACAAGCGTTTCTATCGCTATATTACAGATGAGAATACAAAAAAATTTGTCGGCGAAATCGCCTATCACCTTGATGAAAAACAAAACATATATCTCGCCAACGTGATTATACATGCCAAACATAGAGGAAAAGGATACGGAAGACAGGGACTGCTCCTTTTGTCAGATATTGCAAAGAAAAACGGAATTGATTACTTATACGATAATATTGCGATTGATAATCCAGCGGTAAAGCTATTTGTAGAAAATGGTTTTATCGAAGAATATAGAACTGACAAGATTATCATGTTGAAAAAAGCTTTAGATTAGTTGAAAAACTCCTATTGTAACTTTTTCATTTTCTTTTGCCGATAGCCTCCTTAATAGCTACGTTCCAGAATAAAATCCGGGAGGTTTCGCATGCTGTTCTTTTGGAGTATACTCTTTGTAGCCTTGGTTCTCCTTTATAAGGAAGCCACGTATGTTTAAAAAAATATTTTGGTTTTACGGCAGTATGTTTTTAACAATTTTTACTCTTTCAGGATTCAGATAACTCCAGTTTTTAATAGAAAGGCCTGAAAATGGCAGGCAACGAAACGCAAAAAGAACAGGAAGAATTTTTTGCGATTGATATAGGAACCTATGCCTTAAAATGCGCCTTTGTCCAATATAAAGCAGATGGCACGCCGGAGCTTAAGACATTGGCGCAGTTTGTTCTCCCCAATTTTGAACTGGCAATTCCTCCAGAGGAAAAAGAATTGCTGGACAGAGAACAAACCAAAGAACGCTGTTTAAAAGACTTACGACAATTTTTAACAACCAAAGTCACCGAATTGCTTTATGACAATCAGATTCAGACGAAAACAGCAGTTCTATGCGCTTCCAGCAAGGACGTTACAATCAGGTGTCTAACAATAGACCCGACACCAGATGAATTACAAAGAACTCAGGCAATTCAAGCTGAATCCCATAAGCAAATGCCATTCTCCGTAAACAATGCCATTCTTGGATGGAATCTTGAAGGAAGCATCAAACAACAAATCAACGAAGAGGAAATTCCTCCTGGCACAGCACATCAAGCCAAGGATGGAGAAACACAAAAATCTCCTGAAAAAGAGATGACTCAAGTTATGGTGGGAGCTCTTCAAAGAGATGCTCTTGAAGAGATACAAAAGCATCTCTCCGGAGCTGGTCTTAGCTGTGCTGGAATACTAGTATTACCCCAAGTGTTGCACTTGTCATTTGGCAGGCAGATAGACAGTTTCTCTGCTTTGGGAAAAAACTTGGCTTTGGTTCATATGGGCCACTCATCCACTTCTGTAATTATTTTCAAAAACAGCAAGGTTCAATTTTACCGTGATATAAACATGGCTGGTGCTGAAATTACTAACGCAGTATATGAAGGTCTTGTAGAAAATGGTGCCCCCTCAGGCGAAGAAACCTACAATAAAGCAACATTTCTCAAGCATTCTATAGGCATAATACCGCCTGACGATATTGAACAAATGCAAGGTGAAGAAAAAATCGCAGCTGAAAAGATTTTTGACAGCATAGAGAAAATTTTTCAAAACATTCAGCTTTCTATCAGCTTTTATATAGCTCAGAACAATGAGCACAAAATAGATGCGATTATTTTATCGGGCGGTTCAGCCGTAATGAAAAACTTTAAAACTTTTATTGAGGAAATTACTGAAACGCCAACTCATTTTGCCGAGCCTTTTAACGATGAACTAGCGATAGGAAATATCAAATACGACATTGGAAAAATGCAAGAAGATGCTGCTGCTTTGGCCAGCTTGATAGGAGTTGCTCTTTATCAGCGCTCAAGCACGATTATAAACTTTATAGAGATACTCAACCCTAATAAAAAGGCTCTCAAAAAAGAGTCTCAACTTGGCGCATCAGTGACTGTTGCGATATCCAACCTCACTTCTAAACTTTTCACAATGAGCGACAGAAAAGTTAAGATTGTCACTATGCTCGCAACTATTCTGATAGTTTTGCTCCTATTATCACCCACAATATATATTTTGGGAAAAGAAAAAAAAATAAATGCTGATATTAAGAAAACGTCAAAAGAACTGAGAACATTGAGAAGCAGTGAAAGCGAAGTCTCAGCTATTTTGGATAAAATCAAGCAAACAGAAGCTCTCAGAGGACTTGAAACATCTTTGAATGCTTTAAAATACAACAACTCCGAGATGTTAATGGAAATAGCCTCACTCACACCTGCTACTATTTTCTATACATCCGCCAATTTTAATATAAGCCCACAAAAAGCCAACGTCAGACTTAGCGGACACTCTAATTCTTCTGACAATGTATTTTTGCTTATCAGTTCTTTGGAAAAGTCCGATTTTTTCAACAGCGCCAAGCTTGAATCTGTAAACGAAGAGATAATAGATGAATCACGATATTATATAAAATTCTCAATGACTGCTGAAATGGATATGAACGCATTTACCAACGCCTCCCCCCAGAGTTCTTCAGGAAACCTTGATGAATTCGATGATTTTTCAGAGGAAGATTGGTGAACCGATGGACAAGATACTTGACCACTTCGATCCTAAAAAATGGCTGGAAATACTAAAAGAAGATCCCAAGCAGCTGGGCTCCGTTCTGGTAATAATATTCGGTTTGCTCTTTTTACAATACAGGTTTATTTACCTTCCCAAAAACAAAAACATTCAAAAACTTCAGCGCACCCTCAGCAGCAATGCACGCGAACTGCAGCATATAAAAGACTCTGTTGACAGTAAATATGACACGCAAATTCAACTGGCGGAATCTACTGTAGAGGCTAAAAATGCTTTGGAAAAATGCTATAAAAAATCAGAAGCTACGGACTTTTTCCGCAGAATTCCCGTATTGGCCAGCTTAGCGGGAATTAAACTAAGAGGTATAAATCCGCAACCATCGAAACCTATAAAGCTTGGAACTCTGGATGCAGAACAGCTAAGCACAGCTATTAAGTTTTCTGGAACCTTCAAAGAACTTATTCTTTTTTTACGATTAATTGAGCTGGAGAAAAAAACTACTTTCTTGATCCTTCCCTCTTTAACTACTACCTCAAACAATAATTATGAACTGGAACTTTATCCGACAACCATAATTATCCCAGATGCTCTCGTTAATTCTGTGTTAAGTGAAGATAATGAAGATGAATAAAGCAGGTATGATTTCATGATTGCCAAAAAAATGTTTTTCATCAGCCTGCTTATACTATCTCTGGCAATGGGAGCAGATTATTTTAAAAATCCTTCCCGCAAACGACGCATACCTCAAAAGCAACAAGAACAGCAAACTGCCAAAAAACCGGAAGTTGAGCGAACCGTCTTGGCGCTTAAAGACTTAGGATTAGATTTGGAAGAAGAAGAAGACTATTTAGAAGAAGAACCGGGAGAAACTGAAAAACCTCAGAAAGAAGAAAAAGAAGAAGCGAAAACTGAAACCTCCACATTAGAGGAGCAAGCAGATTCGAAAACAGAAGAACAGAAACCAACAACTCAACCTATTGCAAGCTCCGAAGGTTTTTTGGTAGGAGAAATCCCTTTTTCAGATCCTTTAGCCAACGATCCGGTAATACAAAGCATCGCAAAAATGAAAAATACGCCTTTTCAAGAATCTCCGTATATTAAAATCATTGCTATGTTAAAAGAAGAAGAGGAAAAAAAGAGGCGACAACAAGAAGAAAAACAAGAAGAAGTTTTACGAGTCCGCAAGGTTGCTTCCTTAAACGGCAAATTCACAGCCACAATCAGAATAGGCGATCGTCTCTGTGCCATTATAGACTCAGATACCTATGAAAAAGGTGACATTTACCAAAACAGAAAAATTACTGATATCACAGATGAGCTGGTAATATTCGAGGAACCCGAGCAAATATGGCTTATACCCAAAACAGGCGTAAGACTTGACATAAACACTAACTACGGCACATATACCTTCGACGACTCTTTCCGCAAGTAATCTATTAATTAAAGAAAAAAAGTCTTTTTACCGATAATGATTCCTATGGGAATCATTTTTAAAAAGGCTATTATATTGTCTGCCATTTTGGCGCTCTTCTGGATCTCCGGATGCGCCTCCTCAACCTTTTTTATTCCAAAGGCTGACGCAGAAGTTGTAAGTATCGATCCTTATCAAATAGTAGTTTCAGATGCACTCCCTACTACTTTGCCAGAAGTAACGGTCAATATACTTCCTCTTAACAATATAAATTTCAGTTTGATTTCCTATGATATGCGTTACTACACAAGAATAGAAGAGGAAATAAAGAGCCTTGCTTATATCAACAAGCCCATGACATACAAATTTCCTATTTCTGAAGGCGAGCCATCCGAAACCTCTATAAGCTTTACTCCTTTTACCCCTGACCTCTATGAACTTTTTCAAACAACTCAATCACAAATTTCACCTGTCAGAGCTGAAATTACCATGTATTTTGAGGACATAAACAATCACAAGTTCTCTAAAACATTCAGTCTGCTCTTGTACAAGCCAGGACTATACTAATAAAATATGAATTATTTTAGCGAAAAACTGAAAACCGCCCTGATTTTTGCCGTTTGGACGGCAGTTTTCGCTGTTCAGCCGTTAGCGGCACAGTGGCAACCATTAAGAAAATCTTTTTCTCACCCGCAAACTCCCGCTATTTCAAGGCCTCAATATGGCGGAATTAACAGTTTCAACCAACTTCCGCCCTCAAAATCCATTTCAAGCTTCTCAAAACCTCAGATACCTGTCAAAGAAACACAAAGAGGTCTTTCACCGGAAGTTTTGGAAACCATCAGAAATCTGAAGAAAAACAAAACAGAAGAAAGAAAACAGATGACAACTCCATCGCCTGTAACAGGTCTATCTTCTGAAAATCTTATCAATCCTAATTCTAATTTTTACAATCAAAACATGGAAACAAGCAGTTTTGAGGTAAAAAGTTCCTATTTGACACTTCCGCCAGAGAAAAATGTGATGTTAACATCTTTAGACTTCAGACGCACAAATGTAACGGATGCTCTGACTTCTCTTGCAACCATAGTAAACATCAATCTCATGCTCTCACCCAATATTCAAGGCGAAGTGAGCGTTCTTTTCAACAATGTCTCCATGGAAGAAGCTTTTAATACTATTCTGACCAACTACGGCTTAGCCTTTTCCTGGAGTGGTTCTATTTTGAGAATTTTCCCGGAGTCGGCAGCGCCAACCAGCATAAGAATATTCCCGATACAGCATACCAATGCGGCTGACATACAGCCTATTATTCAGAGAATTCTTGAGGGGCGTGGAACCTGTGATATTGATGCCCGCACCAATTCTCTGATGGTGAGCGCTACCCAAGCAAAGCTTGCCGAAATAAATAATCTGCTTCCAAAATTAGACATAACTGAAAGCACTGTAGATATTACTTCAAGACCTGTAACTGAAGTCTTCTATCTAAACTATGCCGATGCCACAGCTTTGGCAGAACCGATCAGAATGCTTTCTTCAGGAGCCAGTGTACTTAACTTTTCCTCCAGCCAAGCTTCGCAAGCAGGTATGGCAGGAGGAACGGGACAAGGACGCATGGATATGATGATAATTACCGATACCCAAGTAAACTTGGATCGTATCAGAGAATTGATCGAAAAACTTGATTCACCCCCGATTCAGGTTACTATAGATGCTCATATTTATGAACTGGATAAAAACAAAGAAGCCAATCTAGGCATCAACTGGCAAAAAGCCATACCCAACAGAGGCGGAATGCCAGGAAATCTCTTTGATATAAATATTTCTCCGATGGGCAACGATGCAGGCGGAACAGGTGTCTTCAGATTCGGCAGTCTGGATATGCACCAGTTCTCAGCAGTACTTTCAATGCTTAACACAAGCACCTTTGCGAAAGTCTTGAGTAATCCTGTAATAACTACCCTTAACAACCGTCCTGCAAATATAACGGTTGGACAAGCCATTTCATATGTTTCAGCTTCACAGGTGAACGCAGAAACCGGACAAGTCACAAATACTATTGAGCAAGCCAACGCAAACATTGTTTTGGATGTAACACCTTCTGTTACAGGAAACGATGAAGTCTTTCTGGACATAAGGCCGACAATTTCAAGTGTTTTAGGCTATACAACACTTGGGGGCAACTCCACACCGAATCTCAGCAACCGAAGCGCTCAAACACAAGTTATATGTAAAAACAACCATACTATTGTCATAGGAGGCATGATTAAAACTGACAAAAACGTCTCCGTTAATAAAGTGCCTATTCTCGGCGATCTTCCCGGGATCGGAAGATTATTCAGAAGCAAGAACACGAAAGAAGTTCAAACGGAACTTATAATCTTTATTACACCTCACATTGTGCGAGGCACTGCCAATACTCAGCAAAGATCTTATCAATCATCCTCTAATGCCTTGAGAAGCAGACTTCTTGAATAAAGAAGCTAAACAAATTACAATATACAATACGAGAAAGCCTAACCATCATCTCCAGAGGAGGAAAATCGCTTGTCTTTATCCGACCAGGAAAAACATTTGCTAGAAAAGCTTAAAAGCGGCAAAAAGCCCGAAAAGCTTCAAGCGATTATTAAACTCCACAATTTTGGGAAATCAGAACAAATTCTCCAATCCTTGCTTTCTGCAATACAAACACACAGAGACGACAAGGAACTTATATTTTACTCTGTCAGAGCAATCGAACAGATTGTACAAAGAGAACGTTACCCAATGCCTGATCTCGGCAAATATCTCAATCAGCCATCTAAATCAGGTAAAGAACACTATCCTGACAGCAAAACGCTTATAAAACCTTCCCCCGAAGATATTCAGAAAATTTTTTCTATTATACGTTCCTATGACTACGAACCTCCAAAAGAAATAATCCCGGCTTTAGGGTCTTTCCTTTCCAAACATGCAACTGCTGAGGATGCTCCATATTTGAAGAGCTACATGCTCAGGGATGAAATGAATGCCACATTGCCCTTGCTGACAGCTGCAAGGTTAAGACTCCCTCAATTGCTGCCCGAGATACTTCCTTTTTTGCTGACTTCAAAAAACCCTACTATCAGATGTCGAGCAATCACTGTTTTAAAGGCAATAAATCCGGAAGATGCAAAAAAACACTTTCTATCTATGGTCGCTTCTCACCGCATTGAGGATAAAATCGCAGCCTTGGAAATAGCTTTTATGTTCCCATTTGAGTTTGTGTGCGACTATACAATTAAGCTTGTTGCGACAGAAACAGATCATGAGCTTTTAAGCAGAGCAAATATTCTCATAGCTTCAAACCCTTCTATCGAAACAGCTTTGAAAATACTGGATCATGCTGAAACAGTCAACGGCGCCAAAAAAAAGCTTCTTAAACAGATGTTTACCACCGTCTGTAAAGCTTTGATCATAACTCACAAAGGTGACCCGCAAGAAATAACTCCAGCCGCCATTATAAAACGTTGGCAAGAACAAAAGCTGGACAAATTTTTAGCAAATATTGAAGTTAGACTTGTTTTCAACGATCTGGAAGAAAATAAAAGAATTGTCGCCTGGCTCCTGAAGAATCAAAAAGACCCGAAAATCCGTCCTTTTATTGATTCGTTGGCAGACAACCCACAAACAGAATCCATATACCGCCAAGAAATTTTGCCGAACCTGCAACCGCTTGAAAAGTCTCAAGACGCTGATGAATCTTCAGACACTTCTGAAGATAGTGAAACCTTGATATTTCTCAAACAAGTAGATCTTCCTGCTCTTTTGCAAAACAAGAAAATGATTCTTGATTTAGCAAACAATGCAAGCGGCAGTCTGAAAGCTGAAGCCATAAATGCCCTATCACGAAACGAACCTCTTTTGGACTATGCCAACTTGGCTGTAGATGCACTTAATGAAGAAAATTCAGAGGTAAGAATCGCAGGCTTCAACCTGCTACAGAAAGTTAACAAAGACAACCTCAGACTTAGAATACCAAAACTTCTTAATGATGAAGAGCCAATGCTCAGATTCAGAGCTGTCAGCTTTGCCCTCACTTATGACAAAACAAATGCCAGAGCCTCGCTATTCTCCCTTTTGAAGTCCCCTGAGCCGAGAGTGCGTTCTAACGCTATTTCGGCTATTATGCTATTCCCGTTTGAAAGCGTCAAAACAGCTTTAATAAATCAACTCAAACAAGAAGACAATCAATATCTTGCCGAAAAGATTTGTTTTATATTCTCAAGCAATCCTTCAGCTACCCTGTTAAATGACCTTTATAAACTGCAAGGCACTCTTAGAGGAGATATAGAAATATATTTGGCTGAAGCTATCAACAAAATATCCGAGTTGTTGCCTTATCTGCCTCCTGAATTGCAAAAAGAACCCAAAAAAGAAGCTGCCGACATATCGCAATATTCTCCTGAAAATATCAGAAAATTATCTTCCAAAAAGACTCAGCCCCATGTCGATAGAAAAGAGCTTTATAAAAACGAATCATTAAAATTCATATTAGCTCTTGCAGCCCTTATATTTTTTATTGCCGTTCTCCCCTCACTTTTCATGGGAAGAACCTCCACAAAGACGCCAACCTATAAAGCCCCTAAAAGCTCCAAAACGCCAACTCGCACTTCTGAAAGGAAGCGCAAGTTTGCCAAGGCAGCAGTGCCTAATAAGTTCACAATGAACCGTGCTTGTGAAGTTACGGGAGAAATTAAAGCCCTGAAATCTGAATTTTCTTTAATCCTAAAAACAAGCGATATTCTCATGGAAATATCCTTTCAGGAAGGAATGCCCGAAGACCTCTCCGTTGGCGATGTAATTAAAGTAAAATGCGTTCCTTACAGACAAAATTCACGTGACATAATAATAGCAAAAGGTATGGAAATTAATTAATGGATAAAATTTTAGACAAACTTGAATCAAAATATGGCAAATATGCCATTCCAAACCTGATACAATATATCTCTGTTTTGATGTTCATGGTCTTTTTGTTAGATTCTGCTGGAATCATTTCTTATCAACAATTAGTTTTATCAGGATTTTATGTCATAAAACAATCACAGTTCTGGCGAATATTCACCTTTCTGCTTGTTCCTATGAGCAAAACGCCAGTGGCTCTCTTTTTCGAAGTCATGATTTTATTTTTATGCGCAAGAGGCGTTGAAGCGGCTATAGGCACTTTCAGAATGAACGCCTACTATTTTTTAGGCGCATTTATGATAATTCTGGCATCTTTCATATTTCCTCTTAATGTTTTTAACAGTCACTTTCTCTATTTGAGCTTCTTTTTTGCTTTTGCAACTCTTTACCCTGATTACGAGTTGTTGCTTTTCTTTGTCCTGCCTGTAAAAATTAAATATCTTGCCTATTTTTCAGCATTTCTTCTTCTTTACGCAGTTTTTTCCTCGACATATGGCCTTGCAGGCGTACTTTACCAGCTTTTAAACTTGGGTCTTGCCCTATTCAACTATTTCCTCTTTTTCGGGACTCAGCACGTAAAAAACAAAATAGGCGATGTGCAACAAAGAAGACGCTATAACGCCTATGTTAAAGAGATTGATAAAGCAACTAGACCCATAAACAAATGTTCCCGCTGTTCCAAAAATGAAAAAGACAATCCTGACGAGCAATTTAGATATTGCACCTGCAAAGTTTGCGGTGAAGATGGAGTAGCTTTTTGTGCCGAACACCTGAAGGAACATAAAGAAGAGATTGCAAAAAAGAAAGGAGAATAATATGGACAAGCCAATGAAAAAAGTTGAACTTTTTACAGACGGAGCTTGCAGCGGAAATCCTGGCCCTGGCGGTTGGGGAGTACTTTTAAGATACAAAACAACTGAAAAACAGCTCTCAGGCGCTGAGGAAGACACTACTAACAACCGAATGGAGCTTATGGCCGTCATAGCTGGCTTAGAAGCTCTGACACAGCCATGTGATGTCACAATTACCACTGACAGCAGATATATTGCAGACGCCTTTAACGAAAATTGGCTTGATACTTGGCTAAGTAACGGCTGGAAAACTGCCGGCAAAAAGCCCGTTAAAAATCGAGAACTTTGGGAACGTCTATTGGAAGAAACCGCAAGACACAAGGTAACCTGGCAGTGGATTAAAGGTCACAGTGGTCATGAAGAGAACGAAATTTGCGATCGTTTGGCCGTAGAAGCCCGTACAAAACTTGAAGAGGAAATAAAAAACAGAGAAAGCTGATAAACATTTGAAAAGATTTAACATAACAATTTGCGCAGGATTATTTATCCTGATTTCTATCTATTCAGCTTATGCAGAAGTTTCTCTGGAGGAACTTCTTAGAAAGCTGGAAGCGCCGCAAGTTGATTACAGCTCCGCTCTGAACGAAAAACAATACGAATACCCTGACTTAATCTCCCCCAACAGCCTTTACGAATCTGAAAGCTCTACAGCTCCGATAATCCATCAACCAGCTTCATATTCATATTCTCAAGGTTATTATCCGCAAGAACAATGGTATCCGCTGGAAAACAGCTATACTCCGAAACCTGTCCAAAACCGCTATTCCGCTAACGAACCACCTTTTGAAGTATATGAACAGCCTCTCCAAGCAAAACAGGAAAAAAAAGCGACAAAACTTCCTTCAAAACATGAAAAAAAAGAAAATACACCTGATGTAACAAGCAAAACATTGCAGCCCTTGCCCAAGAACCCACAAAAAATTTCGCATACTCTTATTTCAGAAACCCCTTTAAAACCCGAAAAAAGCTCTAACACCGTGATTTCAGCAGAGCCCTCTATGCCTTTCTCTGATGAAATAAATAAAGTTTCTCAAGAAACACCTGGACAAACTTTCTCCCAGCAACATTTGCCTCATTTTGAAGAAATAAAGCCATATATACAACAGACATCTGCTAAATCTGCTGAACCTGCTGTTTCAAAAGTGCAACAAACTACTCTTCAAGAACATCCGGAAACAGAAACGCCTCAATTGGTAAAAGCTGAACCAAAACAATCCATACCTATTGAAAGCATAGAAGAAAATCTTCAGTCAGATATAATTGAACCTTCTTCACACTTTGAAGAACAACCCCCATCTCAAATTATTGCTTACTCCCCTCCAGATAACGATGAATTTTCAGTTGAAACATTCAACGAAAAACAAGAAACTTTCCATTACGAAGAAGCGGAAGCAACGATTGATTCTAATTCCTTCTCCTCAGAAGACTCACCCTTGTCTCCACCTGCTTCAACAGCTGACAAAACACTTTATGAGCCCAAAGTGTTAAAGTTGGAAGCTGACATGCAGCCTGAAAACAAACTTCAGCAAGATTCTAACAACCCCATACAAAAAAAAGCAGCAGCAGCAGAAGAAGAAGAAGAAACAGCACTGCTGGAAGAAGAATCTGAAGACTTATACGAAGAGGAACTGGAGGAAATCGACCCTCAGCCGATAAAACAGCGAAGAAAAAAAACGGGATTTTTGAAGAAAAATGCCTCCAGATTGCTCATTATGTTCATTACTGTCTTAGGAGCTATATTAGCAATAGCAGCCAGCAGATATTTTAAAAAAAGACAAGCTGAAAGCCTTCAAAAGCCAGTTTCTAACCTTACTGCTACAACTCCAGTCATAAGCGAAAAACCTCAAATTAAAGCCCAAAAACCGTCAATCGAACCCGCAGTATTAGAGGTCAATCAAAACATAACCTCTTTGAAAGCACATCCTGCTACAATAATAGAGGTTTCAACGGCTATTACTGAAACCAGCTCTCTTCAGACGCCTGAAATTGCTCAGACAGCCCATTCTCCTATTCATGAGCTGGACAACAAAACAAGCTCTTTGCATGTTCCAGAAACAATTGAAGACGCGGCTTCTCTCTCACAACCAGCTTTATCATCTTACCAAGAAAACGCTGACAAATTAGACACAGCCAAATCACCTGTCTCAGACAATCTTGAGATTTTTGAAACTCCAGAAATTACACAAACTCTTGAACATAACAAAACAACAGAAAACCATAAGAAACAGAAAATAACTCAAAAGCAGAAGACATACCAAGAAACTCTCCCTGAACCTGCTCCATCAACACTTTTGAAGCCAATCAGGCAAAAAACTCCACGAAATCTTAACATAGAATACGTCTATGAAACAGCAGAAACAGACGCTTCAAACTACGAAGACAACGTAGCGGAAATAATAGAAATCTACGATGAACTTCCAGAAAACATGCTCTCATCAGGCCAAAAGGTGGAATATGTTTATGAGGACATCCATATCAACGAAGATGACCCCGCTCTAGCCGATCTGCTTTCCAGCTTGATTTAACAACATCTAGTAGTCTGTAAGATCTAAAGCTTTTTTCTATCCACAGATTACACAGATTTTCATTTGATAATAAATTAGCAATGTGTTTTCTCTTGATTTATTCCATATAAGTATTATCAGGATTTTTTTTGAAATATGTGAGTTTCAGCTATTTATCAGCATCTTAAAGCAGTTGTTGGCTGAGTAATATTGAGTTGCTAAACAATTTTACTACTCCCCTCACCCTACCCTCTATCTCCATGATTTTTAAGCTTTGCTTAAAACTTCTCTAATATTTCAGGAGCTTCTTCTGCAACCTCTGGCCAAAAATATAAAAGCAAATTTTTGTTAAAAGCAGTAACCTTGAAGCCTCCTAGGGGTCCAGCTGATTCGCCTTTAGTAACAATAGCGTCAAAAGCTTCTCTGCCGCTTTTCCCTTTTGAACGCAAATATTTGCCTATAACAGCGCCTGTTCGGTCACATCCCCACATGCACTGAACATAGGCCTTTTCATTAATCATAGAGAGAATCTGCTCTGTTTCCAGTGCCGTGGGAACCTTTTTGGCATGCATCTTCATCTCTGTAACTTTAATATCTTTAAGAAGTGCCAGCTTCTTTAATCTTGCATTAAGAGGGTCATCCTTTGGAACATGCAAAAGCACTATATGTTTGACACCAAAACTCTTAAGCAAATCCAAATATTCCGAAACTTTTTGATCTGAATTGGCCTTAGTGACAGGGTTAAAAAGACTGCCGCCTGCAAAAAGCTCGGAGTTTATAATCCTGAAATTATAGGGATAAGCCCCGCTGCCGCCAGCATCTGCAAACTTTAATGTTTCAGCAAAAATGCCGAACGGCAGCAGCAAAAAAAGACTTATCAGAAAAAAACGTTTTAACACCCTTTAAATCAAAGCTCAGGAATTTGCAAAGTCATTCCTATTTTCAGATACTTAGGATCGCTGATTCCGTTGTAATCTGCAAGCTTTTGCCATTTAGCGGTAGTTCCATACATAAGCTTGCTGATTTTGCCTAATGTATCACCTGATTTAACTACATAAGTCTTGGGGCCAACAGCTTCATCTTTCGCTATGACAACAGGTTCATCGTCATATTCATCAAAAATAGGCTTATAGGCTTCAGGTTCTTCATATTTGGAAATCAAAACCGGCTGTTCCAATATAATTGGAGGAGCTATTTCGATTTCGGAAATCTTCTCAGGTTCCAAATAAGGTTCAGGCTCAGGATAAGCTGAAGCAGGAGGATAAAGAATATCTGAGCGGTCTTCTTGTATGCTGACTGATGGAAGCGGAACTATCTCAATAATTTCTTCTATAGCGGCAGAAGGAACAGCTTCCAGAATTCTGAAGTTTCTCACTCTAATGCCACCCAAAGGATATTTTTCGTCACTTTTAATAACGTTTCCAAAAACTCGCAATTTCAATCCAATGTTTTTGGCTGCAGCTTCTGCTTTTTTGCCTGTCAAAATCAGATTTTGTCCGTCTACGGCTTCAAAAACTATTCTGTCTTGGTTAGCAGAGACTATTCGTCCTGTAACAGTAGTGGAATTTACTTTTTTCTTTCCAAACAAGCCAGCATAAGAAACAGAAGGGAATACGAGTATTGCTATAAGCAACGACACAGCAAATTTATTTTTCATAGAATTTCTCCATTAAAGAAAGATACAGGTTAGTTATAGTTTCTTTAGCAAATTATTTCAAGAGCTAAGAAATGTTTATTCTCAAGCTGCTCAAAATTTTACGAATTAAAGGTTCATAGGATGAAATATTATCCGTTGGAAGAACAAATCTTATCCAAGCTCCTCCATTTTCCAATTCTATTAAGTAATCAAGAAAATGAACAGAAAAGCCGTCTGGTTTTCCAAAGTCCCACAAATACTGATATATCTTCTTAGGTTTCAAAAGATTTTGGAAATTGTCTCCGAGCAATGATGTGCCAGTTTCTTCTTTTGCCTTCAAAACGGCCATTTCGGCTATTTTTTCAAATTCAGCAACAAAGTCCTCATCGAGGGTATCTCCGAAGCGAAGAAAATGAAATGAATCGCCGAAAGAACCATCAACAGAAAATGTCCAAATATTTTCTTTCTGCCTGAGATGCCAAGATTCGGGAAATTCCGCAGCATAACGGTTTTCTGGAGCAGAAATAGTTTTGTAGCCATCAACTTTAAAAGGATAGAAACCATTATTAAATCCTAGATAAAGGTGTTGTGAAAAAGCTAACAACATTATTCCAAGAGAAATCGTCATCAAAGTTTTTTTTACTAGATTAGCCTTAGTTTTGAATATCTTAAAAAGGAGTATTACAAGGCAACCTGATAAGAAGCCGCCAAACGTGCCTCCCAAATGGGAATAAATGTCTATATTAGGAAAAACGAAGGTTATAAGAACATTTATAAAAATAAGACTAAATACATTAGCCTTTGTAAAAACCTTTGAATAATATTTATAATTCGGAGCCTTGGCGTAATAAAAAATTATACCGGCAGCAAACAGGCCAAAAATAGATCCGGAGGCTCCCACTGTAAAAGTCTCAGGCCTAAAATAGACAGAGCATAGTCCTCCAAGTGTTCCAGAAAAGAGAAAAATAAAATACATGGCTCCTGCCCCTGCCATATTCTCAACTATTACGGCAAGAGTCACAAAGGCTAAATAGTTGAGAGCAAAATGAAGCCAATTTAAATGTATAAACTGGTATGCTATCAGGCGAAAATATTCTCCCCAAGCCAATAAACGAGAATGAAGAGAACCTGAATTTATAAGCTGCAGAAGATCTTGAATGCCAATACTCAGAAACAAAGCGGTTGGAACTGTTATAAAAAAACCAAACCACATAGTCCCAAAGCTTTTGTTTTTCAAGGGCGGCAAAAGCTCCATTTTCTCCTCTAAACCTATAGGAAAGCTTGATGCAAATTCATCATAGAGGCGTTTATGAACAGGAATCATTTTTTCGCCTAAAAAGTTTTGATTTTCCAGCAAAGAGGCATATCGGCGTTGCATTGAAGGCAAAAGATGCTCTTCTTTAACACTTAAATTAGCTATTACAGTCTGCATGCCAGAAGAACCCGCTTCAAAATCACCTGAGTTAAATACAGAGACAAAGCGCCAAAAACTTAAAAGAGAAGAGGGTATCTTGGTGAGAATCACCATACGTTCCGACATCAATTCGTCAAATTTTTCTTTCCACCCGAGAAAAGAAAACAGCGTCATACGGCTAATAATAAGACTGACTTTGTCATGTATGTTTGTGAGCTTTGACGCCTGATTTTCCAAAGTGAGCTGAGACTTAACAGCCGACTCGCTGTCGCCTATCTCCAAATAAGCTCTGGTAAGCAAAACATAAGCCTGCGGAGGCAGCTCTTTTTGCATGTCTTTAAAGGAGAAGGCCTCTATGACCCCGTCATAATCACTTCTATGAAACCTGAAAATAGCAAGAAATAATGCTGGCAAGATGTCATCTGATTCGCTATTTTTAGCCTCCTCCGCAAGATGAAAATCCAACATTTCGGGATTTTCCATGCGGTCAAATACAAGCTTAGCCAAAGAAGCCAAATTCTGATTTTTATCAGAAGGAGCCAGCAAAGCAAGGAGTCTAGCTGGCCGATAAATTATGTCAGGACGATTTTTAAGTATAAGATTTTCAACAAAACTTGAGAGAGCATCAGGAAGAGTAATCTGCAAAAATTGAAGCAGAACACCGGCAAGAGCAACATAGCCCAATCTGTCGCTCTTATAAAAAAAGCCTCCAAGCAAGGAAGCGGCAAAGAACACTTGGGCAATATAAAAACGGTTTCCCTTAATATCATTCGTAATGAGAGAGATTACTCTGCCAATCAAGGAGAGAAGGGAAATCCAAATTACAATCAGTAGAAAGTCCGACATATTTTACACACCATACTAACTAATGGATGATTACTCTTCGGAAAGTTCGATTTTACCACTCTCAGAACTGAACTGCAAACGTCCGGCAACTTTTTTGCCATCCACAATAAAACCGCTTAATTTTTGAGTGGCTTTGCCTTCAATTAAGGCTTTTAAAGCAGTTTTAGTAAGCTTCTTTCCATAATATTCTTTCCAAACAACATAATTGCAGCCTTCTCTAAATCTATTGCATCCATATCCTTTATTTCCTTCGATAATCTGCCCTTTTTTGCATAAAGGACAAACGCCGACTACCTCACAGTCTTCAATTCGTTTGCCAGATGACTTTTTAACACGTCTTGGAGATTCTTTGACGACATTTCCTGTTCTATCTGAATAAGCAGCAAAGGAAGAACCCGGAGCAGTTTTAACGTCACTTATAACATTGGTCACAAAAACTGCTATGTCCTGCATAAAACCTTTTTCAGAATCTTGCCCTTTAGAAATATCTGACAAACGCTTTTCCCAAGCACCGGTCAACTCCGGACTTGTTATGCTCGGCGATACAAGAGTTATTAAATCCACGCCCTTTTGAGTCGGAACCAGACTTTTTTTATCTCTGTTCACATATTCCATTTTAACAAGCTTTTCTATTATTTCAGCTCTTGTAGCAGGCGTTCCCAAACCGCTGTCTTTCATTGCATCCCGTAACTCTTCGTCTTCAACCAGTTTCCCCGCAGTTTCCATAGTCTGAAGCAAGGAGGCCTCCGTATAGCGAGCTGGCGGCCTAGTCTTTTTAGAAAGCAATCCGCTCCCTTCAACTTTGAGAGTGTCGCCTTTTTTCAGGTCAGGAATCTCCTGTTCCGCACCCCCCTCATCCTGCTTTGCTGTTCGTTTTGCAGGGGGCTCAACCTTTCTCCAGCCATCATCTACAGGCGTTTGTCCTCCAGTCCTGAATTCAAGTTTTTCTATAGAAAGAATCAGAGAAGCTGATTTATATATATAATCCGGATAAAAAACTGCAATAAATCGCCTGGCAACCAAATCATAGATATCTTGCTCTTCGCGGCTCCAATTACGCATATCCTTGGCGTTTTTCTCTGTAGGTATTATTGCATGGTGATCCGTAATTTTAGAATTATTGAAAACTCTCTTTGTCTTTTTGGGTTTAACCTTTTCGAAATATTTTAAAAACTCGCTATACTCTGCCGGCAAAGAAGCCATTCGATTTTTCAAGGTCGGAAAAATGTCCTCCGAAAGATAGCGGCTATCCGTTCGCGGATAAGTGAGAACCTTGCGCTTTTCATAAAGATTTTGCAAAATTGAAAGAGTTTTTGCCGCTGTTAAACCATATTTTTGATTGGCTTCTCTTTGAAGAGAAGTAAGATCATATAAAAATGGCGGAGCTTGCTTTTTTGAAGTTACAGAAAGCTTTTTAACTAAAGCATCCTTTCCTTCTATCAGTTTTGCTATAGCTTCAGCTTCTTCTTGTTTGTCTAGTCTGGAAGGATAATCTTTGTTTTTAGGATTATGGTAAAGAGCTTTAAACTTTTCAAAAACAGCCTCCACTTCCCAATAATCCTGTGGCACAAAAGAGTCGATCTCTTTTTGGCGATTCACTATCAAGGCCAAAGTCGGTGTCTGCACCCTTCCTACAGTCAACATAGAATTATGTTTTTTAGTATAGGCTCTGGTAAAGTTTATGCCCACAAGCCAATCCGCTCTGCTGCGGCATACAGCTGCAGATGCAAGATTGTCATAAGCAGCGCCTTCTTTAATAGATGAAAAGCCTTCTTTAATAGCCTCATCTGTCATGCTGGATATCCAAAGGCGTTTAAATGGTTTTGTAGAACCGGAAAGCTCATATACCAGTCTAAAAATAAGTTCGCCTTCACGTCCTGCGTCAGCCGCATTCACAATATAATCCACATCATCTCTGTTAAACAGGCTCTTAACCTTGTAAAACTGCTCTTTTGAAGAAGGCAAAACACTAAGAGCCCATTTTTCCGGCAACATAGGCAAATCATAAAGATTCCATCTTTTCCATGCCGGATTTTGCTGCTCAGGCATTCCTAAGGCGACCAAATGCCCAAAACCCCAAGTCACTATATGATTATCGCCTTCGATATAACCGTCGCTGCGACGTTTTGCGCCTAAAATTCTGGCTATGTCCTTTCCAACGGAAGGTTTTTCCGCAAAAACCAAGACCTTCATTTTAAGCCCCCTAGATGAACAGACAAAAAGCCATCAGGGCAAATACTCCGTGGACGAAATACGCGTAATTTGCGGATGCTTGTAAAGCCAGCTTGTCAGCTCTAGATTTGAGACATTTCCAGGAAGTGATACAGTAATATCATAAGAAACATGCTGATTATCATCTTCAGTTTTAAGAGATATGTTGAGCATGACTACCCCTATTTCGCTCAAAAGGGTTTCCATCTGAGTGATCGTAGTATTGGCTGAGGTTTGTATGAACAAACGGCGGCTGTACGGAAAATAGGACCTGTAAATAGGCGAACGGGAAAAATAGTTGAGAAAAAGCAAAATAGTAGCCACTATTGCCGCCAAGCGTATATGCCCCACTCCGACTGCTATTCCTATAGCACAAGTGGTCCATATACCTGCTGCCGTGGTCAAGCCCTGAACAGAGCCGGTTCTGTTAAGAATAGTACCCGCACACAAAAACGAAATGCCGCTGACAATACCGGAGGCCATTCTGGAAGGATCTACAGAAACGCCAGTATAATGAATAACATCAAAAAATCCATACTTGGAAATCATAGTCATCAAAGAAGCGCCTATAGCAACTATAGCGTGAGTTTTGAGACCTGCCGACTTAAGTTGGTTTCCGCGTTCCAAGCCGATTGACAAACCGAGCATTCCTGCTATGACAAGACGCAATAGAAGTTCTTTTTCGTTGATAGGCAAACCGGATATATTTGAAAACATTTTTTCCGTTCAGATTAACAATTGACTTATAGTTGGCATTACAGTAAAAAAATAATATAATTACAAATGAAAGTCAAGAATCAAACTGGCATAAACCCTGTCAACAAGATAAAAAACGACATTTTACAAAATAAGCTTTAAATAATCGCCTAATTTGACGATACTACTGATGAATCATTAATTCTGGCAGAGCATAACATGTCAAAAAACTACATTCCGGTATTCGCCGAAGAAATCTTCATAGTCAACCTTTATGGCACAGATGAAGAAATAGACGAATTTAACGAGCTGATCAAACAAAAAGAAGCAGAAAAGAATCTGGTTTCCATCGCCCTGTTGATCGAGGAAATCAAACGACGCAATTTTCTAAAAATGGATTGGCAGTGCTGCGACAGATGCAGATACTATAAAAACTGCAAAATCAATTGGTACAGAGGCGAAAGAGATTGCAAAACTAGACACTGCTGTACTTATTGTCAAAACTACTGGACTTGTTATAAAGAATTCTGTTCACAAAATAACATGAAGTCAGAAGAAGCTCCCCACTTTGCGGAACCTGAAAAAAAAGCTGACCCTGACAACACTTTTCTCCTATCTATACTCATAGCCATACTGATTCTGTTTCCTTCAATTGCCGAAGCTGGTCTCTCTCTCTCAGGAGCTACAGGCTACATAACAGTTCCCTCGCACGAAGTATCACAAAGGTTTGATTTAGCTGTATCTACAAGAATGCACACAACAAAAAGCGGCTCAGACGAGTTTCTCACAAACCTTGCACTCACCTTTTCTCCATTTGAAAACTTTGAAGCTGGAATCCAAGCTCCAATTGATTCAGCAAAAGACAGCACTCAAATAGACCCGGTTTTACATTTTAAAGCTTCCATGAAAGGCCTTCTCCCAGGAGACTTTTCAAGACTCGCTTTCGGAGGAATCTTTGACACCAATCCTAACAACTGGCACAGTCTTTATCTGACAGCTGCCGGCTTTGGTGTCGCGTACAACTTTGGCGGAGAAAAATACTCTGGAACATCTCACTTTGGGAAGTATAAAAACAACCGCCCAAACTCAGTTTCGATTATAGCAGGCGCTCAAGGTGATAACGCGCTGCCTGGGGAAACAGGCTACAGAACAGCTTGGATGCTTGATTACAACGGCGATGTGGTTTCCTTGGGCTGGAGACTATTTGCAGACAGGGGATTTTCTTTGCACATTGCCTTTCAGACACAAACAAGCTATGATGATTTCTATGACTTTAAACCTGTCTTGTTTGGATTCGGTGCAAACTTTTGATCTGAGCAGGACTTACAAAGATTGCTCATTACTTTCTTTTTATGATAAAATAGACCTTGTGCCGCTTCGCTTGGACTGGATGAAAATGCGAAGCAACAGAATGTCAGGAGGACTTTTTCTAAATGCCAACCTTTCACTATAGAGCCCGAAATTCAAAAGGAAATATCGTATCTGGCGAAATAGAGGCTGACAGCCAAGAAGCCTGTATTGCTAAGTTACGTGAGAGAAACTTTTATGTTTCCTCAATAAAAGAAGTAAAAAAACGTGGCGGTAACATCGTTTTATTTGGTGGCGGTGTATCCGCTAAAGAAGTCTCAATCTTTGCTCGACAATTTGCCACCATGATTGGCTCTGGCGTGCCTATTGTCCGTTGCTTGACCATTTTGCAGGCTCAAGCGGACAACCCCGCTTTCCGAAACATCATATCTCAAGTGCGTGTAGACGTTGAAAGCGGAACAACCCTGTCCAAAGCCTTGGAAAAATATCCCAAAACCTTTTCCAACCTTTTCTGCTCTCTGGTTAAAGCAGGCGAGGTCGGCGGTATTCTGGACGTCATTATGGAGCGTCTTGCCGACTACCTTGAAAGCTCCGAAGACTTGAAGAGTAAAGTTAAAGGCGCTATGACCTATCCTGTAGTTGTTTCGCTATTTGCGGTTGTCATAGTTATTGCCTTGGTTGTGTTCGTTCTGCCTCAATTTAAAGAAATTTTCGCAGGTATGGACGTAGAGCTTCCGCTTCCGACAAAATTGCTGTTGGGTCTCTCAGACCTAATGATTGCTTGGTGGTTCCTCTTCCTTATTGGAGGCTTCGCCATCGTGGTCGGTCTCATATTCTTCTTCTCCTCCGCATTCGGAAAGCGCCTATGGGATACCTATACCCTCAAGATCCCCAAAATAGGTCTTATGCTTAGAAAGGTTGCTATCGCCAAGTTCACTAGAACCCTTGGAACACTGGTCTCCTCGGGCGTTCCTATTTTGCAAGCTCTTGAAGTTACATCACAGTCCTCAGGCAACGTGGTTATTTCAGACGCTATTGATAAAACCCGTGTATCTATTCGAGAAGGTGAATCAATTGCAGATCCCCTCAAAAACTCTGGCGTTTTCCCGCCAATGGTTGTTCAAATGATTGCGGTCGGAGAAGAAACCGGGGAATTGGACAAGATGCTTACCAAAATCGCCGACTTCTACGACTCAGAAGTTGACGCGGCGGTTAAAGGTATAACCTCTGTTATTGAACCTATCATGATTATCGGCATGGGTATTGTCATAGGCGGTATCGTTCTTGCGGTCTTCATGCCCATGATGCAGATGGTTAACATGTAATCTGAAAACTAGTGACGAGTGATTAGTGGCGAGTGACGAGAAAAACCTCTCGCACTCCCGCTAACACATATTTAAATACATAAAACAAAAGAACTTCTCATAAAGTTCTCTTAAAACAAAAAACCGGTCTGAAGTTTAAAACCTCAGGCCGGTTTTTGTTATCTTATAGTTTCAGCTATTTATCAGCATCTCAAAGCAGTTGTTGGCTGTAATATTGAGTCTAAAGAATTTCACTACCCACTACCCACCAACCACTATCCACTCTAGTGCGGCGGCAAATCTGTCATGCAATATTTTGTTTATTAAATTGGAGAATACGATAAGCAACTTTCAGATGTTACACAGCACTAGTTACAGCAGTTCAATGTCCATCTTGGTGACTATCATGTGCTCATTGCCCATCATATAGAATTTATCTTTGCTGAAACCTCTATAATCTTTGCCAAATATGTCATATATAGAAGCCTTCAAAGTAAATTCGGGCAGTCTTCCCAAAAGTCTTTCGCCGTCAGTAAGATATGAAAGCTGAACAGGAGAAGCAAAGATGCCGTCAGGAGTAAAATCGCCGCCAGAAGCCATAACAACTAAAATGCCATATCTTCCGTCTAAGAGTTCCTTAAGAGTTTTATCCGAAACACTAGGAAGCATGGAAGGCGCGGACAAGGATGGAACAGAGTCATAGCTTCCGCCAGCCGACCCTGTCGGCATAAAGTTATACTTCTTTGCAGTGCGTTTGTCAGTATAGGGTCTTTGAATAGCGCCGTTTTTAATTAAAACCGCTGTATCTTCATCCACCATGACTCCTTCACTGTCGAATAAGCAAGTGAAGTTTTCATAGGGATCTCTGTCTATGGAAAGCGAAAAGTCTTCGCTGAAAAGCTTATAACCGATTTTACCATTGAACAGAGAAGCGCCCGTTCCCATATTGCTGCCGTTCAAATGACGAGCAAAAATGTCAGTGAGACTGCGGCCATCCATTATTATATAAGGGTCTTTAGGCATAGAAGCTGTCTCAATATAAGCTTTGATCATTCCAGATGAAGCTTCTAATACCCGTTCCGGCTCAAATTGTCTAGACACGACGCTAAAAGCTGTATTTAAAATATCAGAAGAACCCTGTTGTCTCAGTAAAAAGCCTACCTGAAGAGTTTTGTCTCTATGCAACAAGTCTAAACCTCTGTCATTCTGAAGACTCAGTTCAACCGTCGACAAATTGACCTTATGGCTCACCGAAAAATCCGGGTGCATAGACTTAAGTTCTTTCAATACATATTTTACGCCCTTAACCATAGAAGCGGCAGTAACATCACAATCTTCAATGACTGTCTTGGAAACCAGATTTTCAGAGGGAATCACATCATAGTCTATTCCATAAGCCAGATTCTTCTCCGCCTGTTCAAACATCGCAGCTTCATCCGCTTGGCCTATAGCGCCCGCTATGCCAATCTTGCCGTCTCTTATGACTCTGTATCCGGTTTTTGTTATGTTCTTTTTGCGTATTGCTTGTATCTCGCTCTGATGCAAAGAAAGAGATACTTGTTTTAATGTTTGGGATATTTTTTCTTTCATTCCGGTTCTTTCCTCACTGCACGTTTATTTCTCTTACTCTTACATAGGGACCGCCAATACCGACAGGCAAAGGGAATTGTTCCATCTTGCCGCAGCCGCCGCCTACAAAGCTTATAACCTCAAGCTCTTTGGAGACAGCGTCAATTTTATCAAGCGTTTTCATGACATTTCCCGTCACTACTGAAAACTTGACAGGCTTGGTCACCTTGCCGTCTTCAATCAGATAGGCCATAGAAGGCGCTATGGTAAAAGTAGACATCCCTGAACCATGCTTGATAGTGTCTATCAAAATGCCGTATTCGATATCTTTGATCAAATCTTTTTTGGAAAGATCTCCCGCATCTATATAGGTAGATGTCATACGTACTATTGGCTCATACTCAAAGTTTATCGCTCGAGCGTTTCCAGTAAGTTCTTCATCTAATGCTACGGCTGTGTCTGCACTGTGAAGCCTTCCCGTCAATATGCCTTTGTTGATCAAATAAGTTTTAACAGCCTTATTGCCTTCATCGTCATAAGGCGTATAACCGATACCTTCAAGATTGCCGTCATCAACTATAGTAAGTTTTTCAGAACCGACTCGTTTTCCTATCTGCCATTCAGCTATCAGATCCGGATCGCCTACCATAAAGTCAGACTCGCTTTTGTGCCCGAAACTCTCATGAGCAAAAACACCTGATGCCATAGGAGAAAGAACTACTGTATAGTCTCCGCCAGGAATGGTTTCTGCATTTTTATAAAAGAACAAAGCTTTGTCGATTTGATGTTTGATAGCTTCTTCACGTCCTTTTAAACCTTCAAAGTCCACAAAGCCTCTCGACCACATTTCCCTGAATGCATCACTGCCAACTCCAAAGGTGAAACCCAATCTGACTCCTGTAATTTGAGTATCAAATTGAACGTGGCAACCTTTGCTTGAAATAAACTCTTTTTCCAAATTGCTGTCAGTATAAGCAATACTCCAGTGTGTTATATCTTCATATTCCTTGGTAATTTTTGCATAATGTTCTAAGAGAGCCTTCTTTTCTTCAAGAGAGACTTTGGAAATATGATTTTCCTGATATTTTCTTTTGTCACCTTTGTTTACTTCCATTTTCATGACAACAGGGTGATTCTCAATATCAGGGTTGGGTTCAGCCAGCTTTGCCAAGTCAGCAAGCTCTGCATTGATGGAATTCAAATCTGTTGTTGAAGAATAATACCAGCGGCTGCCGTCAAAAAGCCTTATAAAAGCCCCTGATTCGCGAGCTTCCTTTATTTCTTCAAGCTCGCCTAATTTAATTGAAATTTCAGAATGGTAGAGATGTTCAATTCTGACATCCGAATAAAAGTTTTTTGGAAAATTGTACACATTAAACTCCGTCGTTAGAATTTTAACCGCAAAAACCAAGAAAAAAGATTCCAACCACGGAACACACAGAAAACACAGAACAACTTTATTCTTAAATAAAGATTCTTTATTTCAGCCGTATTCGTCAGTTTCTATCTTAGGCTCTCGCGATTCTCAGTTCTTTGTCTTCACTGTATACTGTTCACTAAAATGAACAGTTTTTTTCTTTTTAAAAGTGAAACTTACTATCGCTGGAGGGTTATTCTAACATGATTTTAAGCAGCTATAAAGAAAAAGCTTTTATTTTCAGTTCAGCCGGATAAAAAGTGTTAGCCTTTAAGGGTGTATATCAATCTGTATAATTTGGCGGATTAACATTTTCCTTCAGATAGATTACTTCTAATAAAGGTGTTGACGATGACTAATGCCATACTTTGGTTCATACTTCTGATAGTAAACTTTCTCTTAATCATGCTTTGCTACAAGCTTTTCGGGAAAGCAGGTCTATTTTCTTGGATTGCCATAAGCACAATACTTGCAAACATCCAAGTTTTAAAAACAGTTGAGCTTTTCGGCATAGTAATGACCTTGGGCAACATAGTTCATGCCACTTCTTTCTTAGCTACGGATATACTCAGTGAGCAATATTCGAAAGAAGATGCCAACAAAGGCGTAAATATCGGAGTATTCTCTCTTCTGGCTTCAACTTTGGTTATGAATATCTGCCTCTATTTCGTTCCCCACGAAACAGACATTGCTGACGCAGCATTAAAGCAAATTTTCTCAATAATGCCGCGTATAGCTCTTTCAAGCGTCATATCATACGCTCTGACACAAAAACTTGATGTCTGGCTTTTTCACAAAATCAAAGATAAATATCCGAAACAACTTTGGCTCAGAAACAACGTGGCTACTATAACAAGTCAGCTTGTAGACGCAGTTTTGTTCAATCTTATGGCCTTTGCCGGCGTATTGCCTTGGAATATAATCTGGCAAATATTCATATCAACATTTATCCTGAAAGCCGTTGTAGCACTGTTTGATACCCCTGTCATTTATTGGGCGGTAAAAATTACCCCTGCAGACAATGAAGAACGCCTCATACTGCAAGCACACAGAAAAACAGCGGACAGTGATTAGTGGAGAGTCTACTATTCACTGGCTCTGCAAAGCAGAGCCTTTAGAATCTCAATTGCCAGAACTGACTCCACAGCCACTGCCAACGGCACAGGCACACAAACGTCTGATCTGTAAAAAGCAGGCATGGCTTTTTCGCCGGTTTCAAGATTCACGCTTGATGCTCTGCTGTTACCAGGCAACGGTTTCATAAAATATCTGACAATCAGAATTTCACCTGTTGTCATTCCGCCTTCTATTCCGCCAGAAAGATTTGAACCTCGTTTATAGATGGCATCTCCTGCAAGTTCTATGCTGTCATACTTTATGCCAGACTTGGAAGCCAAGTCCCGTCCAAACCCAATCTCCATGCCCTTGACACCAGGAATGCTCATAACAGCCCCGCTTAAAGCATACTCCAAACGCCTGTCATAGTGAGTATAGCTGCCCAAGCCCAAAGGCAGTCCGTACACAGCCGTAGTCATGGAAACCCCTATACTTTCGCCATTTTCCTGAGCTTGTTCTATCATCTTCCTCCAAGATTCAGCTGTCTTAGCATCTTGACAAGGCAAATTCTCGTCATTCAGCTGCAGCAAAGCTTCTGCTTCCTCAAAGCCCAAAGAATAGTCATTCTGAGCAGAAACATCGCCCAAAGCATCTATAAAAGAAAGAAATTTTATCCCCTTGGTTTCAAGATAATTTCTTGCCGGCACAGAAAGAGCGGCTCTCATAGCCGTCTCTCTTCCCGAAGCCCGTTCTCTGACAGAACGACAATCAGAAAAACCGAACTTCATAGCACCCTGAAAATCTGCATGTCCCGGGAGAGGCACAGGTATACGGCCTTCTAACGATGGCTCGTTAAAAGGATGCATATGAGAAGCATGAGCTTTATAATCTCTGTTCTCAATCATCAAAGCTATGGGACCGCCATTAGTTTGACCGCCTGTAATGCCTGCAAGCACAGTGACTTTGTCTGTTTCTATCTTTGTGCGCCCTGAACGCCCATAGCCAAGCTTCCGCCTGACAAAAAGCTTTTCAAAGTCATCTTCCGATACTTTGATGCCTGGCGGAACGCCTTCTATTATTCCGACTAATGCAGGACCGTGCGACTCGCCTGCTGTTAAATACCTAATCATAACAAATAGTTGGTAGTGGGTAGTGGGCAGTGAGCAGAAAGGACAAAAACAACACATAGTTATTAGAGGCTCAAAGCAGTTATCAGTTTCAGCAATTGAGCCTGGTTTTTCGCTACTCCCTACGCACTAACCCCTCGGAGTTTTCGCCACTCATCACCCAACACTAATTTTTAAGCTTCGCTTAAAAATTTAGAATTCCTTCAAAACTTCATCAAGCCAAGCTCTGTCTTTTTTGACATCCTCAGCAACGAAGTTCTTATCGGCTTCTGTCCATTCTTCTTTAGGAACCTGTTTGATAGCGTTCTTGATATAAGAACGGCGCAACTTGTCAGTATCCTGCCAATGACCGTCGATTTGCGACAGCTTTTCAGGTATAACAATGCTTTTGCCGTTCACATAATCCTTAGGATCGCCTCTGCGAACATCGATTCCCATCTTTTTTGCAAAGGAAAGTTGCGAATTGTGATGTTTGCCTGCACCCGTGTATTCGGTTTCCTGAACAACGATAATCTTGTCTTTGTCCATGGTTTTCGCCAAAGCTACGGCACCAGTCAAGCTTGTATTGCCGGCAGGTCCTCGTTCCATGCCTTCCATCTTGGAAAGCATTTCAGTAACATAGAAGACCTCGCCTTGGCTCACCAAGAGATAATCATCCAGATATCTCAGAGCACGGGCAGCATTTCTGGGCACATCTGCTCTGTCAGGCCAAGTAGCGAAAGGAACGCCGAAACCTGTATGGCCGGTTGTAAATGACTTTCTATTGAAATCAGTATCCGAAGCCATGTGCAATCCTGACAAATCCACCGAACAGGCAACAACCTTCGCTTTGCTGCCAGCCGCAAGCATGCCGCGGGCAGTTCCTGTGAGGTTTCCGCCGCCGGCATTTGTAACCATGACAACATCTGCGTCTTTGCCTGTCATAGAGCGAATCTGATTCACAAGCTCGTATCCGAGAGATTCAACGCCTTTGATAGCAAAGGGAGTATAAAGAGAAGCATTAAAGAATCCTGTCTCTTCAAGAGTCAGTAAGTTACAATAAAACAGTTCGGGACCTACCGTAAGTCTCACAACTTCGGCTCCGAAAGCTTCGCACTTTCTGGCTTTTTCAACAATTTCAGGCTGACCTACTCCGTGAGAATCATAGATTTCTTGAAGAATTATGCACTTCAGGTTACGCTGAGCTGCTTGAGAAGCCACAGCTGCGCCATAGTTCCCGGAAGTTGCAGCTATCATGCCTTTATAGCCTTTTTGCTCAGCCACATAAGCAGAAATGGCCGCTCTTCTGGCTTTAAAGCTCCCTGAAGCGTTTGCAGCCTCGTCTTTTACGAAAATCCTTGCGCCTTTGCCTTCCGGAGCTATTTTTCTTACAGCTTCCGTGATATTTTTCAGCTCAAACATCGGCGTATTACCGACTTTGGTCTGAGACTGTATCTTGATGACATCCTCAAGCGTAAAGCCGCAGTCATTCATCATGCCTTCATAGTCAAAGGCCAAAGCTCCCTGTTTGTAGACTTCATAGTCCAGACCCATGGAGTTTTTCATTATTTCATTTTTTCTCGCCATTACGGCTGCATAGGAAGTATCTCTAGTCATAGATCATCACGTCCTATCTTGAGTATTTCTTCGACAGTATCGCCGAAGCTGTGCTCGTAATGCGGAGCAATCAAAGAAAGCTTGCCTGAAACCTTGCGGCCGCTCATGGTTTTGACCACGGCTTCATCGCCTATAGCAGCTTCTTTTTCGAGAAAGCCTGAAACTTTCATAATATAAGGAGTTTTTGCGGTATCCTCGGGGACCTGAGGAGCTCTTTGTTCAGGGGTGAGAATAGTTTTTTCGATTTCCACCCATCTGCCTGCCGGAACTTTATTCATTTATCAGGCACCCCTTTCATAGGCCTTATCGCCCATCAAGCAAGCAGGAATGGGCATATCAGTCATGCGTTTCAGACCGGGACCTGCTTTAACTACTAATGGAATCATATTCACGGCCATTGCCATTGTGCCTTTTCCGCCTGGAACCTCTGGTTTGATAGCGAGACTTATATCAGGATCGCCTTTAATTTTTATGTAGTCGCCTGTATCTACCTTTTCAGCTTCAGGGTGAATCTGCTGCGGGTGAATCAGTTTTATAACTTCTTTATCGCCGCGATATGCGGTGGCTATATGTCTGCAACCGGCAACCATGCCAGGTTCTACTTTAACAACCGGGGTTTCTCTGTGAGTTTTTGAAATTATAGGTTCTCTTGTTTGCTCGATTCTGTCAACGCCTAATCCAAGAGCATCTGAAATCATCATTACAGATTCAGGGAAGCCTATATGGCCAACTATAGAGGCGTCTTCGATGCCTTTTTTAAACTCTTCAGGAGTTGTGCCTACACCTTGGGTTTCCATGACAGTTTTGCCGAAAGGCGACAAGTCGTTGATTCTGGAAGCTTCTATATGTTCAACATTCAGACATACACCTGTGAGGTTTACTACCATTTGGTCTAGAATAAATCCAGGGTTGATGCCTGTTCCAAGAAGCGTAACATTGTTTTTCCTGGCTATTTCGTCTAACTGCTTTGCAAGTTCAGGTTCTTGAGCTGCGGGGCATGACATTTCTTCTGCGATGGAAATAACGTTGATTCCAGCTTCCAAAGCTTGTTTCAGATAAGGGAAAACTATCTTTGTAAAAGAGTGAATAGCTTGCAAACAAACATCAACTTTGCCTTTTTGCAATACTGTTTCGGGCTTATCGGTAACTGTTATGCCTACTTTTTTGCCCAATTTCAGCACATCGCCTATATCTTTGCCTGCAAGCTCGGGACGCTGGTCTATAACTCCTACTACTTCAATACCTGACTTTTGAAGCATAAGATTGACCATTCCGCTGCCCATTGCGCCGAATCCCCACATGACTACACGAATCTTCTTCATAAACATTTCCTTTCACTTTTTATCTCATTGAATCTTAAACAAGAAAATTCTACCACCAAAAAATAGAATTTGAAACCACAGAACACAAAGAATACACTGAAAAAGAGCCGAAAACAGCCTTAGAACATTATAATCCGCAGATTACGCAGATGAACGCAGATAGGATTTTTAAGGCTAGCTTAAAAATCTAGTGCCTTGGCGCTTTTATATAGCGGCTTGCCCTCCCCTTTCCTATCAGTTGAATAAGCCCCTTCTCCTGCAGTTCTTTCAACGCCCTTTCAACAGTCCTTTGTGAAATATTCGGACATAGTTTAAGCAAATCTGCTTTTGACAACGGTTCTAAGGTATTTTTAAAAACTTCCATGACTTTTTCTGCTGAAGAAAGATTTCTTTCCGTAATCAACAAAAATCTTTCATCACAGTCTCTGTAAGCCTTAAAAACAACAGACAACATATATTTTATGAAAGGCAATTCATCATTAGTTCCATTATGCCAATTTGCGCTTGATGCAAAAAGTGCAGTGTAATAAGCATCCTTGCTCTCTTCAATAAGCATCTCCAAGCTTATATATCTGCCGATCAAAAAATCAAATTTATAGAGCAAAAGCAAGGTTAGCAGTCTCGACATCCTTCCATTCCCATCTGCAAAAGGATGTACACATAGGAAATCGAGAATAACAACCGGAATTAGCAAAAGAGGAGGAACCTGAGCCATCAGAGCCTCTTTATAAGCCTTAATAAGAGCTTCAATATATCTTTCAGTCTCAAAGCTGGAAACCGGCTGAAATCTGACTTTCTTTTCTCCGTCAGCATCAATCTCTAAAATACGGTTATCAGTCTGTTTGAATTTCCCCCTATAAGAGACATTCGAAAAGGAATAAAGCCTGTTATGCAATGTCAGAATATTATTCTTGTTAAATTCAATATAATCATAACTTTCGTGAATTATATCCAAAACAGCTCTATAGGCATATATTTCTTCTTCGTCTCTGTTCTTTGGTTCCGCTTTTTTATTCATCAGCTCATTAAGCCTGCTATCTGTGGTTATAATCCCCTCGATAGCGTTAGAAGACTTAGTGCTCTGGATTTTAGCTACTTCAAGCATCTTTTCAAGAACATCGGCTTTATTTGCCACATATAGTTCTTGCTTGCCTTTATATTCGTAAATGCCGGCTATCAGCTTGTGAATGTCTGCTGTAAGATCCAATTTCAGGAGTTTTGTATAGTCAAAAACTCTCATATCCTTTTCTTTCTACGCCATTTTAGTTTATTTGGCTATGATAAATCAAAAGTGGCGAGAAAACCACATAAAAAACAGTGGGTAGTGTGTAGTGGGTAGCGTTCTTCCACAGCATAATTACAATGTTTGACCTAGCCTCTGATTAAGATTCCACAGTATTTAAGGTCGCCACACGCCACTCATCACTAGCCACTGATTTTTCAGCGAAGCTTAAAAATCTAGGCTGCTTTATTTTTAACAGTAAGGCGTAAGCCCATTTTTTCAAGAAGCTTATAAACATCCGCAAAAGAAGGGTTCGTTTTTTCAGAAAGAGAAGTTCCCAAACATTCACGAGAGACACCTATTTGCTTAGCAATATCATCCAAGCCTTTTGATCTGGCAACAGCATCCAGAACTTCCAAAATATCCTCAGCCTCGCCCTCTTCAAAGGCGGTTTGCAGATATACAAGAGCATCTTCCGATGTTTTTATATTCTCGCTCATATCCCATTCTGAAAGCATCATTTAAAAATCTCCTTGCGCAGTTTTCTAGCTTTATCTATATCAAAAGGCTGCGTAGAGTTAGTGCCTCCACAGAGCAAAATACTATTATCCTCTTCACAAAAACAAAAATATACTCTATAACCTGGTCCATAGTGCAGTCTCATCTCAAACAATCCATCACCGATATTTTTCGAATCTCCCAAATTGCCTTTTTGCAATCTGGCAATTCTCATATCTATAAGAGCTTTTGCTTTTCCATCCTTGAGACTGTCGAACCACTTCGCAAAACATCTGTTTTCAGGATCTTTCCCATTATTGAATTATAGCCTAAAACTCAGCAAACCGCCAAATTAAAGGATTTTATTACAATGCGAAAGAAAAAGGCTTCGAGTTGAAAATTCAACTCTCGAAGCCGTTTGTTTTCGCTATTAATCTTTAAAGAAATTGAAAGATTTTCTAAAATCATCAACACTCTTTGTTTATTTTATAGTTTTGTGGCGTAATTTCTCGTAAAATATCTTTGAATTACTACATAGGAAATGGAGACATTATGAACAAATTCATACAAAAGCTTATATACAGGATATTTATCGTCCTATTTTTTACATTTGCTTTTTCCGTCGCATATGCCTCCAAACCTCTTTCAGGTCTGGCAAAACTGAAGAACTCTGTAGTAGAAACAACCCTTGAAAACGGATTAAAACTTATTATTCTGCCCAGAAATCACGCTCCCGTTGTTTCCATGCTTATTTGGGTAGGGGTTGGCGGAGTCAATGACCCAAAAGGAGCTACGGGACTTGCTCATATAGGCGAGCACATGTTCTTCAAGGGTACAAACGATATAGGAACAACTGATCCCGAAGCAGAAAAAGCCGCAATGAAAAAAGAAGATATTCTTTTCGATGCAATCAGAAGAGAAAAGGCAAAGGACAGAAAAGCTGATCCCAGAATAATCAAAGAACTTGAGAAAAAACTTCAAAAAGCCGTAGATGAAGCTTTTGCTTACGTGATTCCCAATAGTTTTTTAAGTATTCTTGAAGGAGAAGGCGGCAAACCGGAAGCCTACACTTATAAAGATAAAACTGTCTATTCAATGAGCATGCCATCAAATAAACTCGAACTTTGGATTGCAATGGAATCAGAAAGATTCTATAAACCTAGTCTGAGAGACATGTTTAGAGAAAAACTTGTTGTCACGGAAGAAAGGCTTACAAGAACAGATAATAACCCTTCCGGGCGTCTTCAAGAAGAGTTTTTAGCCACTGCTTATAAAGCTCATCCGTATGGAGAACCTCTAATTGGTCACATGTCCGATATAGAAAACTATAACAGACATGATTAATTTTGCCCAATCCCTTGCCAAATATCAGCAGATCTGGGGCGACTGGCGAGAACTTTTCAACGAACAGACAAGAATTGAAAGCGTTACTCAGGAGGATATAATGCGTGTGGCAACCAAGTATTTTACCAGAGAGAACCGTACTGTAGCCAGCGTAGAAACTGAACCTGCCGCAAAGCTGTTGAAAAGACCACTGCCGATGATGTCCACAATGCAGCCTTGAAGAATTTGCGTCCTGACGCTCTTCGCATTGTAGTCATAGGCGACAAATCCAAGTTTATCAAAGAACTGGAAGAGTTGAATTACGCACAGATTGAAACGCTTGATATTTCAATAAAGAAATAGTTATAAATTTTAAGCATAGCTTAAAATCAGAGGTTAGGGATTAGGGTGCAGGGAGCAGTCTAAAAACCAAGTTATGGTGGCGGGCTTCAATAAATTAAAAATTATAAAGTATAAATTAGAAATG
>JGI24710J26742_10000074_pt1 | contig 76801 bp, 60 predicted proteins | sample BioPla2DNA2_FD_26742 | JGI IMG/M metagenome (IMG submission 26742) | reverse complement strand
AACTAAACAACTTAATAGTCATCTTATCAAGAGAGGCGGAGGGACTGGCCCTGTGAAGCCCGGCAACCGCGGAAAGCGGCGGTGCCAATTCCAGCAGACCACAGTGTGGTCTGGCAGATGAGGTCACTAGTTTCCGGCCTCGTCGTGAGGTCTTTTTTTATGTGGTGGCTGTTGAGAAGGAAAGGATAGAAAATGAAAGATAATAAAATTTGGCTATTCACTTCGGAGTCTGTAACAGAGGGCCATCCGGATAAATTATGTGATCAGGTGTCCGATGCCGTGCTTGACGCCATTCTGCAGAATGATCCGATGGCCAGGGTAGCCTGCGAAACAGTTGCAACTACCGGCCTGATCCTGGTTATGGGCGAGATTTCAACCACTTCATATGTGGATATTGCTCAAATTGCCCGCAATACTGTGCGCGATATCGGCTATACCCGCGATAAAGGCGGCTTCGATGCTGACAGCTGTGCTGTTATCCTCAGTATCGATGAACAGTCACCGGATATTTCTATGGGTGTTGACCAGGCTCTGGAGTATCGTGAAGGTCAGGAAGATACTTACAGTACCGGTGCCGGAGATCAGGGGCTAATGTTCGGTTATGCCAATAGAGATACCGAAGAACTGATGCCGTTACCGATCGTTTTGGCTCATCGCCTGACGAAACGGTTGGCTGAGGTCAGAAGATCTACTTCATCGGATATCCTTTATCCTGACGGCAAGGCTCAGGTCACGGTGGCTTATTGCGATGATCGGCCGGTCCATATCGATACCGTAGTTGTCTCCGCCCAGCATGCGGAAGGGGTCACTTTGTCTGAGCTCAGGGAATTGGTGATAGAGGAAGTAATCACACCTTCTCTGCCGGCGGAGCTGTTTGACGCAGATACCAAGATTTTTATCAATCCGACCGGACGCTTTGTTATCGGCGGGCCGCAGGGTGATACGGGGCTGACCGGACGCAAGATCATCTGCGATACTTACGGCGGTTTTGCCCATCACGGCGGCGGCGCCTTTTCAGGTAAAGATCCGACCAAGGTTGATCGCTCTGCCAGTTATGCCGCCCGGCATGTAGCTAAAAATATTGTTGCCGCAGGCTTGGCCAATGCCTGTGAAGTTCAGATCGCCTATGCTATCGGTGTGGCGCATCCTGTTTCGATCAATGTGAACAGCTTCGGTACGGGTGTGGTTTCGGATCAGCTTCTGTCCTCATATGTGGAAGAACTGTTTGACCTCAGGCCGGAAGCTATTATTCGTTCCTTCAATCTAAGACGGCCCATCTATCGCCAGATTTCCAACTATGGGCATTTTGGCCGCGCTGATCTGGATCTGCCTTGGGAAAGGACGGAATATGTGGGCAGGCTGCAAGCTTTGGCCGCTCGTGATCGGTAGCTCTTTTGTTCTGCGAATCATTGATGCCGCAGCCCGGTTTTACAACAGCCATGTATATTTGCCGGCTGCCTTGGCATAGCCGTTGTAAAAGCGTCGCAAATTATTTGTCCGTTGAAGAAGAATATTGTTGAGTAATGTCGAGCATTCCCCAACACAGCTGCTTCGCCTTTCGCTTAGTCTGGCAACAGACGAAGGAAGGGCGAAATCATGCTACCGAAGATTCTGATTTCCGATTTAAATAAGAGAAGAGAACGGCGGATCTATGAACAACTGGAGCGCCGGGCTGCCGGACGCTATGAAGTTTTTCAACTAACTGACGAGCCGGCAGAAACCGACTTTGATCTGATTCTATGTCCCGAGAGTAAAACTGCGGATCATCATAAGATGAGCCCGGATGCAGTTATCTTGACTTGGGAGCAGGAGTTCAAATCCCCCCTCCTAGTCTCGGAAATTGATCAACGATTGACTGAACAAATCGAAACATGGCGTCAGCGCGAGCATTCTCTGCCGGAAGGTAAAAATGCCGGTTTAGCCCTGGTATTCTGCTTTGATCACAATCTGAAAGAGCGCTGGGTGCCTGCCTATCTTAAGGCACTGCAAAATCAGGGAGTAATGGCTATTTATCTGCCCCTGATGCCTCTGTACCGGGTGCCTGATTTGGAGGAGCATCAAGTCGGACCGCAGTTGACGGATCTTCTGTTGTCCCTGGACCAGGTAGAGTCCGCCATTTCACGCAATATCGGGCATTATCTCATAATGCACAAACATGGTTATCATACTTTCCGGCTACCGCAGCAGGCAGACGATCTGATCAGTTGTCCGCCTCATTTGCTGCGTAAATTGCTGCTGGAAATTAAAGACTATATCTCCAAGCTTGCCGATCCGGCACTAGCCTTAATTGACTGCGAAGGCCTGGGACTGGAGACTACAGTCCGGCTGGCCCAGCTCTGCGATATCTTGTACATAGATGCAGTTACAGCTGAAAGCGGCAGAGGTATAGTTGCCAGGAGAGAACTGGCCAAATTTCTGGCTGCGCTGCCCTCCTCCGTAAATTTCCGGGTACTGAACGAGGTGAAATTATGAAGCTGACTCGTACTCTGAAAAAGGAGCTGATCGGCGAAGTAATACGACAGACACCCAATGCAGAACTGTTGACGCCGGATGAGCTGAGAGGTGCCATCGCTGTAGTAGTCACACAGCTGACTGAGAAGAGATCGCTCTCTTTTAATGCACGACGCCAGTTGATTACCGATCTGTATAATGCCATTCGCGGTCTGGACATTCTGCAAGTTCTGGTAGATGACGAGTCGATCACAGAGATCATGGTTAACGGTCCCTACTGCGTTTTTTATGAAAAAGCCGGCCACTTATACCGGTCTGATCTGCAATTCGAAGATACAGATCATCTGACTGAGGTAATTTCTCGCTATTTCGGTCGCGCCAATCGTTTGATCAATGAGCAGAAACCGATCCGGGATATGCGACTTACCGACGGTTCACGGGTTCATGCCGTCTTAAAGCCGGTGGCTCCGGACGGACCTGTTATGACTATCCGACGTTTTACAGGTATCAGTCCGTCCCTGCCTGCCCTGGTCGCCAATCATACTCTCAGTACCGAGGCTGCACAATGGTTGGCTCATAAAGTACAAAGCAGGAGCAATATCTTCATCTCAGGCGGAACCGGCACGGGCAAAACAACTTTTCTCAATGCGCTATCGGCCTTTATACCCGGTACGGAACGGGTGGTAACAATTGAGGACTCTTGTGAGCTGCAGCTTTCCACACTGGATAATCTGGTGCGCCTGGAAGCGAGACTGCCGGGCCCTGATGATCAAGGAACCGTCTCACTGACGGATTTGATCCGTTCCTCACTGCGGCTGAGACCTGATCGCATTATTGTCGGCGAGGTCAGAGGTGACGAGACCTACGATATGATCCAAGCCATGCAGACCGGTCATCCGGGCTCCATGTGCACCGGCCACGGCAATAATCCGGAAGAAATGTTGGAAAGATTGTGTTTGCTGTTGCTTACAGCTTCTAATCTGCCCTGGGAGGCCTGCAGGCGAATGGTGGCCTCCGCAATTGATACGCTAGTGCATCTGACCAGACTCAAAACAGGGCAGAGAGTAGTGGAGAGAATTTTGACTCTTAAATCATATGAGCAGGGCAGATTTGTCTTAACCGAATATTTCAATCATGACGGCACAAAACTGGTCAGAAGGAATAGTGAAACATAATGAGAAAAACTAAAGTACGCCAAAGCCACCAGACCGGACAACACGACGGAATTAGGACCGCCTTGCCCGCCATGTTGCTAGCCGCCGCTTTCAGCTGGCTCACTTCTGCCATCTTTGTTACGGAGTGGAAGTTAAGACTTATTCTAGGCCTTGTGGGTTTGATCTTGCCCGGCAGAGCACTATACAAGCTGGTAATTTCAAGGCGAGAGCAGATGAAACTGGACGAAGCAGAGCAATTTCTCGCTTATCTGTCAGGCCAGATCTCTTCCGGACGGACTTTGGAACGAGCTCTCTTGGATGCACCGGCGAGTCTCAAGGAACAATTCGGTACACGCAGCAGATTGGTACGGCTGCTGGACCGTCTCCGTCGGCAATTATTGGCACAAGGCGATCTCGTCGCCGGATTGCAGGATCTTGATCGCAGCTATTCCTGCACCAGGCTGAGTCAGGATCTGGCTATTTTGCCCTGGCTGAGAAAATACGGCGGACATATTGATGTCTATCTGCGGGAGAGTCATCGACAGATATATACGGAAATCGCCCTAAAGTCAGAAGTAGAGGCGGAAAACAGTCAAAAAACCACTGAGGCTGCAGTCATGTGCTTTTTGCCTTTTCTCTTCGGTTTGCTGTTATTCAGGCAAAATATTAATCCGGATCAGACTGCAGTAACAGCTGGCTGGTGGATATTGGCGGGGTTTATCTTTCATTTAATCGCCCTCTTAACCATCAGTTTAACTTTGTCGATCATGGCCAGACCTCAGATCCGGTCGGGCAAAACCGGGCAATACCAAGCTGATTCTACTGCAGAACCGGGAAAGACATATCCCCGCTTGTCCGCCTTCTATCTGAAACTACTGCCGGTCGGCCTTGGCTATAAAATTAGCCGGATTGTCCGCTTCAGCGATCCGGCCCAGCCGGGGGAAAATTTGTGGCATAAATATTTGAAGCAGAAAGTGAAATATCTGCTCTGCGGTTTTGCGATCGCTCTGCTGCTTTTTATCAGCAGGACAGTACCTCTGTGGTTTGTGCCTATCGCTATCATAATATTCCCCCTCTTACAGGATCTATTAGTTCTTAGTGAGGAACAAAACAATAAACAATTCTACCGCCTTTCTTATCCACCATTTCTAAGCATGCTGTCTTTGCTGATGGAAAGCGGTTTGACTTTACAGATTGCTTTAGGTCTATCTATTGACGCAACCAAAAAGCTGGTTTGCGGGCAGCGTCTGGGCACTGAGCTTGAATTAGCCCAAAAATCCGTGGAAGCCGGAGTTACAGGCGCCGAAGCCGTCAGAAAACTGGCTGCTCTATGTCCTTTACCGGAAATCTCAGCTGCTCTCCGCTGTGCAGCCCGCTATGACCAACAGGGATCAGGGGAACTTCTGTCACTGCTCGGTATGCAGTCTGCTGCCAGTTGGCAGATTTATCGCAACGGTCTTAGACGCCAGTTGGAACAAAGGGCTCTCTTTTTGTTCCTGCCGATGGGTATGGCGCTGATCAATGTCTTAGCCATTGCCGTAGTTCCGGCACTGGCCTCATTTCAAACAATCTAAGCAATAATGCTAACTTGTCCGGACAGGACAGGAGAAAGGAAGACGTATGACGAGCATAATTAAAGCACTGCGCAATCAGAAATTAAAGCCGCAAATGAGGCGGCATCTCCGGATGCTGAGGCGGCGCGAAGAGGGTTTCGGTACGATTGAAGTCGTAATCATCATCGCAGTAATGCTGGCAGTGGCATTTCTGTTCAGAACCCAGATCAGCCGCTTTGCCTCCAGACTGATCGACCGCGTGTTTAGCGATTCCATTATCGACAGTTTCTAAAGGCAAAGAAAATGGAGCAAACAAGGAACGGACTGATCCGAATCACCTGTCCCGGTACAACTCCCCTGGACGAAGATCAGTCCGCCTGTCTGCTCCGCCGGAAGCCTAATCAATTGCTTTCACTCTGGATTAGGCAAGATAACGAACTGGAGTTCATTTTAAACAGTAATGGCTTGATTCCTCTTAGTCAGCTTAAAGGCCGGATCAATCCCGGACAGAGCTTACAATACTTGAAACAAATTGCCCAAGCAGCCTATATTGCGACTGACCATCTCCTGACAATAGATTTGCGCTTGTTAGTTCCCGATCTGATCATGGTAAATGTAGTCGCATCACATCTGATTAAACTGATCTCGCTGCCCATTCCCGAGCAGGCTGATCTGAGCATCAGAATCGGCAATTCGGACCCCCTATCCCTAAAGCATTGTAATCTGGTGCGCTGGCTGGCTGTAGAGAACTCCTGGCCTCCGGAATTAACCCAAGAATTGGATCGCTTGTTCCAAGATCAACGCTGGGCTGAGCTGATCAAATACCTAAGTATCATCATCAGTCGGGAGAAAAGTGCACTTGCTCAATCTGCTGCCCAAGAGTCTTTGATCCTATCTACAACAAATACTGCAGCTGTCGAGATAAGACCCGGCATAAAAGAGGCAATCAAAACCAGGGTCAGGTCGCTCAAAAAGAAATGTCAAAAAAAGAGCAAGTCAAGCCATTGGGGAGAAACTAAGATTATGTCAAAACACTTATCAAATAACGAACCAACAAATCAGGGGTACCAACTAAAGCTGGTCAATAGTTTGAAAAGATTGGGACAATGGCTGGGATTGCTCAAAGATTCCACCCCCATGTCCGAACTGCTAGACTTGGAACCAACGGAAAATCTGCCCAACCGAACACCTAATTACCGTTTAGCTATTCTTTGTGAAGGCTTGCCAGGTACGCCAATGGCAGACGATGGTCAGAAGGCTTTTATCTTGGTTGATGAATTTATCATCGGCAGAGACAGCAAAAGAGTCGATCTGTTTTTGGACTCACCGGCAGTAGGGCGCAGACATGCCCGTATTATGCGCAGAGGGGAGAATTTTTTCGTCGAGGATCTGGGTTCACTCAACAATACTTTGCTAGACGGTATCAGACTGGAGAAATACCGCGAAACCCTGTTGCCTGATCGCTGCCGCCTAACTTTTGCCGATCGCTCTTTTTATTTTTCAACTGACTGACAAGCATAGCCAGATGAAGATAACTCTGTCTATTTATTAAGAATGGCGGGCCCCTATCTATAGAATTCCTCTGCGATATTAGTGCGCAAATTACAACTATTCCAGGCTGTCAAGCCGTTTTTGATGCCTTCCCCCCTCAAACTCATAAGTCAGGAAGGCGTCAACTATTGTTTGGGCATAATTGGCTGCCAGCATTCTGCCGCCCAAGGCCAACATATTGGCATCATTATGCCTGCGTGCCATTTCGGCCATATAGCTATTGGTGCAAAGCGCTGCTCTGATACCGGGAACTTTATTAGCAGCTATTGAGATACCAATTCCTGAACCACAGACAATAATGCCCCGATCGGCCCGCCCGGAAACAATTTCTGCCGCCGCACTTCGTCCGTAGTCCACATACGAAACAGATTCAGCAGCGGAATCAGTACCGACATCGATCACTGTATAATTTTTCGCTTCCAGATAGGTCTTGATCTGCATTTTCAATGCATAACCTGCGTGGTCACTGCCAATGACTATTCTCATATTGATCACTCCTCATATGTATTATATAAACTTTTTGTAAAGCTCTTGACAAGTCAAGTTATTTATGCGTAATGGGTTGCCGAAAAGCTTGCTATTCCCATGTTTTCAGCATCTATCCCGAACATAATTGCGACAAAAAACGATTCACACTCCGGCTCAGAATGTTAATAATGTTAATAACTATGTGTATAACTTGCAGGACAAGCACTTCAGCGTTTTGGACTGTTAAAGACCTTGAAAAATCAGTGTTTTCACTTTTCGTACATATTTTCTTCAAAACAGTTTCACCATAAAACAATTGCTTATAACATTGATTTAACAGGCTTTTTGAGAGTTTCTGCATGCTTAAAACCCACTATTTGTCCACATGTCATGGACAGCTCGCTTAGTCGTCATGACAACTTGAAGAGCTATCTGTGCCACGAATGTAATTTCCTTTCACTGCTTTAATCTTTGGTCGAGGTCCGGTTTTAAAATATTGAAATAGTTGGCACAAAATCATGCCATTGTATAATTTTCGTCTCTTATCGGCATGAAATCCAAGTTGCTTTTCAAGATTTCTGTCCGCGCTAATAATTCCCAGGCGCCAACCCTTTTTATTCATGCCTGTATCTTTTTCCACAACAAGGGCTCCTAGAGCACAGTTAATAGCAGCTGAATCTTCAGGTGTTGCCAGGCGTTCACCATAAGGGGGATTGGCAATCACCAGTATCCTATCTGCATCGGCATGAGCCTTGATACTCTCAGCTCTCAGTTGCCTAAGATCAGCCACCCGGAAATCAATTGCCTGCGCTACTCCTGCTCTTTCTGCATTTAGTCCGGCATTCTGTACGCTCCGGCGGGAGATATCCGAACCGAAGCAAATCTTGTGCTTAGGCAGAGGCAGTTCTCTTGCTCTGGCAAACTCCGCCTCTTCCTGAAAAATTTCGGGACCGACCAGACCCATCTTTTGACCTGCAAAGCTTCTCAGCAGACCCGGTGCTTTGCCGCTGCTGAGCAAAGCGGCTTCAATTAAAAATGTTCCCGATCCACATACAGGGTCCAGTAAGATTTCCCCCTGCTGTTGGTTTCTGAGATAAAACATATAGTCCAAAATCGCTGCCGCCAGTGTCTCCCGGATCGGCGCCGCATGGGTCAAAGGCCGGTAGCCTCGCTTGTGCAGTCCATCCCCGCTGCTGTCTAACATGATTGTGATCTCGTCTTTTACTGCAGCAAAGCGGATAACCAGCTCGCCTTTGTTTTTATCTTCCGTAATACGGCTGCCCGGACTCAACTTTCTAACTTGCACCAATCGGTCAATGATTGCTTTCTTAATAACAGACTGCATAGCCGGCACACCAAATAACTGTGATTTCAAAGAATAGCCGGTTACTGTCAAGGCAAAATCCCTGTCTAGCCAGTCTTCCCAGGGCAGCTGCCGGGAGCAGTCATAGAGCTGATCAAAATCAGTCGCCCGGAAAGACGACAAGCCAATCAGTACTCTCTCGGCAGTTCGGCAATTGTAATTGAAGCGAGCCGCCAACCTGGGGATCTCTCTTTCATCTTCCGGCCTGAATGCAACTTGTCCATCTGTCACCAGGATTTCACCGGCCGGTAGCTCCAGTTTTTTTAACTCACGCACAGTTGCTGCTTCAACACCAAATAGCACCGGCAAAATTATCTGTTTTCTGCTATCAATCAGATCGCTCATCCCGACCTCCGTCGCCTTCCATAATACTACAGGAAGCTCAGATTTAAGCCGACAGTTTGCCTGCTCATAATTGTGATAAAATTAACTACACTAAATGCGCTCGTAGCTCAGCAGGATAGAGCGACCGCCTCCTAAGCGGTAGGTCGGGGATTCGAATTCCTCCGGGCGCACCAAATAACCCCCTGTGATTTATTGATAATCACAGGGGGGTTATAAATTTAATCGCAATAATATCTGTCTGACGCAACCTTGAAACTGCCTTTTTCTGATCTCGGTTATTTACTGCCATCCTTTGCAAACATCAATCCAGGAAGTGAACGCTGAGTACTTCTCCAGCTCATCCAGCGTCAATTCGATGGCGCTGTTATCACTCCCGCAAGCCGGGAAAACAGTATCAAATCTCTTTAGGGACTTGTCCAAGTAAACCGTAACACCTTCCGCGACGGCAAAAGGGCAAATACCGCCTACAGGATGTCCGATTAAATCGACCGCTTCTTCCGCTGTCAGCATTTTCGCCTTCGTTCCAAACTGCGCCTTATATTTAGGATTATCAATCTTGGCATCACCGGCCGCCACAATCAAAATTGGACCGGTATTCACCATGAATGACAGTGTCTTGGCAATTCTACACGGTTCACAATGCACAGCTTTGGCAGCAAGCTCAACTGTCGCGCTCGACACTGCAAATTCTTGGATTCGATCCTCCATGCCATATTCTCTAAAAAAATCTTTAACTTGATTAAGTCCCATTTTTAATCCTCTCAAGACTGCTCCTGCATAAGTATATTGTTTTCAGACAATCTGCTTTGGCTTCTTGTCATATTCCCTGGCCGTCAGGTGCTCTATACCGCAGATAATTCGTTGTTTTGCTCATACTTCCTTGCCCATACTTTCTTGCTACTTAATCAGCTGTGATGCTATCGAGAATCTCAGACGCGCTATTGCCGGTGAGATCACGCTTGTCCAGATGTGTGGCCCAGTAATCAGATATATTCTGTCTGTACTTTGAGTTGAAGTAACCATTATTGATGGTCCGGCAACCCAGAGGAAAAAATTGCATCTGCTGTAACGAGTATTGATAGCAGTCCTTGGCGGCGGCGACAAAATCGTCCGCTGTACCTGCAGAAGCTAGGGCCAAAGCCAGCGTTCTGACCTGTTGCGAAAGACCGGATGTGACCAGTTCCTCGAAATCATCGCGATCCAGATGGTAAAGAAAATCCTGTGCCAGACTGTAAGGCGTTTCCAGCCTTTCCGTTGTCTGTATATAACACAGATCATAATCATGGTTGTCGATCCTTTGTCCGTATGTCTCCTGGTCCAGAATGACCAGTTCCAGCCTTAAGCCTTGACGCAGTGCAGACTGGGCAAATGCTCTACAGGCAGCTTCCACCTGTGGATCAGCAGGTAAAATCAGATCCAGTGTTGCAAGCGGCTGCTGTTCAAGGTGCAGCACGCCGTCGCTGTCCCAAGTTCCTCCCAGCCGGGTAGCTATCTCCCACTTGTTCGCCAAATAGGTCTCAGCAAAGACCGGCTTGGACAGATCAGGCCGCAAGCGGCTAACAAGGGTCGCTCCGCCAAAATAATGCCAGAAAATTGTAGTCGCAGCTTTGCTATCCAGGATGTGACCTGTTTTGGACGTATCGACAGCCAGTTGCAACAGATTACGGTAATAAATATTCTTGAACAGATAGTGATCCCGTTTAACAACGATTCCTGACAGCAACGGTTTTCCGGTAAAATAATCGGAACTGTTCCCATCATCCGGCAATGTGCCACCCAGAATATCTATCTCCTGATTGGCAAAGGCTCGTTCCTTGCTCAGCCGATCCTTATACTTGCGTAACATCAAATACTGTGGCTTATTGTCCACTGCCACGCATCTCTCCAAAACCAATTGGAAAGAATCATTCAATTTGACTTGCCAGGGTCCCGTGCCCAGTGGCTGTTTGTCAGCCTGTATTTGCAGTTCTTCTTCCGTGATCGTCAGCGGATCTCTTCCCTCACACCATATATTAGCCGGCATAATCGGCGCCCGGCAAAGCAGATCCAAGGCCAATGCCTGATAGTATTTACCGTTTTCAGCCAGTGTCAGGAAAATGCGGTCAGTAGCTAGCTCTCCATCAGTTTCTGTCTCAACTTTTGTGATCAGACCCTCTGCCTCCCGACAACCTTCCGTAAACTTACACATCCAGTACAAGGACAGTTCGATTTGTTCCGGGGTTACCGGCCGACCATCATGCCAGACAGCATCCTCTCTAATTTTCAACTTAATCCCGTCTGCATAAATCCCCAGCAATTCTGCCAGCCCCGGCTTATAGGTCAATTCTTCCGGATCCCATTTGAGCAAAGTCTCATATACCAGGTCACAGCCGCTCAGACTGTCAACCGGAAAACCATTCCCCTCCTGCAAAGGATTCAGATTAACCTCATCTTCCAGCAATTGGATGGTAATCGTCGTATCCGGGTCAGGCACAAAGCCGATCTCATGGAAAGCATCTGCCTGGGTAGATTCAGTTTCCTCTTGCATTTTTGTCGAAGGCGCCGCCGGGTCGTCCGGCGTCTCTGCAGTCTGTTGCAGACTGCTATCCGGTGCGGTAGAAGAAGCCGGATTCCCGGCAGGGCCATCATCCGATGTGCAGGCTACAACACCTGACAATAGACATATAATCAAGACCAGAGCCAGTGGGCTCAGCCATTTGAAGCGGGCATAAGTTTTTCGTATAGACATGAATGACATCAACCAATTCCTCTATTGAATAATTTTATTGTATCATGAGGAAACTGGATAAAGATTTTGTTTTTATTAAGGAGCTGACGACATTGATTGTATCGTTCAACCAGCGGATCAAAAATCTACCCCCAAGGTGACTCTCATGTTCAGTAGTAAAAACAGAACGACGGCCAGGCAGAATAAAGGAATATGGCATTATATGTTCTATATTGCGGCATTTTTAATTCTACTCCTCTTCATAGGACTGCTCCTGATCAACCGGACAGTAGTCCGGACCGGCAGAGCCAGAATCCGAGACCTGGCGGAGTTGGAACGCAATCTTGATGCCATAATTGTGCCCGGTTGTAAAGTAGATCCGGATCTCACGCCCTCGCCCATGTTGAAAGACCGACTTGACGGTGCTATCGAGCTATATCAGGCGGGGATCTCCGAGCGGATTATTGTATCCGGTGATAGCAGTGAGAAGGCACACAATGAGCCTTGGGTGATGCGCAATTACCTGGCTGCCGCCGGTATCCCGCCGGAAGCAATTTTTATTGATAGAGACGGGATTGACACTTATGATACTGTCTTCCGGGCACGGGCAATTTTCGGTGTCAGGACAGGTGTGATTGCGACACAGACTTTTCATCTGGAGCGGGCGCTATATATAGCCGATCGCTTGGAAATCGATCTGCTGGGCTATGCGACTGATTTCTACGATTATAGTACCGCTACCAAAATCAAGAACTCTATTCGTGATTTTCTGGCTCGAGCCAAAGCCTGGTATGAAACCGAGACCAAAGCTGCTCCCCGCCATCTGGGAGAAACTATAGATCTGGCCGGCTCCGGCTATGATACCCTGGATGCAGAGCAAAAACAAAACGATCCTTATGCTCCTTAAGTTGTGCCCAGTCTGGCTACTCTCAGTGCCCTGACATTGGTAACCAAGACATTATTGGCAGTGAGCCGTTCAAAGGTATCGCTGATTTTAGCTTGAGCCTCCAACAGAACTGCTTGAGCATTATAACCGTATTCCAATTCCAGATCGAGATCGAGAATCACACCGTAAGGCTCTTTTTTGAGATTATAGCGGACCATATCCTCAATCCCGGGGACAGTCCTGGCGATCAGTTTCAGCAATTGTTCTACAGCCTCATCGGACATCGAATATCGGCCCAGACTGGAAAAAGTGGGGCGAACTACAGTCCGTTCCGGGTCTCCCTCACCATAAGTATAGGAAGAGCCTCGGTCAAAGCGTCGGCGTAATTTCTGCAGCGGTTCGGCAAAATAACCGGAAAATTCATGCTTGATTTCCATGCTGGGAACAGGAATTGTATGCTTGCCCTCGGTCAAGCGGGTTTGCTTGGCGATATTTCTTTCTTCTTCCGTGGTCACATCCTCAATGCTGATTTGCAGAGAAGGACGATTGAGCCACAGATTGTCACAGATCCGATCCAGCATTCCGTCGGATGTCCCCAGTATCATAAGTGTCGGCGGACGGTGCTCGACCAGAGCGCGTCTCATATTGGCTGCTCGTGTCGGATCAATAAAAAGAGCTTGTCTGACGGATTCCAACTTGGTTCCTGCCCGCTTGGCAGACGAACCGGCAATCACGCTGGAACCATGAATCAGAAGGCCGTCATCGATGATATAACGGATATCGTAGCGCTTAGCGATCAGAATCGCCCGTGTGCTTTTGCCTGTGCCGCTGGAACCGACGAAAGCAATTACAGCAATTGTAGAGAGCAGTTCCCGGATTTCATTTTGGGTCGCTTCCTCATACTGAATAACTCGCTCCGAAACCTGAGTCTTCACCGCCTCGGCAAAACGGCCAAAGGGATTGAACAGGGGTTCTTCCCGCGTGCGCAGCCGTTCGGCGGCGGATATTTTCTGCTCCGGATCTTTCTCAGGAGTCGCAGCAGATGTCGCACCGATACCGAGCTTACTTTTTAACCAGCTGAAGATACCCATCGCAATCTATACCTGCCCGGGGGAGAAGATGCCAATACTATGCGTCTTCGTCACTTAATCCGTCTGATTCCAATTATGGAAAACATCTTGGACATCGTCGTGATCTTCCATAACTTCGATCAGTTTTTCCATCTGTTTGCTCTGTTCCTCATCGCTAAGCTCCACCCAGCTTGACGGTCTGGGAGCAAGTGAGAGATCTAAAAATTCGTAGTTCTTATCTGTCAGCGCTTCCAGTACAAAGTGGTAATCATTAGGCTCAGTGATGATTTCGAACATCTCATCCGAGATCTCCACATCTTCAGCTCCGGCCTCCAGTGCATCAAACAGCACCTGATCTTCATCCGGGTACAGCTCACGATCCAGGACCAGACTGCCCTTGCGCTCGAATTGATAGGCGACACAGCCGTTCGTGCCCAGATTGCCACCGAACTTATCAAAGATATGGCGAACATCACCGGCCGTGCGATTGCGATTATCGGTCAGAGTTCTGACCATAACGGCGATACCGCCCGGCCCGTATCCTTCATAGACGATCTCGGCAAAATCATCGCCACCGTCACCGCCGGCGGCTTTGCTGATTGAGCGCTGAATGCTGTCATTCGGCATATTGCTGGCTTTAGCGCGGGCAATTGCGTCCTTGAGACTGGAATTGGAATCGGGATCAGGACCGCCGTGTTTGACGGCGATGGCAATTTCCCGGCCTAACTTGGTAAATATTTTGCCGCGCTGGGCATCGACTGCTTCTTTGCGCCGTTTAATATTATTCCATTTCGAATGTCCTGCCATTGTTCACTCCCGATATTATTTCTTACTGATAATCTCCTGACCGCCCATCCAGGGACGCAGTACCTCAGGTATGATCACACTGCCATCCGCCGTTTGCATCTGTTCGATTATCGCCGGGAAAACACGGCTGGTCGCCAGTCCGGAAGCGTTCAGTGTATGGACGAATTCCGGCTTGCCGCTTTCGCTGCTGCGATAACGGATATTGCCCCGCCTGGCTTGGTAATCGCCGGCATCCGAGGCCGAACTGACTTCCTTATAGCCATCCATCGAGGGAATCCAGATTTCAATATCCAGGGTTCTGCGCATGGAAGCACTACAATCTTCGGCAGCCAACCTTGAGGTGCGGAAATGCAAGCCCAGCCCCTTGACCAGACTTTCAGCCTTGCCGACCAGTTCTTTGAGTGCAGCCTCAGCCTGATCGGGACGGGCATACTGGAATATCTCCACTTTATTGAATTGATGGCCTCTGATCATACCGCGTTCATTAGCGCCGTGGCTGCCGGCCTCACGGCGATAACAGGGCGTATATGCGAAATACTTCAGCGGCAGCTCGTCCTCGTCCAGGATCTCATCGCGGTGTAAGTTGACCAGAGCAGTCTCTGCTGTCGGCAGCAAGAAACTAAAGTCTTTGCCGGCAGTGGCAAAGTCAGAATCCAGATGAAAGACATCCTCTGCAAATTTGGGGAACTGACCGGCGGTAAAACCACATTCATAGTTTAGAATATGGGGCAGCAGCAGCATCTCATAGCCATCAGCCAGATGCTGGCTCATGAAATAATTCAGCAGCGCCCATTCCAGCCTGGCGCCGTCGCCGCGATAAACCCAAAAGCCTGATCCGCCCAATTTGGCTCCGCGGGGATAATCGATCAGACCCAGATCCGTGACCAGATCAACATGATGCTTGGGCTCAAAATCAAAAGTAGGCTTCTCACCATATACGGCAACTACTTGATTGTTTTCTTTGCCGCCGGCGGGAACTTCATCGCCCGGCAGATTGGGCAGAGCCGCTAAGAATTCATTTTGTTCAACTTGCATTGCGGCCAAAATTTCATCATTGGCTCGGATTTCTTCCCCAACCTGGCGCATGCGCTCCATTAAAGACGAGGTATCTTCGCCCTGGCGCTTCAGTTTAGGTATCTCAGCCGAAGTCTTATTGCGTTCCGCCTTCAGCTGTTCATTTTGAAAAATCAGCGCCCGGCGCTTCTCATCCGCAGCCAGAAAGTCCGTAAAATCAATTTCCAAACCTTTACGCGCCAGCTTGGCCGCAACTTCTTCGGGGTTTTTCCGTATCATTACCAGATCAAGCATATATATCTACTCCCAATTCTATTCCTGACCGGCCCTGTGACCGGATCATGTTCTGGACTTATATAGTAACTCATCCGGGCCATGCGGACAAAGCCGATCCGTAAAAAGATGTAAATAGGGCACCTTAAAAGGGCCGGATCAAAGTTGCTCGGAGTCGGGGATGACGACAGGATCCAGGTGGATAATCAGATGAATACCCTGATTATCCAGAATGTCGCGTTCGATGCGGTCAATTAGGGCATGGCTTTCCAGTGCCCTCATCCCGGCATCCAACTCCACATGCAGAGAGGCAAAAGTCTTGCCCGGGCCATAGTCATGTATCAGCAGATCATGCATGCCCAGGACACCGGGATAAGCTAAGACAGCTTCTTCCAGCCCTTGCACTATAGATTCCGAAGGTGCCGCTCCCAGCAGATAGGTGGCAGTATCCCTAAGAATGCTAAAACCTGAATAAAAAATAAATAATGAGACCAGCAGTCCGATCCAGCCGTCAATCATAATTCCTGTAAAATGAGCGACCAGAGTTGTTGCCAGTACAGAAAAAGTGGTAACGGCATCAGCCAGACTGTCGGCAGCCGTAGCACGAAAGACTTGTGAACCGATCAATTGATCCAGAGAACGATAACTGCGCCATTGCCAGAGCTTTAACACAATGGAAACGATCAGTATTCCTGCCACCAAATAATCCAACCGGATCGATTGCGGATGACGAATCCGGTTCAGAGAAGTTTTAAACAGCTCCCAGGCCACGATCAGAATAATCAGAGCGACGCCGGACGAGGCCAGGTATTCAAAACGGGCATGTCCGAAAGGGTGTTTCTTATCCGGCGGTTTGGCCGACAGACGGAAAGATAATAGAGCAATCAAAGAGGCGACGCAATCCGTTGCATTGTTCCAAGCATCGGAGGTGATAGCGATACTGCCTGCCAAAGTGCCGGCTATAAATTTGCCCGCTGCTAATAACAGATTGCTGGCGATACCGATACCGGACATCAGGCTGCCATACTGTTTCCTGACCACCGGGTCCTCAATCTGTTGATGATTCTTAATTAGTTTTTTGGCTAATCTCTGCACCAGCATAAAGTTATTTTATCCCGGTTCGGCCGGGATGTTCTTTCAGTATATCTGCCTTTTTGCCGATAGTAATTCACTGTCTAATTTACAGTTGACTCGGTATTGGGAGTTAATTGCTGCAGGTATCGGCAGCGGCTTCACCCTCTTCAACCGACTGCCAGCGATCAAGCAGAGCGGTTACTTTTGCCAGGGGCAGACCCATGACATTGTAGTAATCGCCTTTGATTCCGGATACAAATAGAGCGCCATAGTCCTGGATACCATAGGCGCCGGCCTTGTCCAGCGGCACTCCGCTGGACACATATGTCTGCAGTCTACACTCCAGCGCCGTATTCAAGGGTAAAAAACTGACTTCCGTGGTCTCAACTATATTTTCTGTAGCCAGCAGCTCCCCGGAAGCAGATAGGAGCAGCAAAGCGACACCGGTATGGACTAAATGCGTCCGACCTGCCAATTGTCGCAGCATTTTTTCCGCTTCCGCGGGGCTGTGCGGCTTACCCAGGATCGCATCGTCAAGGCAGACGATAGTATCGGCGGCCAGAATGACGGACTTATGCTGTGCGCCTTCGACAAATAAATCCGAGTGGTCAGCAAAATGGGATGCGGACAGCTCGGCATAGACCGCATGGGCCTTGGCAGCGGACAGACGTCGCACCAGCTCAAGCTGTTGAGCGGAGCCAGGCAGGTCTGTCAGCTCTGTCAGCACCTGCTCCTGAATATTCTCTTCATCAATGCTCGCCACCCGAACCTGAAATGGATAGCCGCTGACAGCTAATAGTTCGGCTCTGCGCGGTGAGCCACTGGCCAGGATAATTTTCATAATTAGATTATACCGTATCCGCGGCTAAGAAAAGCTGTCTAATCAGCGCCGGAGTTTCGCGCAGATTGCGCGCCGCCCGGCGATAGATAATCTGGGGTTTGTGACCGGCCTGAAACTGCAGGAAATCTTTAAATTTCTCCACACTGAGCAGACGTGATATCAAGTCCAGATCCGACTTGTCCTGTTCTGCGAAGTGAAGAACTACATCCTGGTCACGTACAGAAATGCGGGCAAAGCCGGCTCTCCCGCCAAAAGACCTGATATAGGCGATATCGCCCAGAGTCTGTGCTTCATAGGGCAGCTTGCCATAACGGTCGAGCATTTCATCCAGCACATCCCAATAATCTTCTGCGGTCTCGAGAGCGGCAATCCGGCGGTAGATGTCAATTCTCTGACCCTCATCCCGGATATATGTTTCCGGCAGATAGGCATTGACCTCCAGCTCGACCAGGGCATATGCGGGGGGCGGTTTGACCTCAACTCCGGTTAACTCTTTGACCGCCTCATCCATCATCTTGCAGTACAGATCGTAGCCGACGGCGCCCAGATTGCCGCTTTGTTCCGGACCCAGCAAATTGCCGGCACCGCGCACCTCCAAGTCCCGCAGCGCAATTTTGAAACCTGAACCCAGTTCCGTATAGTCGCGAATCGCAATTAAACGCTTCTCTGCCGCTTCATTCAGAATCTGGTTCTGAGGATAAGTAATATAGGCATAGGCTTGTCTCTCCGACCGACCGACCCTGCCCCGAATCTGATAAAGCTGGGCCAGGCCAAGCCGATCCGCATTTTCGACCACAATCGTATTGACATTGGGCATGTCGATACCGGACTCAATAATGGTAGTACAGACCAGAACATCATAATTACCGTTAATAAAATCTGTAATTACCTGCTCCAGTCGTCGCTCAGGCATCCGGCCATGAGCAGTCACAATGCGTACACCGGGCAGAAGCTCCCGCAGACGTGCCGCTTTTTCCTCGACTTTATAAGTGTTATTGAAGAGATAGAAACTCTGACCCCCGCGCCCGGTTTCGCGCAAAATCGCCTCGGCAGCTACATCTTCCTCATATTCCATCACATAGGTTTGAATCGGGCGCCGATCCTCCGGCCCCTCCTCCAGCAACGAAATATCTCTGATGCCGGACAAAGACATATGTAAAGTCCGTGGAATCGGTGTAGCTGTAAGGCTTAGGACGTCCAGGGCCGGATAGCGCTCTTTGATCAGCTCCTTATGATCGACACCGAAGCGCTGTTCCTCGTCAATCACCAGTAAGCCCAGATCGGCAAATTCGACATCCCGCGACAATAGTCTGTGCGTACCGATCACAATATCAACTCGTCCTGCTTTTAGCTCCTGCAGAATCTCCTTTTGCTCTTGTTCGGAGACGAAGCGGCTGAGCATCCTGACAGTGACCGGAAAGTCGCCCAGCCGTTCACAGAGCTTATTGTAATGCTGTTGTACCAGTACTGTAGTCGGTGCCAGCAGAGCAGCTTGCTTGCTATCCATAATGCATTTGAAGATGGCCCGAAAACAGACCTCCGTCTTGCCGAAGCCGACATCACCGCAGAGCAGACGCTCCATAACCCGCGGCTGTTCCATGTCCGCTTTAATCTCAGCTATCACCCGCTTCTGGTCTTCCGTTTCTTCATAGGGAAAAGCGGCCTCAAAATCCTGCTGCCAGACCGTATCCGCCGCAAAAGCATGGCCCTTGATCTGTCGCCTGGTGGCATAGAGCGCTACCAGATCAGTTGCCAACTTTCTAATCGACTCGCGAGCTTTTGTCTTCTGGCGCTCCCACTCAGAGCCACCCAGCTTAGACAGCCTGGGCTTCTTCTCATCCGTACTGATGTATTTGCGTATTTGATCCAGTGCCTCAACCGGAATATACAGATCACCATCGGCATAGAGCAGATGCAGATAATCTCTCTCACCGCTGGAGGACCTGATCTTCTTCAGATTCTGATAGCGAGCGATACCGTGATCCTCATGTACCACCAGCTCACCCGGCTCCAGATCCGAGAAGAAATTGATCGTCTGACCGCCACTGTACTTGCGTCGACGCACCGGCTGATCAATCCCAAACAGATCCTCCGCGCCCAGAACCGATATTTTACCCTCCGGCCAGTAAAAACCCTGACTTAGGACTCGATCCGAAATCAGCAGGCCGGATAAATTTTTCTCGCGAAGACGCTTGGAAATCTGCACTTTGCGACTGGATGAGCCCACGAAAAGCGCTACTTTCTGTGCTTGTCGGTGCCAGTCGGCCAGATCGGCAAAGAGACTCTCCTCACGTCCCTTATAATGATCTTGCACTCTGCCACCCAGTTTAAAGCGCCGGGCACCCGGCAGGCCATTGCCGCTCGAGGCGATCTGCGCCAAAGCAATTACACTGCCCTGCCTGTCCAGCCAGCGCCTGATATCCGCCGGATTGCCTCTGGCCTTCTCGGTCAGCGGCACAGCCTGACCGCGTTCAATATGGGCAGTCAAATCTTGTAACCAAAGGGCGGCAGCAGCATCCAGTTGCTTGCTGAATCGGGATAGCTCATCCAGCCAGAATCTGGTATCCGGCAAGGCATAATCAAACAGACAGGCGGGTTGTTTATAGACCAGGGGCAACCAGCGGTCCAGGGCGGCAAAGGGAATTCTACTTTCTAAACGTTCCGCATCTCTCAGACCGAGCTGACGCATCTGTTCGTATTCTTCTCTGGTTCCACCACGCCGTAAAACTGCGTCGGCAGCCTCCTCGCTGATCTCTCTGATTTCACAAGCAAGTTCCGCCAGCTGCTCTTGTTTAAGCAACAACTCTTTGGTAGGCGGAATAGCGATCCGACTCAAGCTCTGAATAGAACGCTGTGTTTCCAGATCGATTTCGCGCAGATCATCAATCTCAATGTCAAAAAAGGAGATGCGCAAACCCTGCGGCGGTAACTCCGCAGTCGCAGCAGCGATAACAATATCAATCACATCGCCGTGGCGGACAAATTGTCCTGTCTGTTCAGCTATCTTAGCGCGTTCATAGCCGGCGGACAGCAGCTGTTCACAGACCTGTTCCGGCTCGATCAGATCACCCAGCTCAAGCTTTAGCTCTGCCTTGGCAAATACTTCAGGCGGCGGCAGACGATCCAGCAATGCTGCTGCCGGCACAACCAGAGCTTTATAATCACGATTGCGAATTTTCTGCAAGATGGCCAACCGTCTGCGTTCTTGTTCCCGAGAGGCGGCTCTGGCATCCAGCAGATGAAGATCACGGGCGCTGAACACATAGACTCCCGAACCTAGAAAAGCTCTGAGTTCTTGTGCCGCCAGACGCGCCCGCAGCTCATCAGCCACCAAGACCCAGCAGGGGTTTTGCTCCTTGCTGTAGATTAAACTTTGAATAAAGGATTTCTGAGTATCGGAAATCCCGGTCAGATTGACAGAACTTATATCCGCTGTTCCTGCTGCAGCTTGATCCAAATATTCTAAAAAGGCCGCAAAATTCTTATCATTACCGGCATTAGATAGCCAATCGGCTAAAGGTAGCCGCTCGCCGTCCTCATATTCAGGATTATTAGGCAGTGATGATGAGTTTTCCGCAGCTTCGCTTTGACTTGACATTTAACGCTATATTATCTTTCCGATTCCTAATTGTAGACACTTTGTGCCGCTTCAATACCTGAGCTTAACAGCAATTCCAAGGCGGAAACTGCATCCTGGAGGGAAACATCAACTGCTTTCCTGTTTTGACTCGGTATATCGGAGAGCACAATGTCCGCCAAATCACCGGCCGGCCTGGGTCCCATACCGATCCGTATCCGGTTAAAATCAGAGCTGCCCAGTTGAGCTATGATCGATTTAAGCCCTTTATGCGTACCGGCACTGCCCTGAGCCCTGAGCCTGATTACCCCTACATGGAGATCAATATCATCGACTAGAACAACTATCTTCTGCGGCGGTATCCGGTAGAATTTGCTGGCCGCAGCAACACTATGTCCGCTGAGATTCATATAGGTCAGCGGCTTGAGCAGAATAACCTTATTTCCCTTGACTTCGCCTTCGCCGGTTACACCCTGAAAACGAAGGCGCCCCAGCTTGATACCGGCACTCGCGGCAAAACGATCCAAAGCCATATAGCCCAGATTATGCCAGCTCTTTTCGTACTTGGCACCGGGATTGCCCAGGCCTACGATTAGCCAGCGTTCAACAGGGCCGGTTGTTCGCACTTTATCTTTTATCTGTTGCCACCAAGTCATATATCACTTCTGTGTAGTGCCCAGTTCTCCTTAATTTCCAGCTCTGTGCGGCCTATAGCCAACGCATTGCGGGGCACATTTCTGGTGACAGTAGTTCCGGCGGCCACATAACTGTTTTTGTCCAGCCGCACCGGTGCCATCAGACAGCTCTGGCTACCGATAAAACTGTGATTGCCGACGAAGATCTCTTCCTGTTTTCGCTCCCGGCCGCCGGCATTGACCAGGGTAACTTGACTATCTACGGTCACACCTTTACCTAGAGTAGCTTGACTGATGACGACCTGTGAATGAACCTGGCAGTTAGCACCCAGTCGTGAATCAGTAATTTCAACGAAGCTGTCGATTACACCGTTTTCTCCGATCTCCACTCCTTGCTGCAGCCGAACCCAGGGACCGATCTGACAATTCTTGTCAATGGAAGCTTGGCTGGATTCAGTCCGGCTAACTGTCGAATCATCTCCAACAAAAGTAAAGTCCAGTGTTGAGGCAGGGCCGATCTGACAGCGCTGACCGATCACGCAGCTATTCCGAATCGTTGTGCCCGGCAAAATAACCGTATCTCTGCCGATCGTAACATCATCGTCTATCCAGGTGGTATCGGGATCCAGAATTGAAACACCGCCAGCCATGATACAGTCGAGAATTCTGCGGTTAAGTATCTGGGAAGCCAGCGCCAGGTCCTGGCGGTTATTGACTTTGAAGAACTCCTGCGGATCAATCTCCAGTGTGCCGACAGCAACACCCATCTGTGACATGATTTCGATCACATCAGTTAGCGGAATGCGCCCTGCCGCATGCTCTTCGATCTGTACAATTGTCTGATTAAGCAGTTCTGTGTCAAAGCAATAAATACCACCGTTGACTTCGGTTATGGCCCGAGTTTTAGCATCAGCTTCATCCTCTTCTACAATGGCGATTAGTCGTCCGGTTTTATCTCTCAGAATGCGCCCATAACCGACGGGATTTTCAACTTCTGCCGTCATTACCAGCGCACCCCAATTTCCGGTGCTAAAGCTCTCCAACAGACGGGTAATGGTTTCCGGTCGAATCAAGGGAGTGTCGCCGGCCATAACTATGGTAGCCCCTGTTCTCTCATAAAGGAACATTTCCGCCTGATTTACTGCATGTCCGGTGCCAAGCGGCACTTCCTGTAAGGCAAAAGCCACTGTCTCACCCAGCTCGGCTCTGACTTTTTCCTGACGATGACCGACTATATACATCTGGTCGATTATGCCGGCTTGATCCAAAGCTTTCTTAACCCAGGTTACAATCGGTTTACCGGCAACCTCCAGCATTACTTTGGCCTCCGCCGAACACATCTGATTATCTTCCCAAGCTGCTAAAACGATAGCGCATTGTTCCATGTCCGCTCCTTTATTTCTTTAAATAAGACATGCAATTAGCCTCGCGCCGAGTCTGACCCGAGGTTAAAACTATGGTGCATGTACTTGGTCTATCCTTTGCGGCTTGTGTGACCGCTCATATACTCTACTTCATTATATCATGCCGGGACAGGCGGATTTCACAGTGTTTGTGTCGCTATTACCACATTATCCCGTGAAACAAAGACATAAAAAGAAGCCGGTTTGCACTGGCTTGCTCCGACATCTATCCATAATTCAGTTGGCAACTGATAATTTTACCGATTGGGTTCTAGCTGACAAAATCGATTTCTGTCACGTCTGCCAGCGGTTCTTCACGTCTGATGATTGTAGCGCCGAGCTGTGACATTTTTGCGACAAAATTCTCATAACCGCGCTCGATTAATTCAATATGGGAAATCTCCGTGGTGCCGCTCGAGACAAGCCCTGCCATAACCATAGAGGCACCTGCCCTCAGGTCATACGCTGCAACCCGGGAACCGGTTAATTGGACCGGGCCGGTGACAAAAGCCGATCGGCCCTGAGCGACAATTCTGGCGCCCAGCTGTTTAAGATCTGGTATATATTGGAAACGATTATTCCAGACATTCTCCGTCACCTTGCCTTTTCCCGTAGCTTGAGTCAAGAGAACTGTCATCTGCGGCTGCAAATCAGTCGGAAAGCCCGGATAGGGAGCTGTCACGAAATTGGTCGCTGTCAGAATAGTGTCCGGAGCTCTCAGAGCTCTAACTTCCTCTTCACCTATTTCAAAACTGACGCCCATCTCTCTCAGTTTGGCAATCAGGGCATCGAGATGACTGGGAATCACATTCTGCAAAGTTATATCTCCTGCGGTCAGGGCAGCCATCGCCAAATAAGTTCCGGCTTCAATCTGATCCGGAATAATAGCATAACTTCCGACCGGCCTAAGGACAGCCCTGCCCCGGATACGGATAATATCGGTGCCGGCGCCCTGAATGCTGGCCCCCATCGCATTAAGGAAATTCGCCAGATCTACTATATGCGGTTCTCTGGCAGCATTGTAAATTGTGGTCGTGCCTTTAGCTCTGGTAGCAGCCAACATCATATTGACTGTGGCTCCGACACTGACAATGTCAAGAAAAATATTACCGCCTGTAAGCCTGTTGCAGCGGCAGGAAACAATGCACTCTTCTTCGACGATCTCCGCACCTAATTGCCGCAAGCCTTTCAAATGCAGATCGATCGGTCTGCTGCCGAAATTGCAGCCACCGGGCAGTCGCAGCTGAACTTCGCCAAAGCGCCCCAGCAAGGCGCCCAACAGATAATATGAGCCGCGCAGCTTACCGACCTGTTCGGAAATCGCAGTGCAATTATTGATGGTGGAACTATCGATCAGAACGGTACCTTCCGGCAGGAACTCAACTTTCGCTCCCAGTGATCTGAGGATATCCAGCAAAGTGCGAATATCATCAATCAGCGGTACATTTTCAATCCGGTAACTGCCTTCCAGTAAAGCAGTAGCCGCCAGCACCGGCAGTGCGGCATTTTTGGAACCACTTATTCTAATTTCACCCTGCAGGCGCTGACCGCCCTCGAGCAGATATGAACTCACGACTATCCCTACTTCTATAGCAAATTTAGAACCGACTAATACTAACTGAATCTGTCTTGATTGTAAAGCGGGACCGGTCACTGCAATCAGATAACCGGCCCCGTTCACATTAACGCATTAAAGCTTCAGTCTCAAATCCTAAGCAGATTAATTATCGAATCTGCCGAACTGAGCATCATTGTTTCCGCTATCCGTCATCCACATTTCCAGCATATTGATAGGATCGTTAAAGTCAGCAATCCAGCCGTGACGTGCTACGTCATAATTGCCGGCCTTGCGCTCTGCCAGGGTGGTATCCCAGTCTTGCAGAGAAATTTCCATCGTAATGCCAAATTGAGCAAAGTCACTCTGTATGCACTCGGCGATTGCAGCATGCGCGTCGCTCTTATTGGTAAGGTACTTGATATGCAGTGGAGTACTGGCTGACAGTTTGTCACCGTCGAATTCAAATCCGGCCTGAATGAATAGTTCTTTCGCCTTTTCCAGATCAGGCTCTTCGGGGTAGTAACCTGCAATCTCCGGGAAAGGATACTGGAAGTCATCATCACTTTGTTTGAAGGGCTCGTTTCCTCTGCCGTCAAACATTCCCGCCGGGATAAAGCTGGTGGCAATCTTCTGGCCTGTCTGTGCTACGGTGTCTACGATGTACTCGCGGTCAATCATATAGCTCAGAGCATGGCGCATATCCCTTGCCTGCTCTACCGTCTTACCGGCAAACATGTTGGATTTGACATTAAAGATCACGAAATAGGTGCCCAGCTGATCCACAATGTGGAATTCGGGATCTTTGCTATCCAGCAGGTTCTTGACTTCATCGGTCGGTACGCTATCGATAAAGTCCAGGCTACCGTCACGATAAGCATTGTAGATTACTGCCTCATCATCGGAGAGCATGAATTCCAGACGCTGGATCTTAACCTCATCAGCGCGATGGTAGTTAGGATTCTTCTCATAAACCATGCTTTCCTTATGCTTCCACTCAACCAGCTTGTACGCTCCGTTACTGGTAAAGCCTGCCTCATTGGCCCAGGCTCCGGGGTTAACCAGTTTTCCGTCTTTCATATAGCCTTCGGCACTCTCGACTTCTTCCTTGGGTACGGGGTAGAAAGTCGGGAAAGCACACAGGTCAAAGAAATAGGGGCAGGGTGCTTCCAATTCAACCGTAAAGGTCTTGCCGTCCTCAGAAGCGGCGACAGCCAGATCATCAGGATAGCCTTTGATAACGCTGAACATATAGCTATAGTCAGCTGCAGTTTCGGTGCTGGCTGCACGCTTCCAGGAATATTCGACATCTTTGGCATCCAGGGGCTTACCGTCTGACCACTTGAGATTATCTCTCATGGTGAAAGTATAGGTCAGTCCGTCTTCCGACATTTCAACTTTCTCGGCCAAGTCGGGAGACATACTCCCGTCGGGATTATGGATCATCAGGCCGGAAAAAGAGTTGATACAAAGAACTGCGCCGTCCATGGAAGTGTTGAGGGCCGGATCCAGCTTGTCAGGTTCGCTGGCCAGATTCAGACGCATGACGGAATTATCGCCGAGTTCTGCAAACTGGAAGTACTTGAAACCGGACAGGTTACTGTAAAAGCCTTTGACACCTTCTTTTACCATGTAAACATCGTTATAGTAATAGAGTGGGCAAATTGCTCCGGTCTCCATCAGCATATCCTCAGCCTGGTGCATCTGAGCTTCACGTTCTTTCAGATCTACATTGGTGCGGATATTGTTGACCAGCGTGTCAAATTCAGTCCAGTCAAAAGATGCTACTACACCCTCAGCTGCAGGTTCTTCCTGATCCGGTTCAGCATCCTCTGTGTCAGCTGGCTCACCTTGTTCTTCGGTTTCACCCGGTTCTTCCCCATCCTTGGTTGCTACTTCAGCATCATCTCCTTTGGTTGAGGCAGGATCCTTTTTGCTACAGGCAGCCAGTGAAAACACCATTATGACNGCCAGCAACAATGCAATGATTTTTTTCATAAAATTACATCCTCCAATTTTGTTTTCTCACTTNATTATGAGAAATAAATAATAGAGTCTCTTCGACTCAAAGGGCCATTGTTCCGGTCTTTGCTCGGGCAGCAAAGACAATTAACACTATTTATTCCAACAGGCAACCAGATGCCCGTTTCCCCGATCAGTTAAGGGCGGAGTAGCCTCAGAACACTGTGCCGTCACATACGGACAACGAGTGCGGAAAGCACAGCCGCTGGGAACCCGCAACGGGCTTGGCACATCACCCTCCAGCATTATACGCTTACTGGCCCGTGCGGTACGTGGATCCGGTATGGGAACAGCAGAAAACAGTGCTTGAGTATAAGGATGAACGGGATTATTGTTAATCTCCATTGTATCCGCCATTTCAATCAATTTTCCCAGATACATTACAGCGATCCGATCGCTCATATAGGTTACAACCAGAATATCATGGGCAATAAACAGATAGGACAAATGAAACTTGGCCTGTAATTCTTTAAACATATTCAGGATTTGGGCCTGAATTGAAACGTCAAGAGCGGAGACCGATTCGTCGCAGACAATGAAACGAGGATCAATCGCCAGCGCCCGGGCAATGCCAATTCTCTGTCTTTGACCGCCGGAGAATTCGTGAGCATATCGGCTGGCCTGTTCGCTACTGATTCCTACCAAGGAAAGCATCTCAGCCACCCGCTCACTGCGTTCTTTCTTTGAACCATATAATTTGTGCACATCAAGGGGCTCGCGTACTATATCTTCCACCGTCATCCGCGGATTCAGAGAAGAATAGGGGTCTTGAAAGACCATTTGCATATTGCGACGCAGCTCTGTGATATTGCTCTTGTCTATCTTTTGTCCGTCAAAATAAACCTCACCGGCGGTCGGTGTATATAGGTGCATTAAGGATCGGCCGACCGTAGTCTTGCCACAGCCGGATTCCCCCACTAGGCCAAGAGTTTCGCCGCGCTTGATTTCAAAGCTGACATCATCAACCGCTTTCAGGGGTAAGGATGAGAAGAAGCCGGTTTTGACCTTGAAATACTGTTTTAAACCTTTAACTTCTAAAATATTATCTGTCTTGGTCTGATCCGTTGCTGCAGTAGCAGTTGTCATATTATTCATCTCGTTCATTTATTCTGCCTCCAATTCTTGCTGCTGTTTCTGCAGTTCATGGAGATCATTAATCCAGCATGATGCATAATGCTGGCCGCCTATCAGACGTTCCGGCGGCCGTTCGCTCAGACAGATTTTCATACAGGCGTCACAGCGAGGCGCAAAGGGACAACCTGCGGGCATATTCAGTAGATCAAGCGGAGTGCCTGCAATAGGTGTCAGCAATTCCTCCGACTTTTCCCTTTTAGGAATGGATGCTAATAAACCTTTGGTATATTCGTGTCTGGAATCGTAGAAAATATCATCGGTTGAGCCGCGTTCACAAACAGAACCTGCGTACATAACAATAATGTCGTCACAAATATCGGCGATGATCCCTAGATCGTGGGTAATCATAATTACTGCCATATTCAACTTGCGCTGCAGTTCATTGATCAGTTCCAAAATCTGTGCCTGGATCGTGACATCCAGAGCCGTGGTGGGCTCATCCGCGATCAGGATATCCGGCTCACAGGCCAGAGCCATGGCTATCATAACACGCTGGCGCATGCCGCCGGACAGTTCGTGCGGATACTGTCTGATCCGGCGCTCCGGATCATTGATCCCGACCAGATCCAGCAATTCTATGGCGCGGTCTCTCGCTTCTTTCCCCCGTCTGTCGGTATGTAGTCTGATTGCTTCAACGATTTGGTTGCCGACCGAATACACCGGGTTAAGCGAAGTCATCGGATCCTGAAAGATAATACTGATTTTATCGCCTCGGATTTCTTGCATCTCCCGTTCCGAGCAAGTCAATAGATCCTTGCCGTGGAAAAGAATCTGACCGCCAATGACTTTGCCGGGGAAAGACAAAATCTGCAAAATCGAATAAGCTGTCACACTCTTGCCACTGCCCGATTCACCGACAATACCCAATACCTTGCCTGCTTCCAAATCAAAAGAGATGGAATTAACTGCGCGGACTTCTCCCGCATCAGTAAAAAATGATGTCTGTAGATCCTTAACTTGAAGAATTTTTTCTGCCATCTCTATTTCCTCAACTTCGGGTCGAAAGCATCTCGCAATCCATCTCCGATAATATTCAGGGTTAAAACCAGCAGACAGATCATCAGAGCCGGGTAAAGCAGCTTGTGCGGATAACTCTGAATCGCACCTCTGGCATCACTCGCCAGTGAGCCTAAGCTCGGCATCGGCATTGCCACACCCAGGCCCAGAAAACTGAGGAAACTCTCTGTAAAAATTGCGGAGGGAATTTGTAAAGCCGTAGATATAATAATTACGCTGATACAGTTGGGCAAAATATGCTTGCGGATGATACGAGCATTGCTAGCACCCACCGATCTCGCTGCCAGAACATAGTCATTCTCTTTGATTGCCAGGATCTGACCGCGGACCAGCCTGGCCATGCCTACCCAATAGAGGAGGCCGAAGACAATAAACATGCTCAGCATACCGGTACCTAGTTTAGACAGGAAAGTTCCTTGAATCTTATCGCCGATTGCTTCGCGCAACACCACGGACAGCAAGATAATCAAAAGCATATCCGGCAGCGAATAGATAATATCTACTATACGCATCATCAACAGATCTATTTTGCCTCCCGCAAAGCCCGAAATCGACCCATATAAGAGACCAATGATCAGGACAATAATACTGGCAAAAAAGCCGATAAAGAGAGAGATGCGGGTACCATACAGGGTACGGACAAGATAATCACGCCCCAAACTGTCAGTGCCAAGAATATGAGGAAAGATTTCCTTGCCGTTAGCCTTGGCTTCCAGTTCTCGTTCCGACCATTGCATGGGTTTCAGATTGCTGAGAGTCTTATCCCTTTTGCCGTCAATACGGATGATCTCATCATAACCATAGGGAATCAGCATGGGCACAATCAAGATAGTAAAAATAATAATAATTAATAAAATTAGACTGCCAAAAGCCAGTTTATTCTTGCGGAAGTTACGAAATCCATCTCTCCAGAATGTACTGGAGGGGCGCATAATATCCTGTTGTGCTTTCTCTTCTTCTGTAGCCGGCATAAAGACCGACAGATCAGTATGAAAACTGAAGGGACGCTTGCCATTCCTACCATTATTATCTTGTTCAGACATAGTTGACTCCTTCAGCTGAAATCAATGCGCGGATCTACTACTTTGTAGACCAAATCACTGATCAAATTCATCGTTACCATGATGATGGACAAAAATATTGTTGTGCCCATAATCATCGAATAGTCCCTATTATTAACACTGTTGACGAACTCCTGCCCCAGGCCGCCAATGGTAAATACTGTTTCTACCACCATACTACCCACTAAAATGTAAGCAATCATGGGACCGATATAAGTAATAACAGGCAGCAAAGCATTGCGCAGTCCGTGTTTGTACGTGACACTCAGCCGCGGAACACCTTTAGCCCTGGCGGTACGGATATAATCCTCATTCATAACATCCAGCATACTGGATTTAGTCAACCGTGTAATATACGCCATCGGATACATGGCCAAGGAGATAACCGGCAACAGATAATTCACCTTGTTGGCATCCCAAGCGACGATTAATTTCAGCTGGGTAGTGAAAACAAGCAACAGAAGCGTGGCCAACACGAAGCTAGGCACTGATTGCAGTAATGTTGTAAAGAATATTATGACTCTATCCGGCCATTTGTTGCGGTATCGGGCAGCAATAATGCCTAGAGTCAAACCCAGTGAAATTGCCACCAGGGCTGAGATTCCGCCCAGCTTAGCTGAAATAGCGAAGGACTGCTTAATGATTAAGGAGATCTCTCTGCCGTTTCGCATTGAGATGCCCAGGTCACCTTGAAACAATCTCCCTATATAGAGTACGAATTGTTCACCGACAGGCTTATCCAAATTGAATCTTTCTTCCAGTTTGGCTTTTACCGCCGGTTCTGATGCTTTTTCCGTGTCGAACGGTCCGCCCGGGATCGCATTCATGGCAAAGAAAGTGATTGCCATTACTGCAAATACAGTAACAATTGCTAAGGCAATTCGCTTAACAAAATAACGCCACATGAACCCCCCTCACAGTCTAATAATTCACATGGATTCGAATAAAAAATATAAACGTCTCCAAAATCTTGAGACACATTATACCGTGGCATTTTTAGTTATGCAACTTGCATTTATGACCACTGCTACTATGACAATACCATTTATAACCATTTACTAATAAATTTATTAAAGTAAATAACAAAAACTATAGCTGGTTGCTGGGCACTGAAATTTATATTGAAATATAAACCGAAATATAAAATATAGATTGTATTGTCGGTTAACCGGTCAGTCCCTGAGGCACGGAGATATCAAAGCGTCTGGCGGCAGTCAGCTGATAATCCAGACCTTCCTTAGCTCCTACTGCCGCCAGGGCATCATTGACCGTCAACAAGGCGAGGTGCGGAAAATTGTTCTCCTGTGAAAGATGGGACAGTATAATCCGTTCGGTTCCCTGTTCCAACAAACGTATACAGGCGCGGCCGCAATCATGATTGGAAAGATGTCCCTGATGGCCGGCAATTCGTTCTTTTAGATACTGAGGATAGCTGCCGACTTTTAACATGTTCGGATCGTAATTGGCCTCCAGATAGCAGATATCCGCCCCTGTCAGGGCCCGATAGACATCTTCGTCCGTATAGCCCAAGTCAGTACAGATGCCAATCGTACCCAGGTCGGTCTCAGCAGTATAGCCGACAGGATCAGCCGCATCATGTGAAATCGGAAAAGGCTTAATCTCGAAATCATCGATCCGGATTGTTTCGTAATCGTAGACGACCCTGATCAGATCGGGATCAACTTTGCCCAGGTCCGGGAGACAGGCTCGCAGAGTTTCCCGGTTAATATAGAGCGGAACACGGTAACGACGGAGCAAAACACCCAAACCGGAAATATGGTCCCAATGTTCATGCGTCAGTAGGATGCCTTTCAACTTAGCCGGATCTTCTGCCAAGTCCTGCAGGGCACAGGCCAGTCCTTTGCCTGTAATGCCTGCATCAACCAGCAAGGCACTTTGCTCGGAAGCAAGTAGGATCGCATTGCCGCTGGAACCGGAGCGCAGAGCACAAGATCTGAGATATCTCATCGGTAACTGCCTGTCTCAACTTCGTATCTGGAGATGACTCCGCCCAGCGAGCTGATCTTATCAATAGCGTCTTCGTATCCGCGTTCAATTACGCTGATATTTTCCACTATGGTCTCGCCTCGGGCAGCAAGTCCGGCCATAGTAACGGCCATACCGCCGCGCAGATCTAAGGCCCGGACTCTGGTGCCGGTAAGTTCACCGCCTCCGGTGATGACAGCCAAGCGGCCGGAAGTTACTACATTGGCGCCTAGCTTGGCTAGCTCTGTAACATAGCCGTAGCGGCTTTCCCAGACCGTTTCGATTACACGGCTGGTGCCTCCTGCCGTGCAGAGCAAGGCAGTGACCTGTGGCTGCAAGTCAGTCGGAAAACCGGGATAGGGCATGGTCTTGATACTGGTCGGCTTCAGGGTCCGGCCCGGCTCGGCACTGACACGGATGCTCTCCTCGCCCTCTTCGACCATGACTCCCATCTCCAGCAATTTAGCGCTTAAGGGCTCCATATGCGTGGGAATGATATTGTTGACCGTGATGTCGCCGCCGGTCAGCGGAGCCATCATCATATAGGTACCGGCTTCAATCTGATCGGGAATGATCGTATATTCCTTGCCGGCAGGGAGATAAGGTTTGCCCTTAATGCGGATGGTTTCGGTGCCGGCACCCCGGATATCCGCACCCATGGTGTTAAGAAAGTTGGCAACATCAACGATATGCGGTTCGCGCGCGGCATTGTCGATCACAGTAATACCGTCGGCCTTAACAGCAGCAATCATGATATTGACAGTGGCACCGACACTGACCGTGTCCAGGAAAACGCTGGCCGGTTCCATTTTACCGGCGGGATTCTGACAATAGATAAAAGCCGGTTCCAATGTATAGGCGTCCGGTCCATCCTGGCCGGGCAAGGATCCGGCGCCGCCGTCATAGTGAAACCAGATCTCCTCGCAGTTGATATTGCGGTAGATGATATCCACCTCTGAACCCAAAGCCATAAAACCCTTGAGGTGAAGATCAATTGGCCTAACGCCAAGATTACAACCACCCGGCATGGTTACCTTGCAAACGCCGAAACGTGATTGCAAGGCTCCCAGTAGATAGTAGGACCCTCTCAACATTGCAACTTTCGGCGAGATTGCCTCCGGGCCGGTAATGGTAGTAGGATCAATCCGCACTTTGTGCGCTCCGATCTTTTCCACCTGAGCTCCGATATCAGAGCAGACTTCAAGGAAGAGACATACATCCCGGACATTGGGCAAATTATGAATCAGGCACGGCCCGTCAAGAGCCATGGCAGCGCCGATAATAGCAAGTGCAGCATTTTTGGAACCGCTGACTTCTATCTGGCCGCTGAGGCGGTGTCCGCCCTCGATGCTATAACAAAACACTAAAGACCTCAATATTTCTGCCCGCAGCATCCGCGCCGCCGCAGAATATTTTCTTCATATTTTTCTTGTCAGCTCATCTTTTTCAGGATAAGCTCGGCTTCATTCATGGTCAGAGGCGGCGGCCATTTGCGGTCATCTTTTATGGCCAGGAATGAGCGGATATCATTCTCCGCCGCTCTGCCGCAGGCATCATCAATCACATTCCTCTCCACCAGGTCGATTAAAACATCACGCCGCACTTTCATCATGGAGGGGATCAATACCATAAATTCGCAACCTTCCCCCGCCTCACTTTTCAGTTCGATCCGGCCACGGTGCAGATGGGTAAGCTCACGCACAATGGACAGACCCAGACCGGTACCGCCGTACATTCTGGAACCGGTAGTGTCGAGGCGGAAAAAGCGGCTGAAGATCTCCTCGTGGTATTCACTCTTGATGCCTTCGCCATTGTCCACTACTTTAACATAGACCTCATCAATTAGACTATTGGCATAAATGGAAATTTTGCCACCTTCCGGCGTATATTTTATGGCATTGGTAATTAGATTGGACAAGATGCGTTCCAGAGCGACCCGATCACCGTAAATCAGCGGCAGCTTGCCCAATCTGGTGAAACTGAGTTCTTGCTTGCGCTCTTTAGCCTGGGGTAAAAGCCGCTCCGTAATCGAGCGCGCGACCTGATCGAGATTGATTGGCTGAATGTCTACATGAACACCGTGACTGTCAATCGATGACAAGAGCAACAAGTCAGAGACCAGTTGCTCCATGCGCAAGGAGTCATCATAGATTCTCTGTATATCAGCCTTGATCCCGGCTGTATCTTTTTCATCTACACCCCAATCCAGGAGCGACTCGGACCATGACTTGATCGTGGTCAGCGGCGTTTTCAACTCATGGGAGACATTGGCTACAAATTCTTTGCGCCGGCGTTCCTCTTTTTCCTGTGCTGTAATATCCTGAACCATCACGATATGACCGTAGCGGCGGCTGGCTATCCCTCCCAGTTTCTGGCTTTGGATCGTTATCCGATAGGAACGATCGCCGGATACATAAACTCCGCTCACATTATCATTACCCAGCAGGATAGAAGCCCGCATACCGTTTTCTTCGCCGTAGTCCTGACAAAACTGCGGAAAAGTCTCAGGGATATTATTGAGCATAGTGCGAGCCATCTCATTTGCCGTTAACAGGTGATCATCGCTGCCGTAGGCTACGATGCCCAGATCCAGGGCTGCCAGGATCGCCTGAGATTCAAAGCGTTCATGACGAACCTGGTTAATCACATTCATCACATGGTCATCCCTGGTCCGGCGACGGAAATGTTCCCACGCAAAGACAGCGATCATACAGATCGCCGTCGTCAGGATAGCTGTTATTACTATGATTTCAGCAGTATTCATACTCGTTTCTGAGTTTCTGACCGGCTCTGTCAGACCCGGTTCCGTCCCCTGTGTCTGTTCAAGTTTTCAAGGCACTGGCAGCGATTCGGTTTCTGCCTGCTTGTGTGCAAATACTCAAACAGCAAGCCGGCTCATTTGCTGTGATCCTTGGAGAAGTAGTAACCTACTCCGCGTTTCGTCAGCAGATACTGGTATTGACTCTGGTCCGGTTCCAGCTTCTCCCTGGTGCGCCGCACCGTAACATCCACAGTTCTCACATCGCCGTAGTACTCATAGCCCCAGACTTTTTCCAGCAGCTCCTCGCGTGAGAAGACCTGTCCCTCATGTCTGGCCAGGAAACGAACCAGCTCGAATTCGCGCAAAGTCAGCTCGATCGGTTTGCCCTGATATGATACCTGGTAACCGGCCTGGTCGATTTCTAAATCACCGAACACCAGCACCTGATCAGAATCAGCCTGCTCATTCTCACTGTATTGGACTCGTCTGATCAAGGCTTTCACTCGCGCCAGAACTTCCCGCACACTGAACGGTTTAGTGATGTAGTCATCCGCACCCAGTTCCAGGCCCAGCACTTTATCGATCTCTTCGCTCTTGGCCGTCAGCATAATAATCGGCACCGAGGATTTGAGCCTGATACGCTTGCAGACCTCAAAACCGTCCAGGCGCGGCAGCATACAATCCAGCAAAATCAGGTCCGGATCTTCGTCCAGTGCCAGTTGCAGCGCCGCAGCTCCATCATAGGCCTTGAGAATTGTATAACCCTCGCGCGATAAATTTTCTTCCAGGATATCAACAATATTGGGCTCATCATCAACAACTAGTATCTTTAGATCCATAAATCCCTCTTCTGTCAGGTAAATTAAAGTTTATTGACTTATTAAGTGATTATATCACAATGCAGCAGCTCCATAAGCAGTCAGCTCATCTGTAAAGTCATACCCGAACCAACCCTCAGGCTGCTGACCTGTAGTCAGACTGCTGACGCAAACTGAGCAAATTCGACGAAGGCGCACTGTATGGATCCGGTGCGCCTTCGTTAAGAAAACTCGAGTCTAGTGCTCAGCTCCGCCTACCAGCTCGATATCATCTTCGTATTCGATGATGGCTTCGAGGGCTGCGCGGAGAGCTCTGCTGATATCCTCCATCGCCATCGATGGTGTCTCACGGCGCGAAACCGCCTGCTCCGGTATGAACGGTACATGGATAAAGCCGCCGCGCGCCTGGGGCAGTTCCTTATCGATCAGATAAAGAATCCCGTACATAATATGATTGCAGACGAAAGTGCCCGCCGTATTGGAAACGGCAGCCGGGATTCCGATGTCCTGAATCGCCTTAACCATTGCCTTGATGGGAACAGTAGCAAAATAGGCCGCCGGGCCATCGGCGAAGATGGGCTGGTCTATCGGTTGATTGCCCTCATTGTCCGCGATTCTGGCATCATCAACATTGATTGCGACCCGCTCGGGGGTGATCTCAAAGCGGCCACCGGCCTGACCGACTGCTAACACAACATCCGGCTGCTCACGGCGCATCGCTGCCGCCACTACTTCGATGGCCTTGCCGAACACAGTTGGAACCTCAATCTTGATTACTTCTGCCTTAAGGCCTGTTACATCGACATGCTTGACTGCTTCCTGGGCCGGGTTGACACTTTCTCCGCCAAAGGGATCAAATGCTGTCATTAAAATTTTCATGGATACCTCCTTAGTGTTGTAAAATCTTTGAAGCAACTTTCCGGATTTGGCTTCCGGATTGTGTTTTTATCTGTTGATGCGGAATTTCGATCTCGAATACTCTGCTGTCACCCAGAATCTGCTGTCACTAGAAAACAATTATATTATACAAAAAAGATGACCTCTTCTACAGGTTAAATTGTGAGAATTATGAGCATAAATGTGGGAAATATTCAAAACTTTAAGGCCAAGCGGCCGTTGATATTAGCAGCCGCGGTTTCCCGACTCATGGTAAGATATGTCTGAATCGGAAATGGGGAGATAATTGATGGAGAGGAAAGTTCTGGTTATATCAGGCGGCTCAAGCGGAATCGGACTCGCCACCGCAACTTATTTTGCCGAACGCGGCTTCCAGGTCTATGATCTGTCGCGCCGCGGCGGTGCACCGGCGGAGATCTGCCGCCATATAGCTTGCGATGTCAGCTCCGCAGACCAAGTCCGAAGTGCTATTGAGCAGATCACACAAGAAGCAGGCAGAATCGATGTCTGCGTTGCCAATGCCGGCTTCGGCATTGCCGGCAGCCTGGAAGGAACCGTTGACCGGGATGCCAAGCGCCAGATGGAAATCAATCTGCACGGCGCTCTGCGTTTGGCCCAGGCTGCGCTCCCTGCACTGCGGGCAAGCCGGGGCCGTTTGATCGCTGTCTCCTCTGTAGCGGGCAGAATCGCGATTCCCTACCAGTCCTGGTACAGTGCCTCTAAGGCCGCACTGCTATCCGCCTTTCTAGCGCTCGACAATGAGATCAGAGCAACCGGCGTGCGGGCCTTGACCGTACTGCCGGGAGATACCGCCACCCCCTTTACGGATAACCGCATTCACAATCAGGACGACCCCGGCTGCTACGGTGACAAAGTACGCAGCTCTGTTGCCAAAATGGAGGCAGATGAACGCAAGGGCAAGTCGCCTCTATCTGTGGCCAAGGTAATCTGGCGTCTCGCCAATCACCCCAACCCTCCGCCCCAGACAGTCATCGGTTTCTCCTACAAATTGCTCAGTTTGCTGTACAAGCTCCTGCCGCTCCGCCTCACCAATTGGGTAGTCGGCAAATTATACAGCTGAATAGACTTAATCTCTGATCTTATTTGCACTTGTCGGCAGAATATCGCAATTTAGCAGCGGCCTGCTATCCCTGGTTTGCATCAAAGGCCTGCTGGCTCTCTACGACCGGCAATATGCTATTGTATAGCTATGGCTAAAAAAGAGACCGGACACCAATTCATTGAACATCCCTTGCCGCCGCTGTATGACGAGAACAGCTGCATTCTGATCCTCGGTAGCTTCCCTTCGATCAAAACCAGAGAGGCAGGCTTTTTCTACGGCCATCCTCAGAACCGTTTCTGGCCAATGATGTCCGCCCTGCTACAGATCGTTCCGCCACTCACAGCAACTGATCCGGAACGCACCGGCAAGATCATGCTGGCCCGCGGCATCGCTATCTGGGACAGTATCGGCGCCTGTGAGATCAAAGGTAGCAGTGACAGTTCGATTCGCAATGTGGTGCCAAATGATTTTGAGCAGATCTTAGCTACAAGCAAAATTAGCCGGATTTTCTGCAACGGCGCTACAGCATATCAGTATTACAAGAAATACCAACCGCTGCGCCCGCAGATAGAAGTTCGGAGAATGCCCAGTACTTCCCCGGCCCATGCAATCAAGTCACTGGATGCCTTGATCGCAGATTGGTCCGTCATCCTGGATTATCTCTAGCCGGCTGCTTGGCGACACTTTTTGCTAAAATTAACCTATGATTGATTTTATTTGTAGTGATTGTCTGCAAAAGGTTCCTGCCGGCCAGGCCGGCTATCGCTGTAATTGCGGCGGTCTCTGGCAGCTGGAGGCTGCCGGTCTGACTAACAATATTGAGTCATTCAGCCTGGACCGGATTCAACGCAGTAACCCCGGATTGGCCAGATACGCTCCTTTTCTACCGCTATCGGCAGAAACGCTAATCAGTCTGAGCCGGCAGGAGAGTCAGACTCCTTTGTTGCAACTGACGCCGGATTTATGCGTCAAAAATGAATCCGCGTTGCCCCATGGTTCTTTCAAAGACCGGGGAGCATGGGCAGTGATAGCCTTCGCCGTACAAAAGGGGGCTGCGAGTATAGTCCAGGACAGCAGTGGCAATGCCGGTCTCAGTGTAGCAGCCTATGCCGCCCAAGCCGGCCTGCCCTGTGAGATCTATGTGCCGGAGAATACCAACCAGGGCAAGATAGCAAAGATTGAAACTGCAGGTGCTACCGTACATATCATCCCCGGTTCACGTGATCACTGCGCCGATGTTTTGCGGGCACGGCTCGATTCCGCTGACACCATAGCCAATTCCAGCCACCCCCGTCCGTTCTATGCCAGCCATGTCTACCAGCCTCTGTTCATCCAGGGCGTCAAAACTATCGTATATGAGCTGTTTGAACAAAGGCAGAAGATTCCGCAGCATATTTTCTTACCTGTCGGTAACGGCACTCTGTTGCTAGGACTGATCCGGGGGCTGGAAGATCTGCGAGCCGCAGGACTACTAGCCCGTTTCCCCAAGCTAATTGCCGTTCAGAGTGCCAATTGCGCACCTCTCGCTACCGCCTGGGAAAGAAAAGAGAATTCACCTTGTCCCATCAGCACCAAGCCAACACTGGCTGAGGGTATTGCCATCGCCCGTCCCGCCCGCGGGCGCGAGTTATTGGCCCTGACGGGAAAATACCACATCAGCTGGCAGCAAGTAAGCGATGATGCAATCGAACAAGCAGGGCAGAAGCTCCGGCACTATAGACTAGCTGCTGAACCAACCGCCGCTGCTGCTTTTGCTGCTTACAGCAAATTTTGCAGTCTCTACGGAACACCGCCGGATACGCTGATCCCTGTGACCGGAAACAACTTGGAAATAATTTGAAATAAGATCTTAATATGTTTTAGATCACCCTGGCGACAGATCCGGCGGCAAAGCATGATAGAATGGGGCTAGTAAACATTACTTATAGGAGGAGAGGTACCGGTTTGTTTTGTACTTAAACGGTGCCTATATTACTATATGAAAAAATATCTGATCATTCTGCTAGTGGTCTGTCTGGGTTTCAGCCTTATCGGCTGTAAAAAGAAAGCTAAAGAAGCGGATTTTTCCGAGATAACAGACACGGAGCCGGTACAGACAAGTAGTGAATTAGCGACGGAAGCCACGACGACAAATTTACCCGCAACTGAAACCGAAGCACCAACGGAGACGGAGGCAGAGCCAACCGAAACCGAACCACCCTTGCCGAGCGGTGATGTCGAACCACTGTTCCCGGACCGCTATCCTATAGCGGCTATGACTAATAACAAAGCCGCAGCCAGGCCACAATCGGGACTTTCAAAAGCCAAGCTGATTTACCAGATGATGACTGAGGCCAGGACTACCAGGCTGTTGATGCTGCTTGACGCCACCGAAGGAGTAATCGGCCCGATAAGAAGCGCCCGGCCGGCCTATTTGGATCTGGTAGCCCAGCACCAGGCCTTTTATGTTTACGCCGGTAATTACAGAGTCATCGAGGCCAGCCCGGTTAAAAATAATATTCGCATTCTCGATGCGCTTAAAGGCCATTACGGCATGTACTATCGCACGACACACCGTAAATCTCCGCATAATCTCTATACGACTATGGAAGCTGCTTACAAAAGAGCTGAGAAAATATACGGCAGCATTACGCCGTCAAAACCGGTGCGCGGTCTCTATACCAGAAGTGAATTCTTGCTGCCGGCCGGAGGTGAACCGGCGACCAATCTCAAATATAATTTCTCCAAGACTAAAGAAGCTTTCAAATATAATGAAAAAACTCAAACTTATCGTAAATACAATGACGGTCAAGTTCTGGTCGATGAACAGACCAAAAAAGACCTGCAAATTGCCAATATTATTGTCTTGCACCGGCCGCACGGTCTGATGCCGAACGGAGTTCACAATAAAATCAACTGGGTTGACCAAGATGAGGCTACTTATCTGACCGGTGGCAGAAAATATACTATTACCTGGAAAAAGGCTTCCCACACCGATCCAATTATTTATTATTTGGATGGTGAGGAACTGGTCTTGAATCCGGGTTTAACCTGGATCATCGTTACCGATGATCGTGCCTTGAATACAGTGATCTATGAATAAAAGATAATTATTCATAACAATAACAGCTAAAGCCGGCTCAAGGAACAAAAACACCTTGAGCCGGCTTAAATCTTATATATATCTTTATTGGTCAGAGGCGCCGATATTTAAGGGGCGGCCTTCGTAACTCATACTGTGAGTAGAGCTAACTTCGCCGTCTATGATCGTACAGACCTCCCAGAGCGTGCCTTCCTCATTAGGCACATTAAAGACAATGGGCGGTTCGTCGAGGATATTCAAGTAAACTCTCACCTCAGCCCCTGAATTAGCCAGGTCCCAAGCATCACTCTTTTTAGCCGTATTGGTAAAGTCATGGACATAGAAGGTGTATGGCACACCGGCTCGCGGGGTAAAAATTGTGATGCTTTCTGAGCCGTAGCTACTGTCGCTTTGTGACGTCATCAAGGCCTCGGGATAGTCTCCGCCACTGCCAAAATTGAGGTTAGGTTCATAGGCAAAGATGTGGAACCTCTGGTCACCGTCAGTAAGGGGAGCTGTAGCATGTAAATCCAGATCGGCAGGCTTGGCGCCCCAGTCCAAGACGACAGCGATCTGCCCCATCTCTGACGGCGGCTGATTGGTGCCTTTGGGTGTCAGGTAGATAACGCCCAGGTCTGTAACAGCACGCTCCTCTACAGGGAAAGCCTCCACATGGTAAGTCTCATAACCGTCAGCCACGATGTCAAAGGCTTGCATAGTATCATTTTTCGGATTATCGGCGGACATTTTGGCCCAAATAATGAACTCACCTTCAATCTTGGCCAAAAGATTATCCGGATAGGGCCAGTCAAATACTTGGACATCACCCGGACTGCCGATCAGCCAAATTATGTTCTCAAGGCGGAAGGAAGATACGGGCTGCTTGGTCACAGCATCATAGACAAAGCCGGCAAAGCCGCACCGCCCCTCTATCGGAGTAAAAGGAGTATGTCCGGGTATATTGATCACATCAGTGTCCGGATCGGGTTTGACGGGCTTAGGCTCCGGGGTCGGTTTCGCTACGTCCGGTGTTGGCGCCGGAGTCGGCGTTGGTGCTGTCTTTGTCGGTTTGAGATAGACAGTGCCTACATCTACAATCTCACCTTGTACAATTGTCAAAGGACCAACTTCAACTGACTCGTAGCCATCAGCCGAAATCGTAAATTGTTCGGCAATATCCTCTGAATCAGTGGCTATCCAGACAATGAACTCACCCAGCAGTTGGGCATAATAGCTCTCCGGCGGTGGGTAAAAAACATTAAAAGTAATAGGAGTTGTATCCCGATCCTTAACTAAAAGGTCTATAGAAAAGTCCGGTATGCGCTCTTTCGTCACCTCGTCACAGACAAAGCCGATGATGCTGCCCGTGCCTTCAGGCGGGATGTAGGGCGTATGCCCGGGCGGCCTGGCGGTATCTTCACTCTCAGCTTCCAGGAAAATATTCAGATCCGTTATTTCGCCACCCAGCACTGTAACGCTTGGTATCTCATACGACTTATAACCTCGCGCCTCAACAACAAAGTTCGAGATTACTACTTCCTGCCCTACCTCAACCGGTACGCGGGTGAAAAACTCACCCGGCAGCTGGGCATCCGAGGATTCAGGATAGGGATAGGCATAATCGAGTGTGACCACTTCTCCATCGGTAGCAATAAAGCTGATGCTAAATAAAGCGATGGCGTTTTCCGTCTCTTGATCGCGGATGAAGCCGGCTATACCACCCTGGCCGTCTTCCAATCGGAAAGGTGTGTGATCCGGCAGCTCAATGACACCCGGCCCCGGTGGTCTCGGTGCGCTGGGTGTCGGAGGTCCGGGATAGGGTGTAAGACTGGGATCGGGAATCACTTCACCCGGCGGTACTTCAGGTAGTTCGCCCTTCTTGGCATAGTCTGAAACCAGGGCAGCATTGACAACGGGGATCAGATTCGTGCCGTCCGTAGTAAAGGTATCTGTTTCCTCCTTTAGGATAACCTTGACTTGGGAAGCAGTATATTCAGGATGGGCACCATAGATCAAGGAAGCAACACCGGCAGCCATCGGTGAGGCCATAGAGGTTCCCGGCTTGTTTTCATAGCCATTATTGGGTACGGTGCTGAAGATATCCGTGCCGGGCGCAGCTACATCAACCAGGCTGCCATAATTCGAATAGCCGCTGAGTTGGTAAGCATATTTGATACGTTCATCTACGTCATCGTCATATTCAATCGGCGTATTCTCAATAGCCCCGACAATTACCGTATGGCGACGGGCCTCATCGGTACCTGTCATGATCCTATTCATAGCAAAAGCGGAGGCATCTTCAGTTTCATTGCCGGCTGCCTTGAAGACAAGGAAATCATAGCCTAAGCTTTCAAGACGCAGACAGAGATCGCCATAGGCCTGTGTCTCAATATACTCGTGCTTGCTGCCAGGTGCTGTGGGTTCGGCATCGCCAACACTGTAGTTGATCACGCGACAGCCCTGTTCAACCAGGGTAGTTAGCGTTATCTCAAGCTCGAAGGAGGTCGTCACATTCCAGAGATCGAGCTCACCTGTGTCTTCTTCCACTTCCATATGCCAGTAATGGAAAAAGTAGGGCTTGGTCTGCCAATTCACACCTGCACAGCCGATTTCATTATCGCCCTGAGCTGAAATGATCCCAGTGACATGTGTTCCGTGCTCCTTCCTGCCGTAGTAGGTAGAACCCGGCGACTTGTCAGACTTAGTGTAATACAGCTCCATATCATCCAGGCTTTCCAGCGTATATGTGGGAAAGAGATAGATATTCGAGCGGTCAATATTGAGGTCTTCATGATCGTATTCAAGGCCGCCGTCTGCTATACCGACGGAAATCGGTGTAAATGAATCTATATCCTTCCAGACGAGGGGCGCGCGGATAACTTCCAGGCCCCAGTTATTGCCGTCGGGATTGTCAATATCCCATGAGTCGAGCAAAGCATCATTCGGATAGAGCTGGATTTCGGATCGATCATAAACATAATTGTACTGAGCCGTCAGAACCTCCGGTCTGGCCTGCAGATCCTCTAAGATAGCAGCTATCTCATCTTCACTGGCATCATCGTAGCGGATTTGGTAGCGGGAGATTGCCGGGATTTCACCAACAATCTCGCCTCCTGTTTCTGCGGCTAGATTTTCGGCTATTGAGCGGTCAGCGCCCATGTCAAGCGACACCAGTATTTCATTAATTAGGGCATCGGTAGATAATTCGCCGTCTGTGACCTTTCTGATCTTAGTTCGGTCAGGCAGGGCAGAAATACCTGAGGCATAGAGCAAATTGAAGGGCATGGGTTTGGAGGTGCCGAACATGGTCTTCACTGTAATGTATAGCGTGTGGTTACCAAGCTTAGCATTGGCATCTGTGCGCTGCCAAGGTCCACGCTCCTTAGACGAGTCATTAATAGCCTTGTCAAGGCTGAGCTTAGGTAGCTTGCCCTCCTTGCTGAACATACCGCCCTTAATGTCTTCAAGTACCGTATAGGCATCAGGATCTTCAGGATCTTCGGGGTCTAAGGCATAACGAACCTCTTTAATTAACTGATTAGCCTTAACTGATAGGGACAAATCGTCAATACTGCCATCCAGCGTCTGTCGCGTACCGTCAAGGATGATTGTCGGTTTTAATGGCAAAGAGTAAATAAGAAAACCGGCAATTAACAGGATCAGAACACCTAGTATTGATAGAGCCGCAATGAGACCCTTTTTCTTCTTCTTAGCCGGTCGAGCCGGAACTGCTTGACCGGGGAATTGAGGGGGAGGAGTCATGCCCGGACCGGGAGTCTGTGGTGGCACCTGTCCCCACTGTGGAGGGGCCGTCTGCCCGGAGAATGGTGGGGGTGGAGCTATTCCCGGACCGGGAATCTGTGACGGTGTCTGTCCCTGCTGCGGTGGAGTTGCTTGGCTGGAAAATTGTGGCTGGTGGGCCTGCCCGGCCTGAGACGGTGGCATCATACCAGGTCCGGCACTTTGAGGCGGTACAATCTGCTGCCGGCTAGTCCAAGCCGGTGGCTGTCCGGGCTGCTGGACTGAAGCCGGCCCGGCAGGCATTGGGGGCGGTTCTGCCATTATCGGTTCGGAGACCTGCGGCGGGGAGGCCTGAGCAGGCTCCTGTTGCACAGGCAATGCGACCGACACGTCAGACTGCTGTGGCGGCGCCTGATCTTCCTGCCGCGATGGCGGATCTGCTTGATTAGGTGCCGTCTGCCGTGGCATCCCGTGCTCCAGCAGTTGTCCGCAATTGATGCAAAAGCGCGTTCCCTCTTCATTGTTAAAGCCACAATGACTGCAATACATATATTGGCTCCTTCCTCTGCTCTGACGCCTAGGGCCAGCCGCAGATATCTCCTAAATTCATTATCCGCAGGGGTAGACTGAGATCAGTCGACCCTGATCGGTACAATTTGACATGAGTTGGGAGATTGGGTTTAAAACTAAGATGCCGGCATTAAGAAAGCACCTATTTGGCGTACAATAATTAGCGTAATTTAGTTCACCCTGCATATGCCTTCTAACCTATCAAATTCGTCCGGCTAATCAACTTGATATGTTAAAAGTCTAGCACACCAAAACTTACAGCTCAAACCAGGTAATGTAAATTATAGGCTAGGAGTGGAGCTTGTCGTAGTCTTTGGTCGGGGTGAGCTGGGAAATCAGGATGCCGGCCAACATTAGAAGACAACCGAGAATTTCTCGCCCGGACATAACTTCGCCCAGAATCAGCCAGCCAAAAATGACGGACAAAGTAGATTCCTGAGATGTGATGAGAGAGGCCTGTGTAGGCGGCACTTTCTGCAGCCCGATTACTTGCAGTGTAAATCCGACACCGGAAGATAGGCCGCCTGAATAAAGAATCGGCAGGGCAGCATCCTTGATCGCATTGAGATTGGGCGTCTCGAAAATAAACATCGGCGCTATCGAGAGCAGGCCGGTCACAATAAATTGTGTTGAAGCCAGTGTTACACCATCCACAATCGGCGAGTAATGATTAATGATCAAAATATGAAAAGAATAGCAAAAGGCGCCCAACAGCAGATACAGGTCTCCTTTAGCAATAGTAATATTTTCTGTTATGCTCAGAAAATAAAAGCCGAATACAGCCAGAAAAACCGACAGCCAGTCAGCGATTCTGGTTTTGTGGCGTAAGAAAATTCCGACCACAGGGACCAGTATTACGTACATAGCTGTAATAAAGCCTGCTTTGCCGGTAGTTGTGTACTGAATGCCGTGTTGTTGCAGGCTGCTGGCCACAAAAAGCATGCAGCCGGCAAAAATGCCGCCGTACAGTTGGGGCCGGCGATCATACCAGGGCAAATCTTCAATGCAGCTGACACCTCGAATCTCCAGCAATTCATCCATTTCAATCTTGCTGGTGTGACCGGTTTTGCGCATAAAGTAAATCACCGGCAGGAGGATTGTGCCGCCCAGCAGCATGCGGACCCCATTATAAGTAAAAGGTCCGATATGCTCCATACCTGTCTTCTGCGCAATAAAGGACGCGCCCCAGATTACTGCCGTGATAACGAGCAGGAACAAATGCAGATAAGGCTTTTTCTGTTTCGTGACTTTGTTTTGATTCGAGTTGTCCATATTACTGCCGTAAAGATCCCAATCCTTAATCCGTATTTTCTTCAGAATGCCGATTCAAAGAATTATAACTGAGATTAACTAAAACCGCCAGGAGGAAGCTTCTTGAGATTGAGCTTCGTACATAGCGCGGTAAATACCGTCCATAGCGATCAATTCGTCATGAACACCCTGTTCAGCGATGCGACCTTGGTCAAGGACGATGATCTGATCAGCATGGCGGATGGTTGAGAGACGATGAGCAATAATCAGAGTAGTTCGACCCTCTTCCAGACGACGCATGGCACGCTGAATGGCGCTCTCGGTCTCGGAGTCAATACTGGAAGTGGCTTCATCCAGAACGAGAATGCGAGGATTGTGGGCCAGAGCGCGGGCGAATGAGATCAGCTGACGCTCGCCCGAGGAAAAACCTGCGCCTTTCTCAATCACTGCGGTGTCAAGACCATGTTCCAATCGCTCTAAGAATTGATCACCGCCAACTTCACGCAAAGCTCTCTCGGCATCCGCACGGCTGATATTCGCCCGGTTCAAAGTGATATTAGACAAAATCGTGCCTGTGAATAAAAAAGGATCTTGCAACACAATTGCCATCTGACGGCGAAAGCTCTTATAATCCAGTTCCGCCAGTGGTTCACCTTCAAACAGAATCCTGCCCTGTTGAGGCTGGTAGAAAGCAAAGAGCAGATTCATGATTGTACTTTTGCCGGAACCGGTCGGGCCTACGAAGGCAACAGTCTGCCCGGGAGCGACTTCGAAAGAAATATCCTTGAGAACAGCCTCTTCCTTATAGGCAAAGGTGACATTCTCAAAAGCAATTCTCCCTGTAGAACTAGGTGCTATCCTGGTTCCCTCCTGGACTGTTTCCAGATCCAGCAGTTCAAAAATATGGTCGGCTGCGCTGCGTGCCCGTTCCAGATCACCAACTCTGGTCATGGCATTGTTGAGCTGATTAAATAAGATCAGCATATAATCAACAAAAACATAGAGAGTTCCGATCGGTACCCAATAGGCTGCTGTCAGATGTCCGAAACCAAAGTACAGCAGTACCGCGGCCAGCATCAGATATTGTATTGTCTGAGTCGCATTGAAAGCACTATAGCTAAACAGCTTGGTTACATTCCGAGACTGTTCATATACCTGATCGGAAATGACACTAAACTCCCGGTAGATCTGCTTTTCCTTGCCCAGACTGGAAATAACCTCCATGGCCTGGATATTTTCATTGAGATTGCCGTTCAGTTCACTCAGCTTGCTGCGGTAAATCCGGTTGTATCGGGCTGATTTCCCCTTGAAATCTCGAAAGACAAAATACATGATCGGAATAGATGTCAAAGCAATCAGGATCAGGAAAGGATCGATCAAAGCCAGGCTGATATAGATACCGAGAGCATAGATGCCGGCTAGCATGAACTGGGCCAATACTACCTGATACAGAATCCGAACCGCTTTAGTATCGTTTGTTATGCGTGACACGACCTGGCCTGCCGGCAACTGATCAAAGAACTCTACCGGCAGTTTCTGTACATGTGAAAAGGCATCCAGCTGCATCTTCATAGCTATTTTATTGGCGGCCTTGTGTAGCAGTAAGGTACTGAAATAGCGCATGACCGACGAGAGTAGAACCGTTCCCAGATAAGCAACCAGAATCAGGATCAGGAAATTAGCCCTGAGTTTAGCTCCTGCGCGCAGTTCATTATCGAGTAGATACTTGACCAGATACGGGGCCAACAGGCTGCTGGCAACGGTTAAGCCGGTTACCAAAAGGCCCTGCAGGAGAGTTGTTTTGGCGCTTAGACTGTATTTGAGCAGGCGGCTTTGCCGGGATTGCTCTTGCTTTGTTTGAGATTTAATTTGTTTCAAAGCACAACTCCCCTTTCTGTCCAAGATCTCCTTTTGCCGTCGGCGACGGAATTTGTTTATCTTGTTCTAATTTTTGTCTCTCATACTGTCTTCGATACCAGCCGCCGGCAGCTAACAGTTCCTCATGTGTACCGCGCTCAATAATCTGCCCTTCATCAAGTACCAGAATGAGATCAGAATGCATAATCGCGGAAATCCGATGAGAGCTAATCAGGGTAGTGCGGCCTGCTCTTTCCTTTTTCAGCGCTTCCAAGATTGTCTCTTCCGTATTAGCATCCACTGCGGACAGACAGTCATCCAGGACTAGGATTTCCGGATCTTTCATCAGAGCACGGGCAATAGTAATGCGTTGTTTTTGACCACCGGAGAGCGCAATGCCCTTTTCTCCGGCCAGAGTATCCAGGCCATCCGGTAGCTGAGCCAGGTCTTTGCGGAAATCTGCCAGATCAATGGCTTGTTCAAGGGAAATTCCGGTCGCTGCATCTGTTGCAGGAGCACAATCCGTGACAGTCGTTGTTTCCATTTCCAGAGCAGCAAAGCCCAGAGAGTTATCAGGATCAATAACCGGACGAAAAGATATCTGCGGTACTTGTTCCGGCTCTGCTGACAAAACAGCTCCCTCCGGGGCACCAAGTTCAATATTAGACCTGATTGTGCGTGAAAAGAGGAAAGGCTGCTGCGGCACATAGCCGATTGCAGCTCGGATACTGCGTCGGGAATATACTTCCAGAGGCTGACCTCCTAACAAAATCCGTCCTTCTTTCTGCGGGTAAAAACGTAAGAGCTGCTTAAGTAAAGTGGTTTTTCCACTGCCGACTTTTCCTACCACGCCCAGAGTCTCTCCGGCCGCTAACTCAAAGTCGAGCTGCCGCAATGCCGGTTGCTCTTCACCGGGATAGGTGAAGCTGACTTGTTCAAATCTGATCGAGCCGCCACCCTGGTAGTCTACGGCCTCAGGGTCGAAGATTACATCTTCTCGATAGGACAGCAGCTCTTGTATTCTCTCCATTGAAGCTGAAGCCTGCTGGGAAACATTGATGAAATCGCCTACCGCCAACATCGGCCAGTTCAGCATATCCAGATAAAAGAGAAATGAGATCAAGTTACCCGGACTGAGCTCCTGTCTGGAGATCAAATAAGCACCATAAGCTAAGGCTACGGTATGGCTGATACCCGAAACTGAACGGGAGATCGGTGCAAATAAAGCACTCATTCGCACCAGCGCTATATTCTTATCGTACAGATTTTGCGCCGTCTGTAGGAAATCCCTTATCTCTTCTTCACCTTTGTCAAAAGCGCGGATAACACGTACACCGGCCACATTTTCCAGCACTTTATCGTTCATCTCATCAAAGGCTTGTTGGGCAGCATAAAAGCGGCTGTAAAGAGCCTTGCCAATCAGCTTAGATAGATGGATCAAAAGAGTCAGGGGCAGGACCGCTGCCAGTGTCAGCTTCCAGGATATAGCAATAACCATAATCAAAATCAGGGCCAGAGGATATAAAGTTGAGTCGAGCAGCGTCATCATCCCGTAACCGGCCATCTCGGAGATGGCATCTACATCATTAGTGGCCTTGCCCATCAGACTGCCGGTTGAATTCTTGGCAAAAAAAGGCGGGCTCTGTTTCAGATACTTAGTTACCAACAAACGCCGGGCTGCCCGGCCTATCTCATCGCCTCCCAAAAAAATCAAATATTGCCAGATATAATTGAGCAGATATAATAAGCCGATCACCACAACCAGAATCACTATATAGCTATAGAAGGTGTTGAGGTGAATCCTGCTTGTTGCGATTAGATCAGCTAAATAGCCGATTGCCCACGGCGGTATCAGCATCAGAACATTGTTCAGGGCAACAGCTAATGTGCCCAAGATATAGGCTTTACCGAAATCGCGTAAAAACCAGGAAAATTGATCGAATAACTTTTTCAATCTTCTATTTTGACGAAGGCATCATCCGTCACTATCAGTTTCACATTTTGGTGCAGCTGCAGAATAGAGATCGGGCAACGGGGTGTGACCTCTCCTCGCAAAAGGCCATAGACTGCATCTGCTTTCTGTGCGCCGGAAACCAGCATTAGAATACATTTGGCACTCATGATTCCACGCATACCCATGGAGATCGCAAAATGCGGGATTTCAGCCGGATCAGAGAAAAAGCGTGAATTTACTTCAATTGTGTTGGCGGTCAACTCCGCTTTATGTGTTTGGCCCGTGAAATAGTAGTCATGCGGTTCATTAAAAGCAATATGCCCGTTCTCTCCCACTCCCAAAATCTGCATATCAGTTCCGCCCAGGAAGTCAATCAGTGCATCATACATCTCACAGCAGGCATCGATATCTGATGTCATGCCGTCCGGAATAAAGGTCAGTTCCGGATCGATATTGATCTTGCTAAAAAAATTGCTATCCATATAGTAGCGGTAGCTTTGTTCATGTGTACCCGGCAAACCGCAATACTCGTCCAAATTGATCGTTGTGACTTGGGAGAAGTCCAGCCCCTCTTCCCGATGCTGACGCACCAGCTCACGATACATACCCAGAGGCGTAGAGCCGGTGGCCAGACCCAATATAGAATCCGGTACCAGACGAACCTGAGCCGCAACCAGACGGGCCGCATACAAGCTCATGGCTTCATAGTCTTTAACCCTAATGACTTCAATCATATTAAAATCCCCCTCTCATTGACTGCTGGATATACATCCGGTTATTATGCTACAGACTTCGGCAATAGTAGTACAAATATCCTATCAGAATTTTGGTTTTCTGCCGCAGTATATCACTCGCACATCCGGACTAAGTACTGCCTATTGTACAGGGCAGGTATCATTTTTGTCCGATTTCCTGTTCGCAATTTGGACAGGTGAAAGCTTTGCCGTTAAGTCTGGCCATCTTGGATGCCATAGTGCTGCCGCAATAGGGACAGGAGCAGAATTTTAGTCGCAAATAGAAACCAACCAAAAAGACCGCCAGTCCTACCCAGACCAAAAAATTGACTTCCGCCGAATAAAAGCCCAATATTGCGATGGCAGAAGCGATAACATAAATCAGCATGCTGACTCTGACCGCCCAGCGCGGAACAGTTTTTCTCTCTTCGGGCATCTTTTCTGTGTTCCCTTTCATCTTCTCTCGCAAAATAATTTTATTTAAAACTCAGTTGTTGATATTAGATTTTCCCTAAATGAAGCTACAGACAACAATAGTTTATAATGGTCATATAGTATGTAGCATTCAGTCAAGCTGTGGTGATCCTGATATCATTAACTATCATATTATCCCACTTCTTGCAGAGTAATGACAATAAGAACAGGCTGTACCCGTGCAAAATCGCAGTTGTGATAAGCACTGGGAGAGCTAACTGAATATTACGAGGTGATATATATGATGAATGGTCATGCCGGAATCCTACCTTTTGTCGAGGAAAATTATGAGGTAATCTGGGCATGAGAGCACTGATTCAACGTGTCTCTTCCGCCTATGTTCAAGTAGATGAGCGCATCACAGGCAGTATCGGTAAGGGCTATCTGATTTTACTGGGTGTCGGTCGTAATGATGACAGCCGCACCTGTGCCAAGCTCTGGCATAAAATCGAGAACCTCAGGATTTTTGAAGATGAAGACGGCAAAACCAATCTGAATTTGGAACAAGTGCAGGGGGAGGTTCTAATTGTCTCTCAGTTCACACTCTTTGCCAATTGTAAGAAAGGAAACCGTCCCAGCTTATATGAGGCTGCGCCGCCCGAGCAAAGCGAGTCACTTTATGAACAATTCGTAGCCCTGGCTCGAGCCAGTCTGCCGGGCAGGGTAGCAACAGGCGAGTTCGGTGCCATGATGAATGTTCATCTGGTCAATCAGGGACCCTTTACAATTTGGCTGGATACGGACGAAATTTAGATCGGCCACCTGTAAGATTAGTTTTAAAATTAGAATTCATGATCTGCGACCGGGAAACATCTGATGTCCGGTGGTGACGGAAGACCTGTAAAATGTGCCGCCAGGAATTTAGTAGTGGTATAGGCGCTATTTACGAGCTCCTGCAGGGCAAGATCCCGTTGACTTTCGTCTTCATACACCGCGAAAATTACCGGGCCGGATCCTGTCATCTGGACCATAGCAGCACCGGTGCTTTGCAGTGTTTGTTCCAGTCTGCGCAGCCTGTGATGCAGATCGGTGCGCAGATTGGCAAATACATTGTGGGCATTTCGCCCTAGTCGCGGCAGATCCCTAGCCTCAATCGCCTGTATTACTTGTGCAGTGTCCGGTCTTTGCCACGGTTGCGGCAGCTGATCCAGTTGCCGGTAAGCGCAGGCAGTTGAGACCCGAGCCTCCGGCAATGCCAGTAATAACGGCCAAGCGGGCAAAGTATCAAGTACTTCTATCTGCTCGCCAATACCCCTGCATCTGGCAGTGCCGCCGATCAAACAGAATGGAACATCAGCTCCGATCAAGGCTGCAGTTTGCAAAAGTTCTTGCTCCGATAAAGGTGTGACTTTAATAATGCCCATGCTTGCCAACAAGTTTAGCGAGCGCAGAACAGACGCCGCGTCTGTACTGCCCCCGCCTAAACCCGCTCCCAGCGGTATCTGTTTGTCAAGCTCAATCCTTAAATCCAGTCCTGAAGCAGCAGTTTTTTCACACCAGATTTTAGCTGCCCGCAGTGCGGTATTCTTATCATCAACAGGAACCGCGGCATTACTGGTCAGGTTAATTCTGCAAGGCTTTGTGTTGCCCGTGACCTCATTGCCACCGGCAACTATTTTCTTTAACTCGAAAGCAACTGCTTTTTCTGCCGCGGGCACACAATTGCATAACAAAGGCGCCACTTTAATTGTGACGCCATCTGCCAGTGAAATCGCTTGCATAATACTATCGATATTATGATATCCATCCGCTCGGCGCTCAAGTACGTCCAAGGACAGATTTATTTTTGCAACTGCCTGAGCCCGAACTATTACCGACTCACAAGCCATCCCGTCATGAAACAGTTTGTGACTTTGAGATACCATCCGCACAGTCCGCATCCCGGTCAAAACGGATTTCTACAACTTTTGTCAGTACATCTACATAACTAAAGGATACATATTCATCGTAAGCCGGTGAAACCGGGCAACGCACCGTAAAGACATTTGATGAACAAGTATCCAGATAACCCTCATGAATAATAGTACGCTTCCTACCACCTTTGGATTTGAGCCAAATTTTGCGCCCGATGCGCTCCTCCAGTCCGGTACGACAAATCCTCAGGTCAGATTTCTCGATCAATATTATCACCCCAAAATTCTTATCAAAATCTCGATATTATATAGAAATAATTATACTTGAAAGAGGCTAAAAAATCAAGTCCTGCAGCCAGCTGACACCCCCTCAAATCGGCTTGATCCGTATGATCCGCGCAACTCGATCAGTAAGGATCCGGGTATCATGGGAAACAAAAATTAGCAGAGCCGTCTCGGCTGCTGTCAAATCCGCCAGGACAGCCCCAGCACCGTTCCCAACAGGAAGCCCAAGCTGATATGGTGCCAATCTACAGCAGATCAAAGATAACAAATTAGCTCTTGACATGCGAAACGGGCAGTGTCCGATAAAGATGCCAATTCATGCTGTCACTAAGTAGATGATATCGGAGCTTCTTCTGCCCGTTTCGTCGAGGTGTACTTCCAAAACAGTACTTCCTCCCTTCTTTCGCCCAGATCAGATCTTTTGCCTGCTGCGTCATCCCCACGAATAGGGCAGATTTAGACGACAGAGGTGGTAAGCCAAGCAAATCCTTTATTGTTGTCAGGATTCTGCACAATTTAAGATCACGAATTGCTTACGATCATGATATGGTTAAGCGCCATTCGGCTTGCAGTCTGTCAAGTTGCGTATCCGCTCGGTTACCCGGCAACTGATGGGCAAGTTCCCTATCATTTTTTGTCTCTGAGAACTTAAGTTCAGCATATCCCAGAGGCAGTATGCTGTCAAGCTTTTAGTTTTGTTTCGCGGGCATTTTTATGTGATGTATTACGGCTTTTCACGCATTAAAATACGATCTGTGCGCAATAATATGCTGGGAATGAAACCTTTCTATTTATTTAGAGAACTTGATCTTTCTCGAGCTACACTGACATTATTTATTATGAGTAAGTATCATTGGTTTATATTCGCTGCCGGTGATGCATATAGGCTAAAATGCTGTTGCTTTTCTTAATCAATAGATAAATAATAACATTAGTTAATGCCTGATTTGCAGTAATAATTGAAAGAACAATGGACGAAAGTTCTATTATATCGGATTTTGTTGCAATTATATTGGATTTTGTTGCAAATTAAAGATTCTACTATAATTTTAAACTTCAATTCATTGAAATGTTAATTACAAAGTGATATACTTCTGGAATGTAAAAATAAAACGGAAAACGGGGGAACTATATGAGCTATATACGTCAACTCAGAAAGCAACATCATATTACACAGGCTCAGCTTGCAGAGAAGCTGAATGTCACTCAAACTTCGGTCAGTCAGTGGGAAAGCGGTCGCAATTTCCCTGATATCAAGACAGCGCGTAAACTAGCTGACTACTTTGGCGCCAGTCTTGATCAGATATTAGCGCCCCATTCCAAATCTAAAGATGGCAAGGATTCTCACATGCCCTACATCTATGCGGATTCTCCTTACCATCAGGGAATAAATGTCAACAAGATCGGCGAGCTGGAGATGAAGCGCCGGCTGATCGATGTATTTGACCATCTGTCTTTAACTGCTAAGACCAGGATCTTAGAGCGGGCGGAGGCTTATCTGGAAGTTGAACTATTTGAGCGTGAGAATAAATTAAAGAATAATTTTGGTGACAATGAAAATTCACCTCAGGATTCTGTTCCCCGCACTTAAAAGAATCGGATATATTTGACAAAAACAGTATGGAAAGTATTCCCTGCTGTTTTTGTCCTGAAATCATGTCCTGATTTCGCGATCTTACCGGTCTGATCTTACCGGTCTGACAGAGATTAAGATTGGATATTGTCTGATTATTCGCTATACTATTAGTTGGTAATTCTATTATGATCTAATTTAGTCAAAAACGATATTTTAGCTGGAGGTTACAATGAAAATTTCAAACAGAATGCTGGCCATGCAGGCATCACCCATCAGACGTCTGGTACCTTTTGCCGACGCTGCCAGAAAACGCGGCATCAAAATCTATGGACTTAATGTCGGGCAACCCGATATTGAGACACCGCCTGAGTTTATGGATGCCATCCGCAATACTGAGATCAAAGTCCTGGCTTATGCCAACTCGCAGGGAGATCCCAAGTTGGTCAAAGCTACATCCGACTACTATAAGAGAATCGGTCTTCCCTATGAGCCCGAAGACATCATTATCACCAATGGCGGCAGTGAAGCTCTGATGTGGGCTTTCATCGCTGTGGCAGATGTTGATGAAGATATCTTGGTTCCTGAACCCTTCTATACCAACTACCGCAGTTTCGCTGCCCCTTATGCTGTAAATCTCAAGCCTCTGACCACTTATGCTGAGGATGGTTTCGCACTGCCTTCCGAAGCAGAAATCGTATCCAAATTGACCGACAAGACCCGTGCCATTGCTCTGTCCAATCCGGGCAATCCTACCGGTGTAGTTTACACCCGTGAGGAAGTGGAAATGCTGGCCAAGATCGCCAAGGAACATAATCTCTTTATCATCGCTGATGAAGTATATCGTGAGTTCACTTATGAGGGACTCATAGCCACCAGCTTTGGTGAGATGACCGATATTCTTGACCGTGTAATAATTGTTGACAGTGTATCCAAACGCTTCTCCGCTTGCGGCGCACGTATTGGTTCTCTGGCCACTAAAAATAAAGAGCTGCCGCAACAGATCCTGAAGCTCGGTCAGAGCAGACTGTGTGCTCCGACGCTGGAAATGATCGGCGCTACCGCCCTCTATCAGCTGGATCCCTCCTACTTTGATCCGATCCGTGAGCGCTATCAGAACCGTCGCGATGTCTTGTGTGATGGACTGGCTGCTATTGACGGTGTCACATGCAAAAAGCCGATGGGTGCTTTCTACGCTATTGCCAAGCTGCCTGTGAAAAATGCAGAAGATTTCGCCAAATGGATGCTGACCGATTTCAACGACAATAATGAAACCGTCATGGTTGCTCCGGTCGAAAACTTCTACCAGACACCTGGTATGGGCGTCGATGAAGTGCGTGTTGCCTATGTCTTGAATACGGATGATCTGAAACGTGCAGTTGAGATTCTGGATAAAGCTCTGAAAGTATATCCCGACCGTGTCTAAGATTTTATTAAGTTAGCTCTTATATCTAAAGATCAGCCGGCTTGTTGTTAGAACAACGAGCCGGCTTTTTCATATCAGTCAGCAAATAAATTTTGCTACAATAATGGCTCTTATGATCCGCTATATCTCATTTAACATTGCTTACATATTGACTCAATATGGCTTTGCCTCTCTGCAGCTCTGACCTCGACGGCACTTTGGCCTCCGGCAGACGATACTTCAGACCTAATTTGGCATAAGTACCTACTCCCAATCTATGATAAGGCAGAAGTTCTACTCCAGTTAGATTAGGCAACGATTGTAAGAAGTCCCCGGTTCGGCGGAGAATCGCTTCGTCATCATTGATACCCGGAATCAATACCATGCGGATGATCAATTGTAGCGGTAAACCGCTATTCGAAACCCGGTGGATATTCTCCAGTATTTCCTGATTTTTCTGTCCGGTATAGAACTTATGTTGCTCCGGATCAATATGTTTGAGATCGGCATAGAGGATATCCAGATGGGACAGAACTTTCTCCACTACCGGCCAAGGATGACAGAGGCTGGACTCCATAGCTGTAGATATGCCTAATTTACGTGTTCCGGCTGCGACATCCGTTACAAAGTCAGCCTGGCATAATGGTTCCCCGCCGGAAAAGGTGATGCCGCCGCCGGAATGATAGAAGAAGATCTCATCCTTAACTATCTCGGCCAGCAATTCGTCGGCGGTCATAGTATAACCGTAGCTGACAGTATCAGTTTCCGTAATACCGGGTAGCCAGCCCTCGGGTGTGGAGCACCAGGCACAGCGCAGCGGGCAGCCTTTGAGAAAAATTACAGTGCGCAGCCCCTCGCCGTCATGAATTGAAGAGCGCTCAAGGCGCAGAATCGTTCCGTTGCTCTTCTGTCTCACCAGCTGATTATCTTGTGGCATGGTATGATCCGCTTTGAACACAACCCGCTTCCTTTATGCTCTTTTATTGAATTCGTGTTTGCATGGTACGAGCAATGATTTCATCTTGCACATCCTTGCCTAATTCGACAAAGTAAGCTGTATAGCCCGCTACCCGGATTAGCAGACCTTTATACTGTTCAGGATTTTTCTGGGCTGCCAGCAGTTTTGCCTGATCGATTACATTGAACTGAACATGGAATATGCCGAGGCTACACATACTCTTGAGCAAAGCCATCATCTGTCGGATGCCGTTTTCTGAATTCAAGAGATCATCTTCAACTTTCATATTGAGCAGAGTGCCTTGGGTAAATCTATCGTGCGGCAGATGCGAAACGGACTTCAGGACTGCGGTCGGTCCTCCCAGATCTGTACCGCCACTGGGACTGACACCGTCAGCCAGTGGTTTCCAGGCTTTTCGTCCTGAAGGTAGGGCGCCTACTTCCAAACCAAACGGGGTATTGCCTGAGACCGGCAAGATACCGGGGGTCATGCGACCGAATTTACTCTCGTACTGTTCGATTTCATCGGCGATATAGGTGAAAATTTCAGCGGCAAGATTATCAACCCGATCATCGTCATTGCCGTATTTCGGTGCAGCAAGACATAACTCCCGCACATGCTCATAGCCTTCAAAATTAGCAGCCAGAGCCGCAATAAGCTCTTCCATCGTGACACTGCGATCTTCATAGACCAACTGACGTACTGCCGCCAAGCTGTTGACCAGATCAGCCACACCGATCAGGATAATGCCGTTGCCAACATTGTACTTAGCGCCGCCGGCTGAATAGTCGGTGCCATTTTCTATGCATTCTTTGAAAGTAAGCGACAATGCGGGAACCGGCCGCTCCAGACAGATCTCATCCAGGAGATGGCTGCCGACTACAGTGGCATGGATCGTATGATCAATATGGGTTTTTAGCGCCTTCGTAAAATCTTCAAAAGACTCAAAAGCGGTGGGGTCGCCGGTATTGACAGAGATCTGCTCACCGCTCTTGCGGCTTACGCCATCATTTAATGCCAATTCGACCAGACTGCCGAGATTGATATCGGCGAGGGCGGTATATTGGCGCATCCTACCTTCGAGATTGGTCTCAACACAGCCACAGGGATTCCAATCCCAGGCCTCACGCAGAGGAACGCCTTTGTTCAGCAGCATGCGGATACCGACTTCATCATTGTGAAAAGCGGGGAAGCCGGTGCCAAGCCGGATCAGCTCCACTACTTTGCGCAGGAATTGATTAGGATTCTTCGCCATATTGTAGCGAACAGACAGTGAAGGCTGATAAAGCCGGACATCCATTGAGGCCTGCAAAATCATATATGACAGTTCATTGACGGCATCGCGTCCCGTTTCATCCACACCTCCGACGCAGACATTCTGGAACATGGGATAGCCGGCGGCGAATTCGGCGGTTACTGCATCCTGGAAAAGACAGGGTTCGCTGAATTTGATCCAGAGGCAATCCAGCAGTTCCTGAGCCTGATCCTGATCGATCCTGCCTGCTTCACGATCTGCGCGGTAGAAAGGATAAAGATACTGGTCCATACGACCGGGATTGTAGGATGCAGCGTTCTGCTCCATAAAGATCGAGGTGTGATAGAAATAGAAGGACTGCAGTGCTTCGTGGAAAGTTGTGGCCGGATTCTCCGGCACTCGGGCACAGATGTCCGCAATCATGAGCAGCTCAGCTTTGCGAACGATATCTTTCTCGCGGGAAGCCATATCAGCTGCCAGTTCCGAGTAACGCTGTGCCATAGCGGCTATGCCCTCGCAGACCAGCAGCAATGCCTCTAGGAAATTGTCTTTTTCCAGGTCTCCCGGCCTGGCCAAGTCCAGCCTGGCCTTACGCTCCGTGATCGTCGCTCTAATGCCTTTAAGACCGGCATTCAGCAGCCATTTGTAGCCGGCGGTCGTCTCGCCGAAACCGCGCACACCTTTGCGGTCAATGAATACGACGCCATTGTCGCGGAGGAGACGCAGATCCTCCGGGATCTGGCGACGCCATTGCTCAAAATTGGACTTGCCTCGCCAATAGGGTTTAACCACATCAAGGAATAGTTCTTTATCTTCGGCGCGGAGATAGAAAGGATCATAGCGGCGGTCGCTGATCGTCTCTAATTCGTCGTCGAGAACCGACCAGCAACAGTCGGCACAGAGAATGCCGCCGCGCACTTTGGAGCCGGAATTGCCAACGATAAGTTCGTCCTCTGCGATAAAGATAGTCTTTTCCTGACATTGTTTGCGGAAAGCATAAGCTTTCTTCAGGATCAGCGGCATATTGGCGTATTCGATAAAGCCCTCTGTCAGGATCTTTGCGTTCTCCAGATCCATCTCCGGCTTTATTGTCAATAGACGTTCTTTCAGTCTGGCAATACGCTTCAGATAATCAGCCATGGTCTTTCCTCCTGTATCTCAATAGCTGTTTAGCAAGTTTCATTTTTAAGACACCACTATTGTGTTGTCGATCAGTAGTTTACTTCGTAATTTTGCCTTGTATAAGCTCCGGCCGGGTTTATCTGTTCATTATTAATGGCAATCAGTTCTTATATCAATTTGTATCTGTCGCAAATTGTTTCAGTGCCAATTTCAAGGCACCGCTCAAATGATCGCGGTCAAAGATTCGGAGAGCATCTTCTCGCCGCTGTTCCCTAATAGCTAGGATCAGGTCTTCCCAACCCTCAATGATCTGAGCAATATATTGTCTGTCGCGCTCTTCGCTGCGGACAAAGCTCAGGCCGATCCGAATCAGTTCATCCTGAACATTGCGGTAAATCCGATCTATTCTTCGATTCTCCAGCACATTGACAATGGCCATATGTAAGTCAGTTTCGGCCCGTTCACGCTCGTAGAGATCGTGGACATTGGCCTTGATCCGCAACAGTCCCTCTTCAATCATGAAAGAGAACTTCCAGGTTTTTTGTTCAGTGAAGATTCTCTCTATCGCCGGTAACTCCAATAAACTGCGCATCTGATAGATATCAATCACATCTTGACATAGAATCGGCTTAACCCTGGTTTTTTTGCGAAAATCGGCAATCACCCAGTCCTCCAGCTCCAGGCGGTGCAAAGCGGCCCTGACCGGCATCCTGCTCATGGACAGTTCATCTGCCAGGAAAGCCTCCGTCAAATCGGACCCCGGCTCATATGTCAAATCTATAATTCTGCGTTTAATCGTTCTATAGGCCTGTTCAGACAATGATTCGTCTTGCTGTGGTCGGATTGCGCGTAATGCCATTATGCTATTACCTTTCTGTCCTTGTTCGTTGCCGTCAAGCTCTGCTCCGATCGCATCTCAACTGTTAATAAAAGATGCCGAATCTACTTTGATAGCGTCTTCGTATTTGTACTTTAATGATCCAATGCAAATTGAGTAAATAAAATTAGCAATAGTTGTTAATTTTCAGTATTCAATCCTAATTCTTGGATCCCAAATTAAATATAGCATCCTGGATCCTGCAAGTCAATATAACAACATAAAATGGAAAATCCCCGGGATCTGCATAACCGGGGATCTGTAATCTGGAAAATCAATGCTAGCAGCACCGGATTAGATCACAATAATCTTTATCCGTAAGAACAGTTTCTATTCTGTTTTATCGCCATAGTAATCAGCATGAGGGTAACTGTTAATAGCCAATACCACTACCAGACGATCCGTATAGTTTAGCCATTCGTGCGGGATGGAAGAATTATAATGTGTGCTGTCTCCCTCTGACAGCGAATAACTTTGTTTGTCCAAAATCAAAGTGAGAGTCCCCTCTAGAACATAGATAAATTCCTCGCCACCATGCTTGTAAGGAACAGTAGGTATAATGCTGTGGCTCGGCAAAATTGTAACTTTAATCGGATTGAACTTACGAGGAGTGTACTTATCATCAACTAGGTAATTGTAAATTAAGGTTGATCCTTCTAGCTTAATAGAGGGACGCTGGTAGCTCCGGACCAGACCATTTTCCGGATCTGGTGCCGGAATCGTTAGTTCAGACTTATTAACATCCAAAGCCTCGGCAATATTTTGTAAGGTAGCTAAAGATAGGGAGCAAAGACCTCTCTCCAGCATGGAAAGATAACTGATTGACAGTTCAGCTTTTTCTCCCAGCTCCTTGAGTGTCATACCTTTTTCTAGACGAATCTTTCTGATATTGCTACCAATCTTATCTTCTGTCATTAGTCCTTCTCCAATACACTCGAGGCAAATGTCGCATAGATAAGGACAATTATCCCATCACTGCGGTTAAAAAATTTGTATTCCACACTACCATCAAAGAACAAGCTATCACCGTGAAACATAAGCTCCGTCTTATGGTTTATTTCAATGGTCAGTACACCTCTCAGCATATATAGAAATCCTTCTTTATCTTCAATGGGCAAGGAATAATCTTTGCTACCTGGTAAAAAGGTTATTTGATAAATTCTTAGTTTCTTCTCGCCCACATCATTGGATAAAATCTTAAAATAATAAGGTTTGCCCGAAGGACAAACGAATCGAGACGTAACATTACCTGGGGTATTGATATAGTCACCAGCATCGTAGAGTAGATACTCAACACTTACACCCAAACTTCTAGCAATTTGTACTAATGTAGTTAAAGAAACTGAACTTTGACCACGCTCAATCTGTGATACATAACTTGCAGAGATTCCTGCAGCCACACCAAGTTCCAGCAAGGTCATTTTTTGTGCAATTCTCAAAAACCTGATCTTTTTACCATAATTACCAATCACAAGTCCCTCCTTCCCATGCGTGAAACTATCTTCTTAGGAAGCTGTTATCTCAAGTTAAGTACGTGGATCGTGCATATGACAACTAACATAGTGATCAGGAAACACCTTGACCATTTGTGGCTCATCAACCAAACAGCTTTCAAATTTTTCTGGGCAACGAGTATTAAACCTACAACCCGGAGGTACATTAACCGGGCTCGGAATCTCTCCCTGGGATTCTACTTGAACCGGTTTCAGATCCTCTTCTTCTTGTAGCACAACAGGAATCGAAGATACCAGCATTTTAGTATAAGGATGTTGTGGTTTTTCAAAAAAGTCTGCAGTAGGAGCCATCTCCATTATGCGTCCAAGATACATAATAGCAATTCTATCTGCAATATTACGCATTAAGCTCATATCATGCGTTATAAATAGATAGGACATATCAAACTGCTCTCGAAGCTCCATCAGAGTTGTGATAATCTTAGCCTGAATTGAAACGTCCAATGCCGATGTCGGTTCGTCCAGAATCATCAAGGAAGGATTCGTAGTTAGGGCACGCGCAATTGCTACCAGCTGTTTTTCTCCACCACCCAGTGAACGGGGGGATTTATAGTAACAATCTTGAGGTAAACCAACCAAATCCAACAATTCACGTGCACGCTTTTCTGTCTGTGACCGTGGCACAATATTATGGACTCTCAAGGGCATAGAAATAATCTCACCAATTTTGCGCTGAGGATTTAGTGATGTTCCTGGATCTTGAAAAACAATCTGAATTTCCCTTTTTAATGATTTAGGGCGTTTAATAGCTAACATGGAAATATCCTGCCCTTTGAAGATTACCTCACCACTAGTGATACTGTGCATGCCCATAATTGAATATGCAGTAGTACTCTTGCCCGAACCACTTTCTCCAACTAAACCTACTACTTCATTACGCCGGACAGTAAAACTAATATCATCAATCGCCTTGACAAAGCAATCTTTATCTTTAGTTGAGAAGTATTTCTTCATATTATTTACCACTAGAACATTATCGCCTGTGGCTTGACTATTGATTGAGGTAACAGAATTCGCCATTTCATTCATTGCTAACAGCCTCCTCTTTAATGGATTGAGGTACGCTCTTATCATGTAGATAACAAGCTACCTGATGCCCGTTGCCAATATCATAAAATGGCGGTTTTTTGACAAAACAACTATCAAATGCATGAGGACAACGGGTGGAAAATCTGCAGCCCGGCGGGGGTGTAAGATAACTTGGCAAGCGACCGGGAATTCCTGACAGAATACTATCCCCAGTCAACTTGGGAATTGAATTCATTAACCCTACCGTATAGGGATGCTGGGGTTTCTCCAGCAACTCTTCTGTCTTGGCATTTTCCACAATGTTACCAGCATACATCACACAGATACGGTCAGCCATCATTCTAGCTACACCCATAGAATGGGTTATCAAAATCAGAGACATATCTTTTTCATCAGTAAGATTCCTGATCAATTTCAAAACTTGATCTTGAATTGTGACATCCAAATTAGTTGTCGGTTCATCTGCAATCATAAATTTACTGGCAGTTGCAAGTGCCATCGCAATACATACACGCTGTCGCATACCACCAGATAGCTGGAATGGATAATTTCCCATGATACGCTCGGGATCAGGCATGGAACAATCGTTTAAAGCTTGGATCGCTCTTTCTTTAATTGCTTTCTTGTCTTTCCTGTCAGCCAGTCCAGAATATTTAATAGAATCTGAGATCTGTTTACCAATCGTAAAGACAGGATTTAGTGAGGCGGTCGGATCCTGAAAGATCATAGACATTTTGCGTCTGCGCACTTCATTTAGTTCATTAGGCTTGATGTTTAACACATCATGTCCATCAAAGACGATACTACCACCGGCAATTTTTGCTTGTTTAGGCAAAACACGCAAAATAGACTTGACAGTTGTGGTCTTGCCACAACCACTTTCGCCTACTAAGGCAATTTTTTCCCCTGGGAAAACATTCAAATTCAAGCCGTCAATGACATAGGAATAGCCACCATATACTTTATAATTAATATAGAGGTCTTCAATTCTTAATATTGGCTGCTTTTGCTCTACCATTGTTAGACCTCCTTTGCATTAAGCATATCTGCGATACCATCACCCAGCAAATTGAAAGAAAGAACAATTAACATGATTGCGGCCGCCGGAAAGATAGTTAACCACCAAGCATCTGGCAATAGTTTATAGCCGTCGGATATCATGGTGCCTAGATCAGGTTTTGGTGGCTGTGCGCCTAGTCCGACAAAGCTAAGTGAAGCACCCATTAGTATAACGATACCCATATCCAAGGTCATCTTAGTAAGAATGGTAAACCAGCAGTTAGGTAAAATTTCTCGAAAGATGATATGTTTTCTGCTGGCTCCGATCAGCTCTGCTGATTGAATATAGTATTCATTGCGAATTGATGAAGCAGCTCCATAGACCAACCTGGCATACCAGGCCCACCAGGATACTGTAATTGCCATCATGGAATGGAACAATGTCGGAGTAAAAATCGCAGAGATCGCTAGAGCTAGCACTAGGGAAGGCAAGGATAGGAAGATGTCTACTACGCGCATAATAATAGTTGATACTATACGACCTTTGTAATAACCAGCAAGTAGTCCCATAATCACACCTACCGGTGCAGCGACCATAATAACACCAACGCCCATAATCAAAGCTCCCCGAAAAGAGAAAATAATCCTGCTCAAGACGTCTCGTCCGCTGGCATCTGTTCCCAACCAATATTGACTGTTAGGAGATAGCTTAGCAGCACTGAAATTGGTGTATGCTGATGAATGTTCAGGGTAAGGTGCAATATATTGCTGAAAAATTGCCACTAGGATAATCAGTATAACTGCAACAAAACCAACTACTGAGATTTTGTTACGAGAAAACATATACCAGTTGCGCTTAATATTATCCCAACGTACAGCAGAGCGACTTGCAACCGAAGTATTTGCTGTTTTTTCATTTTTCTTGCTCATTATATAGTCCCTCCTTGCAATCTAATTCGTGGATCAAGGAAAGCGGAAATTATATCAACCATAATATTGACCAAGAGAAAACTCACACCTATTACCAGCACTACCCCTACTACAGCGTTGAGATCCTTATTGAGAATGGCATTCAGACAATATTTGGAAACACCAGGATAGCTGAAGACCTGTTCAACCATAAAGGCATTCCCCAGCATAGCGGCAATATCAAGAGCTATCATTGAAACTGCTGGAATTGCCGAAGGCCTCAAGACATAGACCCACATTACACGGCGCATCGGAATACCAGCTGCAATTTCCGCAGACACATAATCTTTATCCATATTATCCAACATACTGGCCCGTGTCATTCTGGCGGACTGGGCTATACCGGTCAAAGCTAGTGCGGTACCAGGCATAATGATGTGCTTAAACGCATCCCAGGCAGCAGCAGTGTTCCCTGTCAGTATTCCATCAATGACATATAAGCCAGTAATATTCTTAGGGGGCACAATATTGCTAGACAAGCGCCCAATTGTGGGCAGCAAGTGCGTCCAGTGACAGAATATCAGCATAAACAAAATACCCCAGACAAAAGACGGTGTAGCTATACCTAGGTATGAAGTAACTCTAACAGAATTATCCAGCAAACCGCCCGGTTTACGAGCAGTCAACACACCTAAACCTATACCACCTATGATTTCTAAAATGGCTGCAAAGGCAATAAGTTCCAAAGTTGCAGGTAAAAACTCTTTAATGTCCGTAGCAACTGGTCTTTTTGTTTGAGTCGAATTACCGAAATTACCTCTGACCGCATCGCCTATCCAATAAAAATATTGTACCGGTAGAGGCTCATTTAAATGGTTTTGTTCGCGATATAGTTCTTTTGCGTGCTCGCTTGCGGTACTACCCAAAGCCATAGTTGCTGTATCGCCTGGAATAACTCTGGCAATACAGAAAATAAGTATTGATAGTCCGAACAAAACAAAAATAGACCATGCCATACGTTTCAAAATGTACTTGAATCCGGCCATGATTGTCTGAACACTCCTTTCAAATACGCAATAGGCTAGCTTTAATATATTTTAATAGACTGCGAGAGGGGTTATGTGCCCCTCTCACGGGAAATTGCAGTCTTTAAGGGTATTCTTATAACTGACTATTTAAACTTGATTGTGCGGAAGTAAAGACAACGTCCCATAATAGGTGCGTTTTTCTCAGCCTCTGCCTCAGGCCAAGTGAACAAGTCAGCACGGTATGCTCTTTGTTCCGGCCATTCCAGAACCCAGATTGAAGGACAAGCCTCAACTAGGTTAGACTGAATATCTTTATACATACTTAACCGTTTATCCTTATCCTGCTCACCCAGCGCAGCTTCAATCTCAGTATCAATTGCTTCATCTTGAAGCCACTCAAACTGAAGCGCAGAACCAGTAGTAGCGGAGTGATAGCGCAAGTTCAGGACTGATCCTGCTTCGGAATAGCTGTCACTTGGATACATGACGGAAATACTGGGTGTGCTTTCGATAGTAGCAGCATTGGCAATCATAGTCGACCAAGGCGTCGCCGTAATTGTCACATTGATGCCCAGCTCAGCAGCAGCTTCCTGTAACAGAAGGGCTAGTTTTTCTTCATCCGGCACGTCTGCAGAATAGTGGATTTCTACGGTGTGCTCACCAGGATTATCGGCATATTTCGATTGCTCGAGCTCTTCCTTGGCCTTAGCTTTATCAAAAGGATAGAGGAAAACATCCGGATCGGAGCCCTCATAAGAAGCTGAGATCGGGCCTGTACGTTTGGTACCCGGGTAAACATAGTTAATAGCAGTATCGTAATCAAATAGATAGGCAAGACACTTACGGAAATGAATACAATCGGTCGGGGCCTTTTTGGTATTCATTTCAAATGTTGCTACTGCACCGGAATAAATATTCGTTACTTCTACACCATCAATTTCAGCCATGGCATTCAGGCTATCCTGGGTTTGCCACTCATCTGTAATAGACAATTCCTTGTTGCCTAACATGGTGCGAACTGTCGCAGTCTCATTAACTGCTTGAAAGGTAAATCCATCCGGAGCATTTTCATCCCACTCCATCCAGTAATCGTCAAATTTAGAACAGGTAACATTCTCAGCGATATTGATAGATTCAGTTTTATAAGGTCCAGAGCCTGCATCATTGGTACTAAGCCAGTTCATACCGTAATCACCGAATTCACCATATGGCCCATCCACTTTATTAGCCATAACCAATTCTTCATTTAGAATGCTCAGACGAGTTAGAGTGGATACAAAAACACCGTATGTCTTGTTCAGATAAAAGACGACTGTCGTAGGGTCTGTTGCTTCAGCCCGATCAACATAATTAACCCATAGATAGGAAAAACCCTGGCCAATCTCCAGTGCACGATTCATTGAAAAGGCAACATCATATGCATCCAAGGGATCTCCGTTATGAAATTTGATATCATCACGGATTTTAAAAGTGTAGCTGAGACCATCCTCCGATTCAGTCCATTCAGTAGCGACATGAGGGATGACCGTACCGTCAATTTCCGTAAACACCAGATTGTCATAGACATTAATCATGATTGAAGAGTCCACGGAGGAAGCCCCTACAGCCGGATCATAGTTAAGTGGCAGACTAGCATTAAGATAGAGCCATTTTTCTTTGCTTGTTTCCGGAGTAGCATCGGCATCAACAGTTGTGTCAGTGACGGGTTCTTTCTCAGTTTCTTCTGATTTTCCACAGGAACCCAACACCATTAGAAGTGACAACAAAATGCACATTAATGACATTAGTATGCGCTTTTTCATAGCTTAATCTCTCCTTTGTGTGTAATTTAATTTTTAATAAAATTCCTGACCTAGGGAAGCCTGTAAAAAACAAAATATTGTAAGGGCTTCCACACCAATGGTGAAGGGTAGATGTAACGGTTCTTGTCACATCTGTCCTTCCATATTACTTATGTATTTAGCTCAAGGCGCATCTTAGCACGTAGAGCTTCTGTGGCCTCCTGATCTGCCTTACCGTCATTGTCTATAACTACACCATAGGCAGATGCAGCCTTTTCTTTGCTGACAAAGCGGTTTAACACATCATATTCAACTCTGCTAATATCGCGATCTAGGGGATTACCATAACCGCCGCCACCGCCAGTTTGCATTTCGATGACCCAATTTTTGCCTAAACGCCAGTTGTTTAACTTCAATGCCTCTGACACAATTCTCCCATTTTCATCATAGATAGTGATTTGAGGACCCTTGGCACTATCACCGCCCAGCACACCCCAGGCAGGCATCTTGGAGCGCTCAAACCATAGATAAACATTGACCCCTTCTTCTAAAGTACGGTAAGTACGGGTAACTCCATTGCCACCACGGAATTTGCCAGCGCCACCACTATCTTGGCGAATGGAATATGATTCCATCAAACATGGAAGAATATGTTCACAAATCTCCGCTGGGAAATTTTTAAAATCTCCATTCTGGACATTAATCAATGCGTCCTGTCCATCGCCTTTAGAATTACCACCCCAACCACCAACTGTTGGTTCATCATGGGCATAGAGTTCACCTGTTTCGGGATCCAAACCAGTCAGATATACAACCATCGAGTCTCCGTAATGAGCGCCGGCTGTCATTTCTGGTTTGGCTTTCTCGAAGGCCTTGATCATAAGGTCAATTAGCAAACCCAGATGTGAAAAATACCAGGAAAAAGCGGCTGGTTCTTCAGCAGTAAAGATTGTTTTCGGAGGAACTGTTACTGTCAACCCGCGGAAAGAGCCTCCAGTCACGGGTATTTCTGGTAGTACCAGTGCTTTATATGCTACACGTACTGCAGAAATTGTCTGCGCCATGGCAGTATTAGTACTGCCAGCAGCCTGTGGACTGGATCCAGTCAGATCCACATTGATATTGCGGTCTTCATCAATTGTTAGCTTCACTTTAACAGTCAGCGGATCATCACTAACACCATCGTTATCAAGAATACCTTCTGCACAATATACTCCGGGAGGAACATCCATCAGGAATTCTTTTTCTAGTTTAGCGGTTTGTTCGAAGATCTCAGATGTAGCTTGACGGATAGTATCCATTCCAAAGCGATCAATCAAGACACGCAATCGCTTTTCACCTGTACGACAGCCGGCGATCATACCATTTAAGTCACCATGAGCATTGCGGGTAAAGCGGGAATTCATACAAATCGTGTCTATGACATCCTGTCTGGGGACACCGCGATCATAGATCTTTAGGGGACCAAGCCTGATACCCTCTTGGAAGATGCTTGTCGAGTCCATCGGTGCCAGAGGTTCTTTGGATCCCACATCAAGCCAATGGGCCCGATTGGCGGAATATCCAACTAAATCTCCATGATAAAAGATCGGAGCAAAAACCGTCATATCGTTAAGGTGGGTTCCGGAAATGTAGCTATCATTAAGAATAAAAACATCACCATCATTAAAATGCTCGCTACCACCGTAATATTCAATGGCATATCGGACTGTCTCATCTAGATTACCTAAAAACAAAGGCACACCTGAACTCTGGCCAAGGACATTAAGGTTCTCATCATATAAAGCTACTGCACAGTCTTTCATCTCATAGATAATCGGTGAATATGAGCTGCGGAAAAGGCTTACTACCATCTCTTCTGCAGCTGAGAGGAAAGCGTTTCTGATAATCTCTGTAGTAATAGGATTTAATTTCTGTTCCAAGCTCATTATCTTAACTCCTTTCATTTACCGTTTTTGGTGATCATCAAGTTGTTGTAGCTATCAACTGATACCTGCCAATACGGCGGAACAACCGTTGTTGCTGTAAGCTCCTCAATAATAGCTGGCCCCATTAGGATCTGACCAGGCAAGAGATCTTCTCTTTGATAGATACCCGTATCATATTTTTTACCGTCGAAGATAGAGATTTGATACTTACGAGGTTTGGGCACATCATTACTCATAATTTCCGAAGGCTCTTTATCTTTTTTGTCCAGAACGCCCAGTCCTACCAGGCGGAGATTAACTGATTCGACCTCGCCGTTGGGATTATTAAAACCATAAATCAGATTATGCTGTTCATGAAAAGAGGCAATCGTGTCTTCCAAAGCCTGTTGATCAATCTTACCGTCTGCGAAATTAACCCTGACTGTGTATTCCTGTCCAACATAGCGGATATCGGCACTGCGAACAAACTGAGCCTGATCTTCCGTAATATCCTGGCGAATCAGCAAGTCCATAGCCTCAGCAGTCATCTCATCAAATTTATCTGAGATATCCCCAACATCAGCCCGACTCAGATTAAACTGGTATGTACGTGAAAGATCTTGGCGGATATCAGATTGCAACATCCCCCAAGCAGAGAAAGTTCCCGGCATTTCTGGAATCAATACACGAGTAATCTCTAGCTCTTCAGCGGTTGAACATGCATGCATGGGGCCTGCCCCGCCAAAAGCAACCAGAACAAACTCTCGGGGATCAATACCTTTGCGTACTGTCAACTGTCTGATTGCATCAGCCATCTTGGCATCAGCAATATCACAGATACCCTGAGCCAGTTCTTCCATGCCCATATTGAGCGGCTCAGCCACAGACATCATAGCAGCCTTGGCAGCTTCGAGATCTAAGGTCATTTTGCCACCTAGTAAGCCATCAAGATCAATATGCCCCAAAATCACATTGGCATCAGTGATGGTTGGGTTCGTACCGCCCTGTCCATAACAGGCCGGACCGGGATCTGCTCCGGCACTTTTGGGGCCAACTCTTAAGCCACCAGCCTCAATCCACGCGATCGAACCACCACCTGCACCAATTGTATGGATATTAACCATTGGTACCAAGATTGGGAATCCTTCCAAATAGACTTCGTTGGAAATATCAGGGCGACTGTCAACAATCAGACTGACATCATAGCTAGTGCCACCCATATCTACGCCAATCAGATTAGGATAGTCAAGCATTTGTGATAAAGAATTAAGACCTACCGCACTGCCTACAGGACCTGACATCAGTGTCTGAATTGGCGTACGTTTGGCCATTTCAGCAGTAATAACACCTCCACCACTTTGCATAATATGAACATTTTTAGTAAAACTACCAGCGCGCATTCTCTGTTCCAGAAATTCCAGATAGTTTTGCACAATCGGAGCGATGTAGGCATTAACAACTGTACTGCTGGTTCTTTCATATTCACGCCATTCGTGAGATACGCGATGAGAAAGTGAAACGGGAACCCCCGGAAGATATTTATGTAATAATCTTTCAACTTCCAACTCATGAGCCTCGTTTTCATAAGCATTGATGAGGCAAACTGCAACTGAGGTATAATTGCCTTTCTTAATCTCAGCAGCGGCAGCTGCAACAGATTCTTCATTCACAGGCTTGTAAACATCACCATTAGTTAATAGACGTTCTTCTACTTCATATGAATCACAAGGATCCAGTAGGGGACTTGGTTTGCGATAACGGATATCGTACATGGCAGGGCGGTTGCCACGGGCAATTTCATAAATGTCGCGGAAACCTTTTGTCACAACTAAAGCTACACGAGCCCCTTTTCTCTCAAGAAAAGCATTGAGACCAGCTGTTGTGCCATGTACGAAGAAATCAATGTCGCTGAGATCCTCTATCTCAACACTGATACCATTGATGACTGCATCAGATAAATTTTTCGGGGTGGTAAGAGTTTTTCCTGATCTATATTTACCTGATTCCATATCATAGAACACAAGATCAGTAAAAGTACCACCAATATCAGCGGAAACACGGTAATACTTATCAGACATACTTTTTCCTCCTAGATTAGTTTTTATAATCTGCCAAACCGTCGTAACGATTGGAAAACCAAATCTATTCGAGTCATCAATGCTTTACTACTAACAATAGTAATTATCGTACAGCATTCGTTGATGACAAATCATCTTATGTATAACCAGCCCAGACTGTTTTTCAATATTTTACAGTAATTGTAAAACCAGGATATTATTAATTATTGTCATTATCCCTAAACCTAGCAATCTGATTTAGCTTTTCTGAGGTCGTGGAATAAAATATATCTGTCGATAGAATTTTACTAAATATTTACCTATTTTGTCAACTATTTTGAAATAATATTGGTAATAAACGAGACGTTCTTAACAATAAATATAAAATAATAATTAATATATTGCTAAATTAAATAGCATATAGGAATATAAATGAGTTATAATTGAATTTACAATTAGAAAAAAGCTTAAATTCATCGTTTCCATAAATATTGAAATCATTCAATGAATTTTACTTTCAAACTAAAATTTATTGAAATTTTATCTGTTATTCTAAGCATTCTATTCTTTTCTCATTTTATTGCCACCGTCCTCCTCATTTTTGAGAGAACTATAGACTTCAAACGCTTTTAAAAATACTGTAAATTTCATTTGCTGTTTTAGAGAAATATAAGCACTTAACACAAAGTTTTGTCGTATAAGGTATAGCGATTAATATTATTAACAGATGACAGTCGGAAATTTATTCGGCGCGATAGTTAAGCTGAATTCGTGGTGAAATTTCGTTTTAAGTGCTCTGGCGCGGGACTGAAGAAACGGGGGTAATATGGGATTCAGATTGTTGCTGTTGTTGATTATGCTGGTTCCCATTGCTGTAGTGGATTTGCAACAGAGAATTATTCCGAATTACTTGTTGTCAATAGCTGCCGGTGTCAGGCTGCTTTGCTATGTGCCGGAAATACTGAGTTCCGGAATCTGCACAGATGGCAAAGACACCTCTGTGGACTGTGTGAGAGCGGGGCTGACTTGGCTGGGTTCCGATCTGTTGGCGGGATTGGGACTGGGAGGTCTGTTTTTCTTGGTGGCGGTGGGCAGCCGTTATCGGCTGGGTCTGGGTGATGTCAAACTGTTTGCTCTGCTTGGCTTTTTCCTGGGCTGGCGGGAAGCCAGTACCGCTCTGCTCTATTCTTTTGCGGTTTCCTTTGTCCTGGCACTGATATTTTTGATTAGTGGCAAGAAGAACCGTCAAGACAGCATCGCTTTTGCTCCCTGTGTCCTGGCGGGAGTAGCCATACTCGCAATTTCCCGGCTCTTTTAAAAGAATGAAATCACGGAGTAAGCACAGCATATAGAGCCGACTCCAGCCCGGGCAACTCTTGTACCGGGCGATACCTATATGCTTTGCTGCGAACAATCCGGTGGCGCCTTCGTTAGAAAATATAACAGGTCGGAGTTGACGGAAATCGGATCGGGTGGTTGGTTCAATTGTACAGGCTCGACAAATTGGTATTTAGTTAGACCAGTAGTTCATTTTCCTCGGCTTTGTCCAGGAATTGGAGATTGTACAGGTACGAATAGAGGCCATCCTGGGCCAACAGGTCTTCGTGATTGCCCTGCTCGGCGATGCCGTCCTCGGTCAGAACCAGGATATGGTCGGCGTTCTTGATCGTGGAGAGGCGGTGGGCTATGACCAGGGTCGTGCGGTTGCGGGACAGCTCGTCCAGCGAGGATTGGATGAAGAGCTCGCTCTCGTTGTCGAGCGAGGAGGTGGCTTCGTCCAGAATCAGGATAGCCGGGTTCTTCAGGAAGACGCGGGCGATTGAGATCCGCTGCTTCTGGCCGCCGGAGAATCTGATGCCGCGCTCACCCAGGACGGTGTCGTAACCTTGCGGCAAGGTCATGATAAAGTCGTGGATATTGGCTTTCTCGGCAGCGGCGATGATTTCCTCGTCGCTGGCGCCGGGGCGACCGTAGGCGATATTGTCGCGCACACTGCAGTTGAAAATATAGACATCCTGCTGAACTACGCCGATATTGGCACGCAGGGATTTCAGAGTCATGTCGCGCACATCAATGTCGTCGATCTTCACTGAGCCGGAGACCACATCGTAGAAGCGGGGAATCAGGGAGACAAATGTTGATTTGCCGGCGCCGGACGGTCCGACCAGCGCTACTGTGGAGCCGCTGTAGATTGAGGCATTGATATTCTGCAGTACCGGTTCAGCTTCTTCGTAATGGAAATACACATTTTTGAAATCAATCCGCCCGGACAGTGTCCCCACTTCGATTGCACCGGGACGGTCTTTGACCTCCGGCTCGGTATCAAGGATTTCCAGCATCCTGGTAAATCCGGTCATGCCTTTCTGAAATTGCTCGGTGAAATTAATCAGCATCTTGATCGGATCCAGGAACATGCTGATATACAGGACATAGAGAACGACATCTACTGCCAGAATATCCCCTGTGGTAACGAAATAACCGCCGGTCAGGATCACAGACAGATACATCATGCCCTGCATGAAACCATTGATAGACATATACTGTCCCATAACCAGATAATTATCGATCTTGGAATCGAGAAAGCGTTGATTGCCCTCGCCGAATTTTTCGGCCTCAATATCCTCATTGGAGAAAGACTGGACTGTCCTGATGCCGGCCAGACTGTCCTGAACTATGGCATTGACATCAGCGATCCGACGCCGATTCTCCATAAAAGTACGTGCCATCCGGCGCCTTTGGATCATGGTGAAAACGAACATCGCGATCGTCACCACCAGCAAGACCAGGGTGGTCGGTATATGAATAAAGAACAGAACCAGGAAAGCCCCGACTATTTTGACCGTGGCAATGAAAATATTCTCCGGACCGTGATGGGCCAGTTCGGTCACATCCGCTAAATCCGAGATAACTCGCGACATCATCTGGCCGGTGTTCGTACGATCAAAGAAGGAGAAAGAGAGTTTCTCCAGATGTGTGAACAGATCGTCGCGCATATCCGTCTCCATCCTCGCCCCCATGATATGACCATAAGTTGCCATATAGTACTGGGCGATAGACTGGACAATGTAGAGAACCAAGAGCGCCCCGCAGTAATACCAAAGCTGACGCATCATCTCTGCAGTGTCAGGCAAGAGAAAAACATAGCCGGTCAGATGGCGCAGAATGAAAGGAAATATTACTCCGGCCAGACCGATAACGGCTGCACTGAGCAGATCCAGGAACAACGTTAATTTATATGGTCGGTAATAGTGGATAAAGCGGCCTAAAGTACTATTCTTCATTAACCGATAATTACTCCTTTTCGCTCGAATATAGAACGCCGCGGTCAACTCCGTAACAAATCCTGACCGGTATCCAATTAGATTCGGGCCACACCTGATGCTCTAGCCGCCTCGGCTACCGCGCTGCCCACGGCATCACGCACGCGTGGATCGAAAGCCTGGGGCAAAATATTCTCCACAGTCAGCTCATCCTCCGAAACCAGATCCGCCAGCGCATGAGCTGCCGCAATATTCATCGCATCATTGATATCGCTGGCGCGCACATCAAAAGCACCGCGGAATACGCCCGGGAAAGCCAGAACATTATTAATCTGATTGGGATAATCCGAGCGACCCGTAGCTACTACTTCCGCACCTCCGGCCAAAGCCTCCTCCGGATAGATTTCCGGCACCGGATTGGCACAGGCAAAGACAATGGCCCTCTCCGCCATTGAGGCGACCATCTCACGGCTGACAGCGCCCGGCCCGGACAGCCCGATAAAGACATCGGCGCCAACCAGCATTTCCGCCAAGGAACCAACTCTCCGCTCCAGATTGGTAACCGCGGCAATTGCCTCTTTGTCCGGGTTCATATCCTCCCGGCGCCCCGGATAAACGGATCCGTAAAGGTCACAGATCGTAATATGCTCGGCACCGGCCGAAAGCAGCAGACGCGCCACGGCTGTCGCGGCAGCACCGGCGCCATTGAAGACAATCTTAACCTCAGAAAGCTTTTTATCCACCAGCCGCAAAGCATTGATCAAGCCGGCAAAAGTCACAATCGCCGTCCCGTGCTGATCATCATGAAAGATCGGAATATCGCAGCGCTCCTTCAGCCTGCGCTCAATCTCAAAACAGCGTGGCGCTGCAATATCCTCGAGATTAATCCCGCCGAAACTGCCGGAAATATTGTAGATCGTATCGACGATCTGATCGACATCCTGTGTTTTAATACAAAGCGGAAAGGCATCGACGCCACCAAAAGCCTTGAACAGAGCGCATTTGCCTTCCATTACCGGCATGCCCGCCTCCGGTCCGATATCGCCCAGGCCGAGCACCGCACTGCCATCCGTCACTACCAGACACAGATTCCAGCGCCTGGTCAGATCATAGCTGCGGTCAACATCACGCTGAATCTCCAGGCAAGGCTCGGCCACCCCCGGCGTATAGGCGATCGCCAGATCCTCTTTATTATCCACAGGCACCCGCGTCTTGATTTCAAACTTGCCTCGCCATTCTTCATGCTTTTCCAACGCTATCTTGCCATAATCCGGTTTCATCTCAATCCTGCCTCCAGCTCAAAATACATTCAACTACCAACTAAAGATTATACCCTATAAACAGTTGCGATTTGAGCAGGCAAGTCAGGCAGCAAGGTGTTAGCTGACCGCCAAAAGTATCTATCATATCCAAGAGGAACGAGTTCATTATTAGTGTTCCTATGGTTTTTGCAATTATTTCAGGATTATTACCGGCCGATCAGTTCCATTCCTCCATTAGAAGGAAATCTCGGATATTGCGGTGCTTAATACCGGCACGGCTCATGTCAAACTCATCCAGCGAGGCCACATACTTCGGGAAGTTGTCACGAATGTTATCATACGCTCCAAACTCACGAGCAATGGTTTCCTTCGCTGCCAGCAGATAGACAACCTGAACATAAAGTTTCTCTCCACTCTTGTTGCATACAAAGTCAATCTCCTTGTCCCCGCTTCTGCCAACAGTTACCTCATAGCCCCTGCGCAACAGTTCAAGGTATACGATGTTCTCAAGGATGAGATTGATATCCCTTGTATTGCCGCCAAAGATAGCCTCACGGATGCCGTGGTCCGCAATATAGTATTTCTCATTGGAAGCGAGA
>JGI24710J26742_10000073_pt1 | contig 77532 bp, 69 predicted proteins | sample BioPla2DNA2_FD_26742 | JGI IMG/M metagenome (IMG submission 26742) | reverse complement strand
TAATGTTTTAAGTACAATATTTTGTACCGCAGTTTCTTTCCACCGAAAACTATCTTATTTGATGTATCGTATTCTCTATCCCATTCTCCTTAGTTTATACCAAATATCTCATACATTGCAATTATATCCTTATATACCATTTTTCTAGAAGTCAACTGTCTAAAAGTTATGGTCTTAACCTTTCCTTCTAACTTGTACTCCTCTATCTTCTTACATATATCTTCGTATTCATATATAATAGCATCATGCATTTTTTCGTATCTGGAAAATCTTTCCTCTAATTCGTCCATTTTATGTATTCCCTTCTATAGTACATTTTAACATTATGATTATACATTATTCGAGAAATAGTTTCAAGATTAGTATTTTTCTATTTTATAGATTTTTTTTTGGATTTACTCTCTCTTCCCTAATACTTAAAAACTTCTTCACTGCAAAGAAAGCCATAATTCCATATATGATTCCGAGTATCATTCCTACACCAACATCTGTTGGGAAGTGAACAAATATATACATCCTAGAAAATGCAATAGCTCCAGCTAAAACATATGCACATATTCCATACTTTTTATTCCAACAAAATATTGCTGTAGCTGCCGCAAAAGAGGCAGATGAATGTCCTGATGGAAATGAAGAGTCTGTAGGAGTTGCAATTAAGAGGATTATGTCGTTTACATAAGTAAAAGGACGTTCCCTATCTACTAAAGGCTTGATTATTCCATTTGTAAAAATCAACGAAAATGTAATTGCCAAAATTATAGTAATTCCAATTTTCCTGTACTTCTTTATAAATAATAAGATAACTGCAATGACTATCCAGACAATACCTGCATCTCCTAATGATGTAATTGCAACCATTAGTTTATCTAAAAAATCACATCTTATGTTTTGTATAGCGTTAAGTATATTTAATTCCATATTTTCTTTCACTTTCTATATTTGATATCTACATAACATAGGCCCTAATTTTATGAAATGTACAATTTTATAAAATAAAACCTTCGTAATTCTATAATTCACTAAAAGAACAAATGCTCAATAAGTATTTTCAAGCCTAGGGCAATAAGAATAACTCCACCTGTTAGTTCCGCCTTTGATTTGTACTTCGAGCCAAACACATTACCTATCTTCACTCCAGCACACGCTATTACAAATGTTGTTACTCCAATCAATATAACTGCCTGAATAATATTTGTATCTAAAAAAGCAAATGTAACTCCTACTGCTAATGCATCAATAGATGTAGCCACTGCAAGTAGAAACATTGTACCAATTTTGATTGAAGCATCCTTCACACCTTCCTCTTTTGAGAGAGCTTCTTTTATCATATTTAATCCAATTATTGATAATAGAACAAATGCTATCCAATGATCAATAGTTGTTATCTTATCCTTAAATTGAACACCTAAAACATATCCAATTGCTGGCATTAATGCCTGAAATCCGCCAAACCAAAGTCCAACAATAAAGATGTTTTTTAAGTTCGCTTTTTTCATAGCCAATCCTTTACATATAGAAACTGCAAAGGCATCCATTGATAGTCCAATAGCAATTAAAAACAATTCAATAATACCCATAATGATGTTTATAGATTATAAAATCTATGTCCTCCTTATATTAAGTTTTCAATAAGAAACAAAGTTCCCTTTTATATAAAAAATGACTCACGTATGGGAATACCATACGCGAGTCTCATCAATTAAGACAAGCCAGACTAAAAGTCAATATGTATAAAAACTAAAAAATATCTACTTTGCCTGCAACAGAATCATTAATTACATAATATGCTGCATTCTCTTCTGGTTTGATGTATAAATTAACGCTCTTAGCCTTAGCTTTATTTCCCTCAGCTTTATAGACTTCAAGAACCTTATTCATCACATCTTCTGCAACTATCTCAACATTTGGTAACTGAATATAAACTTTGCAAGCTGTCATTGTCTCAGTTGTCTTTTTTGTTGTAGTTGTTTTCTTAGCTGCTGGTTTTTTAGCTGTTTCCTTTGTTGTAGTTTTCTTTACTTCTGTCTTTTTGGCTGTAGTCTTAGCTACTTCCTTGCCCTCTGCTTTTTTTGTAACTGCCTTTACCTGTGCTTTAACTGCTTTATCGGCACTCTTTGCTGATTCTGTAGCTACTTCTACTGGCTTAACTGCATCGTTTTTCATAGTCACTTCTCTCCTATTCTTAACAAACAAAAAAAATCAATATATTACGCAAAAACACTACCACTTTTGCAAAGAAAAATCAAGTCATTTTTAGAAACTAATTAAAAATATTAATTTAATGCAACTACGAAAAAAATGCGATAATACTTGATTTTTGAAGAAAATATGATACACTCAATAACGTTGCGATTTTACATTAAATAGGAAGTACGCAGAAAGCGAAGGATTTATTCTTATGAAAACCCAAAGAGAAGACATTAGAAACATTGCCATTATCGCACACGTTGACCATGGCAAAACAACATTAGTAGATGCATTATTGAAACAAAGCGGTGTATTCCGTGCTAACCAGGAAGTTGCCGAAAGAGTTATGGACTCTAATGATATTGAAAGAGAACGTGGTATCACTATTCTTTCAAAAAACACTGCTGTATATTATAAAGACACAAAAATTAATATTATTGATACACCTGGACATGCTGACTTCGGTGGTGAAGTTGAGCGAGTTCTTAAGATGGTAAATGGTGTAGTCCTTGTGGTTGACTCATTTGAAGGCGCAATGCCTCAGACAAAATTCGTTCTTAGAAAAGCACTTGAACTTAACCTCCCAGTTATCGTATGTATCAACAAAATAGACCGTCCTGAAGCAAGACCAACTGAAGTTATTGACGAGATTCTTGAATTATTCCTAGAACTTGATGCTTCTGAAGAACAGCTTGATTGTCCATTTGTTTATGCATCAGCAAAAGCAGGTCATGCCGTTTTAGAATTAGGCGATGAACCAGAAAATATGATTCCTTTATTTGAAACTATACTCAGTTACATCCCTGCACCTATTGGTGATCCAGAGGCCCCTACTCAAGTACTTATTAGTACTATCGATTATAATGAATATATTGGTCGTATTGGTGTTGGTAAAATTGATAATGGTACTTTGAAGATTAATCAGGAAACTGTTCTCGTTAATGCTCATGATCCAGAAAAGTTTAAAAAAGTTAAAATCAGTAAACTCTATGAATTCGACGGACTTAACAGAGTTGAGGTAAACGAAGCTACTATTGGTTCTATCGTAGCAATTTCTGGTATTGAGGATATCCATATTGGTGATACCATTTGTTCTACTGAGAATCCACAGGCTATTCCATTCCAAAAAATATCTGAACCAACTATCTCTATGCAATTTATGGTTAATGATAGTCCACTTGCAGGTCAGGAAGGTAAATTTGTTACTTCTAGACATTTAAGAGATAGACTTTTTAGAGAGTTAAATACTGATGTAAGTATAAGAATTGAAGAAACTGATACAACAGAAAGTTTTAAAGTTTCTGGTAGAGGTGAATTACACCTTTCAGTTCTTATTGAAAATATGAGACGCGAAGGTTTCGAATTTGCTGTTAGTAAAGCAGAAGTTTTATATAAACAAGATAAAAATGGCAAACTTCTCGAGCCAATGGAAATTGCTTATGTTGATGTACCAGAAGAATTTACAGGTACAATTATTGAAAAGCTTAGTGGTAGAAAAGGTGAACTTCGTGGAATGTCATCAGCAAATGGTGGTTACCAAAGACTCGAGTTCTCTATTCCAGCTAGAGGTCTTATTGGATACCGTGGAGAATTCATGACTGACACAAAAGGTACTGGTATTATTAATACTATTTTTGATGGTTACAGTCCATACAAGGGTGATATCCAATACAGAAAACAAGGTTCTCTTATAGCTTTTGAGACAGGCGAATCTATTACTTATGGTTTATATAATGCACAAGAACGTGGTACTCTATTTATAGGTGCTGGTGAAAAAGTTTATGCAGGTATGGTTATTGGCCAAACTGGTAAAGCAGAAGATATTGAAGTTAATATCTGTAAAAAGAAACAGTTGACAAATACTCGTTCTTCAGGGGCTGATGATGCACTTAAGCTTTCGCCTCCAAGAATTCTTAGTTTAGAGCAGGCTCTTGAATTCATTGATACAAATGAATTACTTGAGATTACACCTAAGAGCCTTAGAATCAGAAAGAAAATTCTCGATCCAACTCTTAGAAAACGTGCAGAACGCAAATAAATTTAAAATTTAGTACAAAAGCCTTTAGGGAAATGTTTACATCAAACGTAACACAAATCCTTAAAGGCTTTTTATAATATCTTCACTTCCCCATCTACTATTCCATAATCTACGTCCATTGTCTTAACAATCTCAGCTTTTGCATTAGTTGCATCAGTCACCTTTTTTATAAAGGAATCTATTTTATCTTTTGGAACCATAATAGTTATCTTAACATCTTCACCATATTCTGTTTCCTCTATAAAAAGATTCAAATTTGCCGAGATGTATTGTATTTTCCCGAGTCCATTGTAATCTGTTTTAATTTCAAATCTAGCACCTGCAATTTGTTGAATTATTACCGAGTTTGCAATTCCTTCTTTAACGGCTGCTTGATAAGCCCTTACAAGGCCTCCTGTTCCCAATAAAACTCCACCAAAATACCTTGTAACAACTACTGCAATGTTATGAATCCCTTCTCCAAGTAGTACTTCTAACATAGGTTTACCCGCTGTCCCTGAAGGTTCTCCGTCATCATTACATCTAGTAAACTCATTGTTTTTGCCTATAGCTACTGCTACACAATTATGTCTGGCATCCCAATTCATCTTTTTTATGCTTTCTATAAATTCCATAGCCTCATTTTCTGTATGAACAGGCTTTGTATAAGCTATAAATCTGGATTTCTTTTCGATTATTTCGCCTTTTCCACCTTCATATATAATTTTAAATGTTTCGCTCATTTTTTGCCTCCTGCTCTAATTTTTGCGTTAATTGCAAATATATGTTTATTTTTTAATTTCATGTCAATAATTTTAAAAATTAGTATTGTATATTAAAAATATACGATTTTAATTTTATCAAAAAAACCTAAATCCCACAACTCAAAAAGGTATTTACGATTTTTTTCTTTATTATTATAATGATTTTTGGTATAATATTACTTATGCGAATTTACATATTTGCCAGATTTTAATTCAGTTAACAATATTTCAGTTAACAACTGATTATTATGGAGGTTACAATGAATTTCAGTAAAAAGAAGGTTATTGAGAAAAACAAGGCCATTATTTCTACTCCGCGAAAATTAACCACTAAAATGCTTGTTACAATATTTAAAGTATGCATTTACTTTCTAGTTTTAGGTATTGCAACTATCGGTTTTTTTGGTTTAGGAACCCTCAAAGGTATAATTGATGGAGCCCCTAGTGTGGAGACTATTAATATTTCCCCTGTTGAATTTTCAACAGCCATATATGACAGTGATGGCAATGAAATTGAAAAGCTTATCACTGATGGATCAAACAGACAAAAAGTATCCATAAATGATATCCCCAATCACCTAAAATATGCATTTATTGATATTGAGGATGAACGTTTTGAATCCCACAACGGTGTGGATGTAATAGGTATCATTAGAGCTGGTGTAAGCATTCTTAGTGGTGAGAGACTCCAAGGTGCCAGCACTATTACCCAGCAGTTACTCAAAAATAACGTCTTTGAGAATGGCGGTAGTGAGGGCAATGTCGGAGAATTAGTAAAGCGTAAAGTCCAAGAGCAATATCTTGCTATAGAATTAGAAAAAATTATGAGTAAAGAAATTATTTTAGAGAATTACCTAAATACCATTAATCTTGGTGCAGGCAATTATGGTGTTCAAGCTGCCTCTACAAGATATTTTAACAAAAGTGTTTCCGACTTAACTCTCTCCGAATGTGCAGTTATCGCTGCCATTACACAGGGTCCATATAAGTACAATCCTATACTACACCCTGAAAACAATGTTAAGAGACGATCTTCTGTTTTAAAGAGTATGCTTAAAAATGAACATATTACACAAGACGAATATGACGAAGCGGTTGCTGATGATGTATATTCTCGTATTCAAGATAATAATGTAGAATATGAAACAGCCTCTCCATACTCATATTTCGTAGATGAACTTATTGATCAAGTAATTGATGATTTGCAAGAACAAAAAGCCTACACATATACCCAGGCCGTAAATGCGGTATATAGTGGTGGTCTTTCCATTTATTCAACTCAGGATTCAACTATTCAGGCTATTGCAGATGAAGAATTATCAAACCCAGACAATTATCCAAGCAATGTGTTTTATTCATTCTCTTGGCAATGGTCAGTTGAACATGAAGATGGTGAGGTAGAAAATTTTTCAAATGCTAGCATAAATTACTACCACAAGAAGCTTCTTGGTGAAACAACTTTCAAACCTGTTTTTGCTACAAAAGAAGAGGCTCAAGCTTGTATTGATGAGTACAAATCCGTTTATCTAAAAGAAGGTGACGTAGAGTTAGGCGAAGTTACTATCTTTACACTACAACCCCAGGTTTCTTTCTCAGTGATAGATCAATCTACTGGATATGTTAAAGCAATCGTTGGTGGCCGTGGTGATAAGCAAACTAGTCGATCCCTTAATAGAGCTACGGACACAGTTCGTCAGCCTGGTTCAACTTTCAAAGTATTAGCCGCCTTTGGCCCTGCTATCGATAGATACAACTACACTTTAGCAACCGTTTTTGATGATGCACCCTTCAACTATACTTCATCTGGAAGAGCAGTTAACAACTGGTGGGGAGGCTCTTATCGCGGTTTGAGTTCTATTCGGCTTGCTATACAGGATTCCATGAACATAATTGCCGTTAAATGTTTAACCGCAATTACCCCTGAAGTTGGATTTGAATACTTAACAGATTTTGGATTCTCTTCACTTGTACAAAGTCGAGTAAATACAGATAACACTGTTAATAGTGATATTAATCAGTCCCTTGCCCTAGGTGGTATTACTGATGGTGTAAGCAATATTGAATTATGTAACGCATATGCTGCTATCGCTAATGGTGGTGTTTATACAGAACTTTCCTACTACACAAAAGTTGTTGACAGCAAAGGTCATACCATTTTAGAGAAAAATCCAAATACTCATCGAGTACTAAAAGAAACAACTGCATTTCTTTTAACAGATGCAATGCATAGTGTTGTAACAGCCGGTAGTGGTGTTCTCGCTAATATACCTGGACAATATGTGTCTGGTAAAACTGGTACAACTTCTAATGATTATGATATTTGGTTTGCAGGATACACCCCATACCTTACTGCTACAATTTGGAGTGGTTTCGATGATAATACTGGTATAAATAATACAGTTTACAGCACCCAATATCACAAACAAATATGGAGTAAAATTATGACTCGCATTAATCAGGAAAAAGGCTATGCATACAAAGAGCCAACTGTTCCTGAAAATATCGTTCAAGCCCAAGTATGTAAGAAATGTGGTAATTTAGCTGTGGAAGGTTTATGTGAACATGATCCAGCTGGCAACATGGTTGTCACAGAGTACTTTGCAGAGGGAACAGTTCCAGAAGATACTTGTACTTGTCATGTTAAGTACAATATTTGTAACACTTCTGGTAAATTAGCTGGTGGTAAATGTCCATCTTCTTCTATTACTGAGCAAGTATTTAGGATTCGTTTCCTAGGAAGTAAGCCTGGTGAAGTTACAGCTGATACTCCTTATGAAGTTCCGTCTGGTTTAGAAGACAGTGAATGTTCAGTTCACAACTAAAAAGTATATTATTTCAAATTTATACAATGAATATTATTCTATATTTTACACAAACTACTACTGTAAGAGATACCTGAAAAGTATTTCTTACAGTATTTTTTGTCCTTGAGGAGGGACTCTAAAAAATACAACTATATTAAAGAGGCTGTTGATAGTGATGGTTTCCTTGGACTTTTTATGGGTGGACTTAAAAGTAGCGCTATCGGAATATCCGCAGCGCTAGTATTTGGCTATATAGCCTCAATTATTTTTCCTCATTCAAAAGGGTGATTTAACTTTTTCTGCCTGCCATAGAGAATTATATTACGGGCATTCTCGGCATCCTTTTTATCTAGAGGTTCAACATCCTTTAGAGGGTATTCCATACCCAGAGCCTCATATTTTGGAACTCCCATAGTGTGATATGGCAATACATCCAATGCTTTAACATTTTTTAATTCTGCAAGAAATTCACCAAGTTGTAACAAATACTTTGTATTATAGGTGATTCCTGGCACCGTGACATGTCTAATCCATACAGGAACATCATTATCTGAAAGATATCTTGCAAATGCTAGAATATTTTTATTTGAATGTCCTGTAAGTTTTTTATGCTCGAAATCGTCAATGTGCTTGATGTCTAACATAATAAGATCCGTATATTTAATCAGTTCATTAAGCTTTGACATAAAACTCTCATTATTAGGATTAAACATTATACCCGCAGAGTCAATACAGGTATGGATTTTCCTTTTTTTGGCCTTTTTTAACAACTCCAGTAAAAAATCCATTTGCATCATAGGCTCACCACCTGTAACCGTGATTCCACCATCTGCAAGATATGGTCGATATTTCTCATAATCTGCTAGGATTTCATCTGTTGATTTTTTCTCATTCCCACAAGGTTCCCAGGTATCTGGATTGTGGCAATACTTGCATCTCATAGGACATCCTTGAGTAAAAACAACATATCTTATGCCTGGCCCGTCTACTGTACCAAATGTTTCTATAGAATGAATATATCCTTCCATCGTTGCCTCCATCTCTAAAAAGAATGCCTCATTAAAGTAATTTCCTTAATGAGGCATCTTAACGGAAATTTCCGTTCTATCACTTGTTACGTACTAGATTTGTTCATGGAATGTACGTGAAATAACGTCATCCTGCTGTTCCTTTGTTAATTTAATAAAGTTTACAGCATATCCTGATACACGAATTGTAAGCTGTGGGTAGTTTTCTGGATGTTTCTGAGCATCTAATAATGTTTCTCTAACTAAAACATTAACATTTAAATGATGTCCACCTTCCATTACATATCCATCAAGCATACTAATAAGGTTGTCTTTTTGTTGTTGTGTTACTACCATAATAATCCTCCAATCTGCCACATATGTAGCAATAAGCTGATTCATTATCTATGTTTTACCGGATAATGATAATTATTTGTTAATTATTCTAAACATTTAAGTTTGGGATGTTACATGCTTCGTTAGGTCCACATCCTGCACCTTTTTCGATTTCAGCAATCTGTTCTGGTGTAAGTTCAATGTCGAAGTCGCCATTTCCTACAAATAAACTATCCTTACCAAGTGCATTTGGAAGAATTGTAAATGTATTAGAAATACCATCCTGTGCATCCTTAAATGGAAGTTTAGCTACTGAAGCTAATGCTGCTAAAGCACCGTTTGTATCACGTCCGTGCATTGGATTAGCACCTGGAGCAAGTGGAATACCTGCTTTTCTACCGTCTGGTGTACTACCTGTGTTCTTACCATATGATACATTTGAAGTAATTGTAAGAATTGATGTTGTTGGAATAGAATCTCTGTATGTGTGATGTTTTCTAATCATATTCATAAACTTCTTAACGACTTCTACAGCAATTTGATCCACTCTATCATCATTGTTACCATATTTAGGGAAATCTCCCTCGATTTCATAATCAGTAACTATGCCATCTTCATTTCTAACTGCCTTAACTTTTGCATATTTAATTGCGCTTAATGAGTCAGCTACAACTGAAAGACCTGCAATACCTGTTGCAAACCATCTCTTAACTTCTCTATCATGAAGAGCCATCTGAATTCTTTCATAGCAATACTTATCATGCATATAGTGAATAACATTTAATGTATTTATATATAATCCAGCTAACCACTCCATCATATCTTCATATCTGCTCATTACTTCATCATAATCAAGATATTCTGAAGTAATTGGTCTATACTTAGGTCCTACCTGAACAAATAACTTTTCATCAACACCACCATTGATAGCATATAATAAACATTTAGCAAGGTTTGCTCTAGCTCCGAAGAACTGCATTTCCTTACCAATTCTCATTGAAGATACACAACAAGCAATTGCATAATCATCACCGTGAGTTACTCTCATCATATCATCGTTTTCATACTGAATAGCTGATGATTTGATTGACATTTCTGCACAGTAGTTTTTCCAATTCTTTGGAAGTTTTGTAGACCAAAGAACTGTCATGTTTGGTTCTGGAGATGTTCCAAGATTATCTAATGTGTGTAAGTATCTGTATGACATCTTTGTAACAAGAGATCTACCATCGATACCAACACCACCAAGAGCTTCTGTAACCCAAGTTGGATCACCTGCAAATAATGCGTTGTATTCTGGAATACGAGCAAATCTAACCATTCTTAATTTCATAATGAAATGGTCAACCATTTCCTGAACTTGTTCTTCTGTATATTTACCTGATGCAAGATCTCTTTCTGCGTAAATATCAAGAAATGTAGATGTACGTCCAAGAGACATTGCAGCACCGTTTTGCTCTTTAACTGCTGCAAGGTATCCAAAATATGTCCACTGGATAGCTTCCTTTATATCTTTAGCTGGCTTAGAAATATCGTATCCGTAGATTTCGCCTAATTTCTTTAACTCACCTAAAGCCTTAATCTGTTCAGCTAATTCTTCACGAAGTCTTATATTCTTTGATGTCATTCTTACAAGAGAAGTTGATAACTGTTCTTTCTTATCTTCAATAAGTAAATCAACACCATATAATGCCACTCTTCTATAATCACCAATGATACGACCTCTGCCATAAGCATCCGGAAGACCTGTTACAATATGAGCATGTCTAGCAAGCTTCATCTCTGGTGTATAAGCATCAAAAACACCCTGGTTATGTGTTTTTCTATAATCTGTAAATATTCGAATCAATTCTGGATCTACTTCATATCCATAAGACTTACATGCTGTTACTGCGGTACGAATACCACCAAATGGCATAAATGCTCTTTTAAGTGGAGCATCTGTCTGGAAACCAACAATCTGTTCTATATCTTTATTTAAATATGCAGCGCCGTGTGAAGTAATTGTAGATGGTATCTTTGTATCCATATCGAGTACACCATCTTTAGAACGTTCTTCTTTGAAAAGGTCCATTACCTGACCCCATAAATTTTGCGTTGCCTGTGTAGGGCCTACTAAGAATTCATCATCACCTTCATAAGGTGTATAGTTACGCTGGATAAAGTCTCTTACATTAACTGCCTTTGACCATTTACCTTCAACAAAGCCATTCCATTCTGGTTGCATTGTGTTGTTCATTTTGTTTTCCTCCTAAAAATGCTAGAAAATTTTTCATTTTCTTTTGACATTCGCTATTATAGAAAAATACTGTATACAAGTCAATAGATTTGAATGTTCTAAATAAAAAACAAAACTCACTCCTAATATGTGGTCACATTACTATTTTCCAATAATATTTTATGCATATCTGGAAACTCTTTCTTTAAAGATATAACATTTCCAGCGTTGTTAATAAAACAGTGCTCGCTGCTTCCTGTCGTTCTGAGTTCTCCAGTAGCAAAATCAGTAATTCTATATGACACTTGTAACTTTATCCCGTTGTACTTTTCTATGCGTAATCCTACACATACTGTATCATTGAATCTGGTCATAGACCTGTAGTTACAAGTCACTGACAACACTGGTATCAAAACTCCTTTTTCTTCTATCACGTTCATTCCAAGTCCTATGTCATCTAGGAAATTTATGCGTGCCTCCTCAAACCATCTAATATAATTTGAATGATGCACTATAGCCATTTGATCCGTTTCGTAATAATGTACCTTTCTCTTATATACTTCCATTATGTCCTCATTTCTAGTCGTATTTTTCCATAATTGACAACACTTCCTTAGCAACTGCGGGATTTTCCTTAACACATGCCTTAATTTTTTCCTGGTTTTTTTCCATTATTTTTGTATTATAATCAATAGATTCACGAAGTTTTTGCCTGCGCACATTCAATGTATGTCTAACTTCTGTCATCTCTCTTGCATCTATTAGAGCCTCCACCTGACCCGTCCAGATGGCACAATCGTATAGCTGAAGTTTATCTAACACTATAGTTAGGTTCTCCATAGCTTTATATAATTCGTCTGAAGCTGCTTTTATTGCCTCTCGCTCTTTCTTTATATTGATATACATTCGCCATAAATCATTTAGCGCATAGGAACTCTTTACATCATTTTTCATATAAGAATAATCTAATATACTCTTTGTGTTTGCATAAAGTAACTTATGTTTGTTCATCAACGTTATAGCTTTATTTAATTTCAATTCCGCCATTTTTAGGTTGTTTTGCTGTTTTTGATAATATACCAAAGTTGCTGCTGCCATTGAAACGCCCAGTACCATCAAACAAAGAGATGGTATAAGCATATCCAATAAAAATGCACTCTGGAGAATGAAGAATAGAACTATAGATACAGCAAACAATACACCCGCCATTACAAGGTATTTACGTATGCTTCCTAAGCGTCTAATCGCTTGTTTTTGTTCGTATTTTAGTGCAACTATTTCACCTTGAATATGATGAATGTCAGTCTTTAAGCTCTGACAATATTGTTCATTGTCATACATTTCCTTTAATATTGACGGCATTTCTTCTTCATGCTGACCAATATAATTATATTTTGCCTCAGGCATTTTACCCGAGTATTGTTTTAGACTCTTTTTATCCTCACGAAGAAGTACAATTCGCTTGGCATAATAGTTTATATCACTCTTAAACGGCTCAGGTGCTTGTTCTATTGAAAGAATATCATTAATGTAGTTCCCAACAATTCCATATTCCTTTTTTGCATCCTCCACCCTTTGGGAAGCTGTATATAACTCATTACAATAGCTCTCAATGAAACTTTCTGGCGTTTTGTTGGAATTTTGGGCATACTCTTCCTTATATGTCTGCTCAATTAAATCAACATCCAACTCCAGTTCTTCCTGCTGTTCCTCTGAGAGTTTTACTTTTTCATAAAGATTTTCATATTGAATATCTTCTTTGTTTTTTTTCTTTTTAAAATGAAATATTCCCATAGTCATCCTATCTAGTTGCACGTATATTCCACTTGCAACACTCTAAATAAATTGGTTGCGATACTGTAATTTCCACTCGTTAAGCATTTGGTATATTCTTTCGTTATATAAATCCAAACTTGTATTTTCACTATGAGCCAACCTTGCAACTGTATCTCTATATATCTTTGACTTAGCAATTTGCTTTGTTTGAAAGTCAATAACTTTTCTATATTTTTCTATAGTTTCGTTTGTCAAACTGTATTTTTCCATTATTTCGCCCATACTAGAATCATCATCCAATAATATAGCTGCACAAACCATGTTATCCAAATAATCTTCCTTTTGACTTATATCATATGCTTTTTTAAAACAACTTATAGCCTCTTCATATAAAAACATATGAACATATGCCACGCCTAAGTTATTTTGAATATCTCCAAGAAAATCTGGCTGTTTTGCAAATTCTTTTTGATCCAAAATAATTGTGTACACTGCCACCGCACTAGAATACTTTTTATTTGCCATTAAAACATCTGCTCTTGCCTTTATTCTCTCCGCTGGTGACTTAGAACCTATGGCATCCAATGTTTTCACAAACCCTTGTTTTTCCTCCTCATCGTAATATGAACAGGAATCAAGAATATACATAATCATATTCGTGAAGTTTTCACCATAATCCACACCACGTTTTAGCTTTTGTGCTAAAGATTCCAGTGACAAACCATTCTCCACAAAATCTATCAATTCTTTTGAAAAAAATTCTTTACCTAGCATATATGAATTATTGTAAATGTAGTAACACAATTCTTCAATTGAATAAATATTCTTACCTGACTCAGGCACCGTATACGGCATTGTAGCCTGTTTTTCGCAAAGTATTAATCCCACGATAATCTCCTTTTGTATTAAAGTAATATGCTATCTATATCCAGTGTTTCTCTAATTATCACATCTGATGGTGGGTAAAACTCACCGAATCCGAGATCTTTGATTTCTATATTACATACATTGCAACTTGTGTATGCTATGCTAATTTGTATTCTTGTGGTTTTATTTGGTCTCTTTGGCAAACTTTCTAGTCCAATAATGGCTGTCCTAGAAATATTTGATATTACAGGGTTGAGTTCTAATTGAACACTATCTACATTATCAACAATACATTCAACTTTTGCTCCCGCCTCATACCAGTTAGTTCCTGCCTTTGATAATAGCATTACAATGTTTTTTCCTTTGTGGTCAATCAGCAATCCTATGTTACACCTTGTCCTTCCTTCACATTGGAAAATTGAACCGAATCCTTTGGCACTTTTGTACTTCTTCCATGCTGCATAACAAGCACCCTTTACGAACAAATTATATCCTTTAAAAACTTTTCTTCTGCTGCAAAGCTCCTTAAGGGATTTCGATGTCCAATCTTCATAAAAACCTACACCTGTAAGAAACACAGCAGATGTAATATGTTTTCTAAATTCTTCTGTGATTATCTCTAAAAATTTAAGATCAGCCTTCTTTTTAGTCGCATCAATTGCTAACATATCATACGTAATAAATCTAGAATAATCATTTTCTATCACATTAATAATATTAGGGTTTTTGTTTTTAATAATATTTAATCTCTTGTAAATAAAGTGATCTTGGTTGAAATCAAATAGGGCAACATCATTCGTCCATACTTCCTTATTCTGGTTAAGTGTGTAATAAACAAAAGCCTCTGAATGACTAAGTACTCTTATTCGTTCTCTTTCAAATCCCAATTTACACATACTAGCATATATACTATCAATAATGGATTTATCTGGCTGAGCTAATGTGATAACAACTTCATGTATCATGCCCGCATTTAATATCTTCCTGGCTAATCCTACAACTTCTTGGAAATAAATATCAAAGATATCACTCCTTGAATATGACGTTCCTTCTATTTCGGTTGTATAATCAGCCTCCATCTTTAATATGTCCCTTAAAGTCTGAGAATCGTCGTCATCATCGTAACTTCTTTGATTAGCCTCATCTCCAACACACCAAACATTTATCTGCCTTTTCTTATAGAGGACTGTAGGAATAAGATATCTCTTATCTCCCTTTATGGTACTCAGGGAAGTTGGTTCATTATAATTAGCTCCCATATAACTAACCTGTGAAAAATCATTAGAAAAATCAATTCCTAAAGCGAATATTTCTATTTTGTTGTCCAATATATTTTCTTCCATTTGCGTTGTACCTCTTTACATTACTGTAAATATGCTTTCATTCAATTCCTCAAGTGCCATATACTGCATTGCAAGATTTGTAAGCGTATCTTCTTCGCCAATTTCCGCACAAATCATCATATCATTTAACATTCCATATCTTGAATTATCACCTTTTAGGCCTTCACCTTCTGGAATAGCACTTTTACTCTCGGTAACATTTACTTTGCTACCTAATTCTTCGGTTATGTAATAGTTCAATTTTTCTCCATAAAACAGTACAAAGTCTTTTACAAACACACCACCAACTATGCTACGCATTTCTGTTACAATGTATTCAGTTTCTTCATGATCACCCATATCTATTATGTAATGGATATATACATGTTTATTGGGATCAGTTCTATACTCTACAAACGTTTTTTCTTTTACGCTACTTGGTATCTTAAAGAACTTTTCAAAGTTTTTGAAAAAGCCAAACACCTTGTCTTTATCACACAAATATTTGACAATGCTTTTGCACTGTAAAATTTTGTTTGCATTTATAGATTCTGTCTCTGAACAGTATTTTGCAAAGGCAATTAAGCATAAGTCCGGCAATACATTTTGAGATTCGAGTTCAACGGAGATTATATTGAAAACGTCCTCCTCTATAATGCTCTCTCGTACAAAATAATCATAAGATCTGCTAAACAAATATGCTTTTCTAATTTTACTCGTTGCTCCTAATTGTGCATATAAAGAATATACTGAAGCTGTCTTGTTTAGATATGTCCTTGTAAACAACATCTGAGCTATTAATTTCTCATCGTATTCACGAATTTCTATTTCATAATTGCTGCACTCTTTCCATATCTTATACATCTCTGCCGTAGCACCATAATAATACAATGCTAAATACTTTAAAATATTTTCATTATATTTATGGTTTCTAAATACATATACTGCCAGCTGTATAAGCAGTCTATCCTCGGCGAAGTCTCTATCTACAATCAGCTTATTGAGGCATTTAAGAACACGACGTGGTTCTATAAATGAGAATCCGTATCTTTCCATATGTTTATATGCTCTATCATATATACCACGAACAATCATTAATTCGATAACCTGACGACGTTGTGGTGTTTCAAAACTTTCAACCTCCACATTCCTTAGGAAATCATCTACCTCATCACCATCATAGTCTTTTGTGTAGTAATTAATAATTTCTTTTTGTACACTAACTCTATAACTTTCTCTTATACATTCAAGTCTAGATATATATGTAAGGATGCCAATAGACTTTTCAGGACTATTATGGAATTGAATATACTTATCGCCAAAATACAGGGTAAGCCCCACATCTTCGGCAGTTATCTCATAACAAAGTTTTAGGTAATCCTCCATATCTAACAACTTCTTCATTGTAAACGCTATAGATTTACAATATCTATTTCCGTATATGTCAACAAATATCACTGCTGGCTCGCTTGTGTAAGCTTTTATATATGCAACTCCATTTACGATAGGAACTTTCTCTTGGGTATTCATCTCTTTATGAACAAGAATAACCTGTTTCATATCAGGATTTTCACATTTGATTTTCCAAGTATTTATAATACCTGGAAGCGTTGCTGCCATTTCAGGTGTTACCATAGCTGTCTTTAAGACTTCTTTATATACTATTGCTATATTACTATCAATATCACCATTAGCAATGCTTTGTGCCACAAACCAACTCATCTGCTTCTCGTAGCTATCGTATATCTGTCCAATTGATCCCTTGTTCTTTATAACATTCTTAAACAATACTGCCTGTTTATCTGCACCAAGATTATTGTTATACGAAAAGTACATAAGAACTATCTGTGGCAATGGCTTGTTATAATCTTCAGGAAGAGAATATAAGTAGTACTCGTAAAGCCCGGTCAACTTAATTTCCATCTGAATAGCTGTATCGTACCAAAAGAAATGGGAACTATCCATTTTATTTCCTTTTATTAAAAGACTAACTATTGCAGTTAAAACGTTTTTATTCTCTGTATCCAAAAATATTGTAGTAAGTACTCTAAATAATAATACATTAAACTGTTTAACTGATATGGATACATCAGCTATTTGATTGGCAAGTTTCTCACTAATAATACTTTCCTTACTTCCAAAGCAAAGAACCTGAATTTCAAAATCGTTTAGGATTCTCAAAAGTTCTGGTTGTTCATTAAAAATATTTATTGCCTCATAATATAATATTGGTGAGCGCATACCATTGTTATACTGTTCTTTGATCCTAGTAATTTTAAGGCTTAGATTGTTATCATAACTATCATCTAAATAGAATAGAATCCATAGTAAAATCCAACTATCATATCCATTTTCATAGTAATCCATAACCTTTTTTATCACTTCATCTGTGAAATCGGAATCCCTCTTTTGTAATGTCCTAACATACAAATAATAACAATACATTTCCATATTATCCATACGCTTTTCAAGGAGATTCTCGGCAACATTTTCAAGGAGCCATGCACCCTCAGCGTCATCTCCCTTTGAAATAGCAACATGTGCTTGGTATAGCTTATAAAAATACACATCATCCTTGATTCCACGTATCCTATCAAGTAATGCATAGGACACATCTGCCCACTTATCTGCATCAATTCTTTTAAGTCTAAAATCAATATATAACCTAAAGAGCTTGTCAATATATCTTTGATAGTCCAATTTCTCTCTAGTAAGAGTGCTGGGTGCAATCACTTCTATGGTAATAGTATTCTTTTCTAATCCTGTAATAAAAGTAAATGACCCCACATTTTTTCCTTCATGAAGTCTTGCTACATTAATCAAATACTGAAATTCATAATTACTACCTGCAAAGTCATTAGAGGTAATGTGTCTTTTATATCCATACAAAAAGTCCCCCAATGCTTCAACAGTAATGTCTGTATATCCCCAATTACCTTTGGATATCACAATAGCATCACCATAATCTTCTGTGAGTTCTTCGTATTTCTTTAATTTATCGCTAATTGAGATAGAAACCGGTCTTTTCTTATTGGCAGCAATAAGAAATTCTTCCATGGCTAGATTTGTATTTACGCTACCAAGTAATCCTTCATACACTGACTCTAAGTATAAATCATCCTTTAAGAATATATGAGAAAAATTCTTAGAGACAAATAGTTTTATGGCCTCGTCGTAACTTGTCTGCACAAGATTTGCAAAATGAAATAAGTTTTTCACATCTCCTATACTTGTTTTTGCGCAGACCGGCTCAATTTTAACTACAAATGGTATTGTAATTTCTCCACCATTGCTGACTACCTCTATACTTCCACTAATCTCTTCGCCATTGCAAAGAAAACTTCCATCTATTTCATATTCTATAACTGCTTCCAGTCCAATAAATGCTGGATTAGTAAGCTTAAATTTCTCATGAGAGGAGTATGCTACTCCTTTTATGGGGATGCTATTGCCACTAAAAAGCCTTATCTCACCTCTTGATTTAGTTCCAGAATTAATGTCACAATTAATAGCGGATACAGAAGATTTGATTACTGGTAATGTATAATCTGCAACTCCTAGTGATAATCTATCTATAAATTCTTTCATTCTTCTGCCTCCTTTTTTATTTTGTCTAATTGTTTAGTTATTCGTTGTTCATATCCTATCTCTCCTGGATAATAGAAGGTCGTATCCTCCATACCTTCTGGCAGATATTGTTGTTTAACGTAATGATTTTTATAATCATGAGCGTATTTGTAATCTAATCCATGTCCAAGTTTTGCTGCACCTTTATAATGTGCATCTTGTAAATGTGCTGGTACAGGCATCGTCTTACTCGTATTAACTGCTTCTAATGCCATATCAATAGCACATATTGCTGAGTTACTCTTAGGTGCCGACGCTACATATGCAACTGCCTCCGCTAATATAATCCTTGCTTCTGGCATCCCGATTTTATGTACTGCTTCTGCTGCCGCATTTGCCACAACTAGAGCATTGGGATCTGCAAGACCTACATCTTCTGCCGCACATATAATAATTCGCCTTGCAATAAATGTTACTTCCTCACCTACGTACAACATTCTTGCTAAATAATATATCGCAGCATCTACATCCGAGCCTCTCATACTCTTAATAAATGCAGAAACAGTATCGTAATGATTGTCACCATCTTTATCATATCTTACAACTCGCTTTTGTATGCACTGTTGAGCTACATCTATGGTTATGTGAATTTTACCGTCTTCATCTCTATCAGTTGTCAATATTCCAATCTCGATAGCATTTAGTGCATTTCTAGCATCCCCATTAGAAACATCTGCTAGGAACTCGGCTGCTTCATCATCTATAATCGCACCGTATGCCCCCATACCCTTTTCCATATCGTAAACTGCCTTGCGAATTATCTGTAAAATGTCTTCTTTTTCTAGGGATTTCAATTCAAAAATAATTGACCTTGATAGAAGAGCTCCATTAACTTCAAAATAGGGATTCTCAGTAGTTGCACCAATAAGAATTATAGTTCCATCCTCTACAAATGGTAAAAGGTAATCTTGTTGCCCTTTGTTAAATCTATGAATCTCATCAATAAAAAGAATAGTTTTTTTGCTATACATGCCCAGTGTATCTTTGGCATGTCCAATAATTTCCTCCATATCTTTCTTTCCTGCAACGGTAGCATTTATCTGCCTAAATTCTGCACTCGTTGTATGTGCAATAACTTTCGCCAGTGTGGTTTTTCCCGTTCCTGGAGGACCATAAAATATAATAGAGCTTAACTTATCTGCTTTAATTGCACGGTACAAAAGCTTATCTTCACCTATAATATGCTTTTGTCCAACAACCTCCTCTAAAGTAATAGGACGCATCCTTGCAGCTAGTGGAGATTCCTTTTTCATTGTATTTTTTCGCGCATAATCAAATAAGTCCATTGTTTTGCTCCATTTACGTAAATATAGATGGTTATATTTTACCACAAAACCAATGAAAATACCATTGTTATTAAGTATAATGTACCTTATTCTATTTGTAAAATTTATATAAAAATATATATTTTTTTATTGTTGTCAGTATAATATTATGATAAACTAACTCTGCAGCGCTTAAACCATATATGTATCATCTAAATAGAAAGGAGCATTAAATTTGTCAGATATTAATTACACAGAAATAACCCCAGAGATTGCCGAGCTAGCAGGGAAATGTACTTCCAATACTATTGACTCTGAATTATATACGAAATATGAAGTTAAAAGAGGTCTTAGGGACCTAAACGGACGCGGTGTCCTCACCGGTCTTACAGAGATAAGTGAGATCAAATCCCACACTATTGAGGATTTAGACTATGTACCATGTGACGGAAAATTATTCTATCGTGGCTATGATGTTGAAGAAATTGTAAAAGGATTTCTTGATGATAAACGTTTTGGTTTTGAAGAAGTTACATACCTACTTCTCTTTGGAAAGCTCCCATCTATTAAAGAATTAGATTCTTTCTCTGCACTCCTAGCGAGGTACAGAACATTACCAACCAGTTTTGTAAGAGATATTATTATGAAAGCACCTAGTAAAGATATGATGAATACCCTTGCAAGAAGTGTTCTTACATTATATTCTTATGATAAGGCCGCAGATGATATTTCCATCCCAAATGTTTTAAGGCAAAGTTTGCAGCTCATCTCACTATTCCCTATACTTTCTGTATATGGATATCAAGCTTATAAGCACTATCACGATGGCGAAAGTTTGTTTATTCACACTCCTGATCCAACTCTATCTACAGCAGAAAATATACTCCATATACTTAGACCTGATCAAAAATATACAGAGCTTGAAGCAAAGATTCTTGATATTGCATTAGTTATTCATGCTGAGCACGGTGGTGGAAATAACTCTACATTTACTAACCATGTTGTTTCTTCTTCTGGAACAGACACTTACTCAGCTGTTGCTGCTTCGCTTGGTTCCCTCAAGGGTCCAAAACATGGTGGCGCAAACATCAAAGTAGTCCAAATGTTTGAAGACATTAAAGTTAATATTAAGGACTGGAATGATGAAGATGAAATTTCAGCATACCTTAGAAAATTGCTTCACAAAGAGGCTTTTGATAAATCTGGCCTTATATATGGTATGGGACATGCCGTTTACTCATTATCAGACCCAAGAGCCAAAATTCTCAAAGGTTTTGTTGAAAAACTTTCCGTTGAAAAGAATATGCTTAATGAGTTTACATTATATTCAAATGTTGAACGCCTTGCACCTCTTATTATTGCAGATGAACGTAAGATGTTTAAGGGTGTCAGTGCCAATGTAGACTTCTATAGTGGATTTGTTTATAATATGCTTGGACTTCCAACAGAATTATATACACCAATATTTGCTATTGCCAGAATTTCTGGTTGGAGTGCCCACAGACTTGAAGAGCTTACAAATGGAGGAAAAATTATTCGTCCAGCATACAAGAATGTAGCACCACACAAACCATATGTTAATTTAAGTTCTCGCGAATTATAATAGCAGTTCTTCTACTGTTATAAATTGATAACCTTTCCTAATTAATTCATCTACGATTATAATGGCAGCGTCAACAGAAGGCTTAAATATATCATGCAGCAGAATTATTCGTCCATCTGCTGCATTTTTTATTACATTATCCGCAATTCTTTCAGCGTTACAGCAATTTAAATCTCTAGGATCTATATCCCATGCTTCATGAAAACCACTACCCTTGCTTATATTACTATAGTATATGAGCAAGGAAGTCATAATTGCAAAAAGATAGAATCAATGATAGAATTTTAGATATTTTTAAAACTTCAATTTAGGAGGTTCAAATGAACAACATACCAAAAGATCCAGTAATGCTACTCAGCTACATCAATACCCAGCTACGGGACAACTACTCATCACTTGATGAATTTTGTATATCCTTTCTGGCAGACAAAAAAAGAATCGAGGAGATCCTCGACTCTATTGATTATAAATATAATGCAACTTTAAATAAATTTATTTAGGGCTCTATTTCTAAAATAACTCTCCTTTTCTCAACGCCTCTAGTACATCACTAAGAGAGTTGAAATGATCACTTACAAACGAACTAAACTCCTTAGAATATGGAATACAATCCGGTATCATTATCGCCCGCATTCCTGCAGCTGTAGCTGCCTTTAGCCCATTTGGTGAATCTTCAAGAGCAATGCTTCTTGTAGGATTAATTCCAACACTTTCACATGCTTTTAAATATATATCAGGTGCTGGTTTGCCGTTTGCCACCATATCTCCTGTTATAATTGCATCAAAATATTCCTTCATTTTTGATTCTTCTAAATGGCTCATTGTACTTTCTTTAGATGTGGAAGTGGCTAGTGCTACAGGATATCTATTCGTTTTTAGATATTCCAATAGCATATATGCTCCAGGTTTAATAGGCAATCCTTCGTCACAGATTATTTGTCTTACATGCCCTCTATAGACGTCTCTAAACTCATCATATGGAAATTCATTTCCTAACTCTTCCATGTATATTTCCCTAGTCCTAACAGCGTTTGTTCCTACACACTTATTCGCTATGGACAAAATATCTATTATATTAAATCCTTTTGCTGTAATCTCAAGACATCTATGACTTATCTGTTCTGTTCCAAACAGCACTCCATCCATATCAAATACAAAACCATCTATCATATTTTATTCCTTTTCTATCTTTCTTGTCTTTGCCATCTTCCTTTTAACTAGAACTTGTTTTGTCTTTTCTTCTGTAAGAATAACTATGCTCCGGGGCGGAACCACAATTGTTCTATTGTTTACTATCATTTTTTCTTCTGAAATAGAAATAGCTTTATCTGTTGCAATAACTACTTTCCAGATTGTATCTTTATCAGATACTGGGATATTAAATTCCTCGCTTTCCCAATACATATTACTAGCAACATAAATCATCCCCTTACATCCTGGAATGTAATTTTCATTATATAATAGTGCAAAACTTCTATTTACATGATGATAATCTATTCGCCATGGTTGATTACCATGAAATGAAAGATCTGGGTATCCCAAAGACTTATAATCCATAAGTTTCAATTCTTTGGAGGCATGCAATATTTTATGCTCCTTCCTAAAATCTATCATCATCTTTATGAACGAGTAAATATCGCTATTAGTCTTTAAGTTATTCCAATTAACCCAAGTTAGCTCGTTATCTTGACAATATGGATTATTGTTGCCACCTTGAGTTCTTCCCATCTCATCACCTTGAAATATCATTGGAGTCCCTTGACTTATAAATAATAACGCGAAAGCATTTTTAATTTGTTGCTTACGTGTATCCATAATCTTTCTTTTTCTTGTAGGACCCTCAAGACCGCAATTCCAACTATAATTATATTCGCTTCCATCCATATTATTTTCACCATTAGCTTCATTATGTTTTCTCTCATAGGAAACCATATCCATTACAGTAAAGCTATTGTGGTTAGCGATATAATTAATAATTCCTGCATTATCATTGTTTTCCTTTATCTTTGAAATCATATCATGCACTTGATTTTCATCACTCTTAATATACTTACGCGCCGTGATCATAAATCCATCATGGCACACACCTATATGACGCTTTTCCTCATATCCTGGATTTCCCTCCTCATATTCAGAAATTATATTCCATCTATCTCCTATAATCTTTATATCTGCTAAAATAGGATCACTCTTCAACATATTCACTGGTGCCACATCTAAATTAATTCTGATACCATCTATATGGTACTCCATTACCCAGTGGCGTAAACAGTCAGTTATCATATGTGGGTTTGTCCCAGCTGTAAAATAAAATTCCATGATAACTTCAATACCATTTGAGTGTAAAGTTTTAACCATCTCCTTGAATTCATTCACGCAAGCTTGTCCAGATTTTGCTGAAAATGCCCCCTTAGGTGCAAAATAATGTCCATTAACATAACCAAAATAGTTTACTTTACCATCCTGACTCCTAGTTGTCCTCATTGAATTAATACCATTCTTTATGTCATCAACAGATGGGACATCCACAAATATTTCATCGAAATCATAAGAAGGCATAAGTTCTATGCTTGTGATTCCTAACTCTTTTAAATAATTCGACTTCTCTGCTATCCCTTTAAAGGTTCCTTTATTTTTAACCCTTGAGGACTTATGCATCGTAAATCCTCTTGTATGAATTCTATACATCACCATATCCGAAAAATCATAATTTGGTTTCCTATCCTCATTCCAATTAAAATTGTCATTATATACTGTGTAGGTAATATCCTTTTTCATACCCCAAATATCATGACCATTTACAATTTTTCCATATGCATCCTTAAAAAACTTTCCATCAAGCTCGTATCCATAATCAAACCGTCTAATATCAAATCCCACAACATTCATTGCATATACACGACCGTACCTCATAGTTTCATCAAATGGTAGGGTCTTTAGAACTTCCGTTGTTCCCTTTTTGTAAACTAAAAGCACCAGGTTTCCACTAACATCAACCTGTGTACAAAAATTCACTCCTTTTTTGTGAACTGTTGCTCCAAGTGTTATTGGTTTTCCCGGTGTTACTATTAATTTATCTGACTTTTCCTGAATATTCATATAAACCTACTTCCTACTATCAGTTTCTTCTACGCATAATCATACTTATACAAAATTATACCTTAATTTAAAACCTTTAACAAGAAAAAACTTGCAAAATCACCCATTTAATGTATATTATATAGGTAGTTTTAAGAAAGGTATGGTTTTATTTATGATTAGTGCTAACAACGTAACGCTTAGAATTGGTAAGAAGGCTTTATTTGAAGAAGTAAACATTAAATTCACAGAGGGCAACTGCTATGGTCTAATTGGTGCCAATGGTGCTGGAAAATCCACATTTTTAAAGATTCTTTCAGGACAATTAGAAGCAACTAGTGGTGATATAGTCATCACTCCCGGTCAAAGACTTTCATTTTTACAGCAGGACCATTTCAAATATGATGAATTCCCTGTACTTGATACAGTTATTATGGGTAATTCTAAACTTTATGAAATTATGAAGGAAAAAGAAGCTCTATATGCCAAAGAGGATTTCACTGATGAAGATGGAATTAGAGCCAGCGAATTAGAAGGTGATTTTGCAACTATGAATGGTTGGGAAGCTGAATCAGATGCTGCTACCCTTCTTAATGGGCTTGGTATTGAAACAGATCTTCACTACAAGCTGATGAAAGATCTTCGCGGTGGCGAAAAGGTTAAGGTTCTCCTTGCNCAGGCATTATTTGGTAATCCAGATATCCTTTTACTTGATGAACCTACAAACCATTTGGATTTAGATGCTATTGCTTGGCTAGAAGAGTTCCTTATTAACTTTGAGAATACTGTTATTGTAGTATCCCATGATAGATACTTCCTTAATAAAGTTTGTACACATATAGCTGATATTGATTATGCAAAAATTCAAGTATATGCAGGAAATTATGATTTCTGGTATGAATCAAGTCAGTTAATTGTCAAACAGATGAAAGAAGCTAATAAAAAGAAAGAAGAAAAGATGAAAGAATTACAAGAATTCATCCAAAGATTCTCTGCAAATGCTTCCAAATCAAAACAGGCAACATCCAGAAAGAAAGCTCTTGAAAAAATCGAACTTGATGAAATCAGACCTTCAAGTCGTAAGTATCCATATATCGATTTCCGTCCAAATCGAGAAATTGGTAACGAAGTTCTTTCTGTAGAAGGTATTTCAAAGACTATTGATGGCGTTAAGGTTTTAGATGATGTTTCATTTATTGTAAATAGAGAAGATAAAATTGCTCTTGTTGGTGCCAATGAAATTGCAAAAACAACATTATTCAAGATAATTACAGGAGAGATGGAACCAGATGAAGGTAGCTACAAATGGGGCGTTACCACAACAAGTGCTTACTTCCCTAAAGACAACACAAAGGACTTCGATTGTGAGGATACTATTGTAGATTGGCTTACCCAATTTTCCGAAATCAAGGATGCTACCTATGTTCGTGGATTCCTTGGTCGTATGCTTTTTGCAGGCGATGATGGTGTTAAGCAGGTAAAAGTATTATCCGGTGGTGAAAAGGTTAGATGTCTCCTCTCAAAGATGATGATTTCTGGTGCAAATGTATTGATTCTTGATGAACCAACTAACCATTTAGATATGGAATCCATTACTGCACTTAATAATGGATTAATTAAATTCCCAGGCGTAATTATGTTTGCTTCCCATGATCATCAATTTGTTCAGACCACAGCAAACAGAATTATGGAAATCGTTAATGGAAAATTAATCGATAAGATTACTACTTATGATGAATATCTTGAGAATGACAAAATGGCAAGAAAACGTGAAGGTGCTTCTTTAGCTGGTGACGAAATGGACAACTAATACTTTCATAGTATTCTTTATAATTTACTAAACTTTTAATAAATTATTTACAAAAAACGAACCCCCAATATGATATTTAGTATACCTACTTGGAAGTAGCCATATCATATTGGGGGTTATTTTTATTTTGATTTTTACTTTCTAAGATGCAATGCTCTAAGCGAATTAAGAATAGCAAGAAAAGCAACTCCTACATCTGCAAATACAGCCATCCACATATTAGCAATACCAAAGGCCGCCAATATAAGAATTAAAAACTTAATACCTAATGCAAATGCAATGTTTTCTTTCACTATAATCATTGTCTTACGGGCTATCTTAATAGCCTTTACTAGACCACTCATCTTATCATCCATGATGACAACATCAGCTGCTTCTATTGCTGCATCTGAACCCAAGCCACCCATGGCAATCCCCACATCTACACAAGCAAGTACAGGGGCATCATTTATTCCATCTCCTACAAATGCAACCTTACTTTCATGTGATTCCTTAAGTATGGCCTCGGTTTTTTCAACCTTATCGTTTGGAAGTAATTCTGCATACACTTCGCTAATACCAACTCTCCCAGCTATGTTGTTTGCAATATCTTTTGCATCACCTGTGAGCATAATGATGTGCTCAACGCCTAATTTTCTTAAATCTGATATAGCAGATGGTGTATCTTCCTTTATTTCATCCTGAATAAGTAAATATCCTAAGTATTTGCCACCATTAGCAACATGAACCACTGTTCCTGCTTCATTGCACTCAACATACTCAATGTTATTCTGCTGCATAAGTTTTTCATTTCCTACTAAGATATTTTTATCCATATACATTGTTTTGATGCCACATCCTGCAATTTCTTCAATGTTTGAATTATTTCTGTCATTTTGGATAATCCGATTTATCTCCATTGCTGCACCACTGTCTCTATTTTGCAGTTCATCCATTAGTGATCTTGCAATCGGGTGATTAGAATTTCTTTCTGCTATAGTTGCTATATGCAAAATTTCATCATCATTCCCTGTAACAGAATATATTTTAGAAATCTTGAAGTTTCCCTTTGTGAGAGTTCCTGTTTTATCGCAAATCATATATCCACATTTAGCAAGCGCCTCTAAATAATTGCTACCCTTAACTAATATACCATTTGCGGATGCTGCTCCTATTCCCCCGAAAAAGCTGAGCGGAACAGAAATCACTAATGCACAAGGACAGGAAATAACCAAGAAACTACAAGCCCTATATCCCCATATCGAAAGTACTTCTAGATCAAATCCACTAATAGCAGTAGGTATAAGTGCTAATGCTAATGCCGCAATTACTACCACAGGAGTATAGTATCTTGCGAATTTAGTAATAAACTTCTCTGTTTTAGCCTTTTTTGAACTAGCATTTTCAACCAATTCCAATATTTTAGATACTGTAGATTCTTCAAATCTCTTTAAGACCTCTACTTCTATCACACCATTGATATTGATAGTTCCGCTTATTACAGTATCTCCAACATCCTGGAATCTAGGAACACTTTCACCTGTAAGTGCTGCCGTATCAACATCAGCATGACCATTTAAGATAACACCATCTAGTGGTATCTTCTCACCAGCTTTTACAATAATAATATCACCAATGTTTATTTCATTTGGACTCTTTTTTACTATATTACCATCCGCCTGCTTTAGAAATGCCACATCTGGTTTAATATCCATAAGTTCTGCAATAGATTTTCTGGATTTATTAACAGCATAGGATTGAAACATTTCACCTATTTGGTAAAATAACATTACAGCTACCGCTTCAGGATATTCACCTACTAAAAATGCTCCAATAGTCGCAATAGACATTAAAAAATTCTCGTCAAAAATCTGTCCATGTAGGATATTTTCAGCAGCTGTTTTTAAAACATCTCCCCCAACTATAAAATACGCAAATAAAAATATAGCAAGAATGATATTCTCTTCCATTCTAAAGGACACATTAAAAATCCTTCCTATATCAAATATACCATGTTCTGCCAAAACACCTGCAATAAGAACAACAAATGATAGGAACAAATTTGCCAATTCTTTCTTTTTCATATAATCTCCAATCTGCTAATTTTGTACTATCTCAGCTTGTTTTTCTATCTTACTAACGGCCTTCCTTGCCATATCTATTATATCTGAAAATTTATCTTCTTCTGCTTCAATCAAAAGCTTCTGTGTCATAAAGTTTATACTAACATTTTCAACACCACTAATCTTTCCAAGAGCTCTTTCCATCTTTAAAGCACAATGTGCACACTCTAAATTCTTGATTTTATATGTCTTTTCCATAATCAAATCCTCCATTCTCTACATCTTCTAGCAATCAACTTACTCACATATATGTTCAATACCCATATTCAATATCTGTTCAATATGACTATCTGACAAGGAGTAAAAAATGCTTTTTCCTTCTCTTCTATATTTTACGAGTTTCATCTGTTTTAACACCCTTAATTGATGTGATACCGCTGATTGAGAGACACTTAAAATTTGTCCAATATCGCAGACACACATCTCTGACTTTGATAATGCGTATAAAATTTTTATCCTTGTTGAATCTGCAAACACCTTATAAAATTCTGCTAAATCATAAAGTATTTCATCATCTGCCATATCATTTTTAACACTCTTAACTATATCTGGGTGTACCTGCAGCGAATCACATTGCAAATCTGAGTTATCCTTTTTTTGATACATATGTAACTCCTTTCTTATAAACAAACATATGAGCACTTATTCATATGTTTGTTTATATTATATGTACTTATATTAAATATGTCAATATTTTTTTCGCCCCTCTGAAGAAACTTTTACCAATGAACTTTCAAAAAAAGACCGGAGAAAAAATCTCCAGTCTTAATATATTATTATTCAATATTAATATAACTATTACTTATATTATCCTTTTAATTAAACAATTGCCTATTCTTCTGTCTTTGTTGCATTCACTGCCACCAAAGCACCTGCTGCAATAATAGCTATAGCTGCAAATAACCACACTACTGTGTTATCACCAGTTGCAAGTGGCTCTTCATTAGGATTAATTACAACACCTGAAGCAGATTTTTCATTCGTTGCTGTTGACTGTCCGTCATCTAATGGATTTTGGTCCGGCTTAATAACCACGCCTGCTGCCGTTGTTTCTTCTTCTGTTGTTGCTTCCTCTGTAGTTGGCTCAACTGTTGTTACTTCTTCTGTTGTTGGTTCCTGCGTTGTTACTTCTTCTGTTGTTACTTCTTCTGTCGTTGGTTCCTGCGTTGTTGGTTCAACTGTCGTTGGTTCTTGCGTTGTTGCTTCCTCTGTCGTTGGTTCCTGCGTTGTTACTTCTTCTGTTGTTGCTTCTTCTGTCGTTGGTTCCTGCGTTGTTGGCTCAACTGTTGTTGGTTCCTCTGTCGTTGGTTCCTGCGTTGTTGGTTCAACTGTTGTTGGCTCAACTGTTGTTGGCTCCTCTGTTGTTGGTTCTTCTGTCGTTGGTTCTTCTGTTGTTACTTCTTCTGTCGTTGGTTCTTCATCTTCCTTAGGAACTATTACTCCATCAACATGCCAAATATTATCACCATTATTGAACTTAATTACTGTCCAAATTATTTTGTGATTTTCACTAAATTCAAATTCCCAATTTTTGTCATCTAATGCTCTCTGAACACTCGTTGCATCTGGCTGGACTGTTATGCAATCCACAAAATCCTCTGATGTAATGTATTTTCCGTATTTGTAGTTAACAACATCAGCTGGATCATATGTGATAGTTCCTTTCATATAACCAGTTCCTTTAGTCCATAAATTCGCCGAAGAATCTTCCAAAGGATTCTGCACAATATATTCTATTTGGCCAATTGGAAGCTTAGGGTTAAGAATAAAAAAGGTTGCATCTACTGTTACTTTGCTACTTTCACCTACATTTTTACCATTAGATGAATTATTGTTTGCATTCTCTGCTGCTGCAAATGCTGCAATCGTAGTTGATACAGCCAATACCAATGCCGCCATAAATGTTACTATTTTTCTAGTTGTTTTGTTCATGTTATTCACTCCTATAAAAATTCTATTTTCAACTAATACGTGTATATTATCTCTTCTGACAAAATAAATCTCCCCCCTATTAGGGGGGGATTTCTATTTTTTTAGTACTTTGGTACCGCTAATATTTATATAGCTTTCCGGCCTTCTATCGCGGAAAACACCCCAATCTCGCGTAAAATCAAAGCATTTATCCAAATCGAACTCATGTAATTGGCCTTGGCAATGGAAGCTTGTGAACGCTTATTTTGCATCCTATTGCATCAGTCTCGTTTTCAAGTATTTCTACATTGAATATTCCATTTTTCAGCCAGATAACCTTCTTAACTCTTAAATATTGTTTTAACTTTTCTTCTATTTCACCCTTTGATAACTTAGGATTTCTTCCCTTGCTAAGCAGACAACTTTGCGTAGTAATCGCTGTTACCTTACCATCCACATGTATTGAACCGCCTTCAAGAATAAAATCCCTAGCATCATATACGTCTATATCAAGTAAATCACACACTTTTCTGGCCATCTTATTATCTTTATCCCATAGAAAATAGAGACCGTCTTCAAGACCGCCCCACGCGTTAAATCCAAAATCAATAGCTCTTCGGAAACCATTTTCATCAATAACAAAGTCTGGACAATAATCTCTTGCCCATGAATCATTGCTACACATTTCACATACCCTTATATGAGCTGGCAACATTTCCCTTGCAGTATCATATTGGTTTTCGCTAGCTAGAACTGTTACTTTTTCCGATTCTGCGATAGCACATGCCACCTGCGTAAAAGCCCTTCTGGCTGCAATGCCCCGTACTGCCATGAATCTGCCCTCTCTGGCCATATAATCAAACAGCCATCATGATCCTCATATTCTGCTGGCATATGAAACCCATCTGACGATGGAGTCGANTGTAAAATCTTCAATACAAATNCTCCGAGCTATGTTTCTTATTTATTTTTCAGCACAACTTTTCTTATATAAGCAAATGTATAATCTTCACCCTTTACAGATAACATATTCAATAACTTATAGAGCAAGTTCTTAGCATCTTCATGCATCACATAGTGTTCTTGTCCTCTTAAAAAGTAGTTCAATGCATCCTCGTTCTTATATTTGTCCTTGTTGTATGTTTTGCAAGCCGCTACTCTGTCACAAAACATCTCTATGACATAATTAACTGGCATTTGCATTCCAGTAAGCCCAACTGCTTTATTCACCGGGTAATCAATCCAATACTCAAAGTGGTGCTTATTTCTTCCTTTGTGATGTAACCACGCCGAAGAGCAACCTTCTGCCTCTCTTTGAGCATTATTAGGACTTCTATCACCTTGAAAGTATCGCACACCTGGAATAAATTCATCAGGCATATACTTTGATAAGTCATGCAAGAGCCCTTGTTTATATAAACCACATCTGAAACAATGCTTCATAACCATTAACTTGTGTTGATTAATCGTTGTCAGATGTCCTTTGAATCTTTCAATTAATGACATTTCCATAATATGCCTTCTTAATTAAAGCTGAACTAAAACAAATATTTCGTAAATTGCTTTAATGGCATTTTCAAAATCAGAGTTTTTTACACCAATAATGATATTTAATTCGCTTGAACCCTGATCGATCATCTTAACATTAATGTTGGCATGAGCCAATGCTGAGAAGATCCTTGCAGCTGTACCCTTTGCTGCTTTCATACTACGACCTACAACAGCAATAAGTGCAAGATTTGATTCAATCTCTATATGATCAGGTGATGTAAGTCTGTGAATATCAGACAATACCTGCTGTTCCTTTCCCTCAAATTCTGGTTGATGAACATATACAGTCATAGTATCAATACCTGAAGGAACATGTTCAAAAGGAACTCCGTGAGACTCAAATGCCTCAAGAACCTTACGACCAAAGCCTATCTCTGAATTCATCATATCCTTTTCAATATTAATTGATACAAAACCCTTCTTACCTGCAATTCCTGTAATAGTAAACTTAGACTGCTTGCATGTACTCTCAACAATCATTGTACCTGGATCTTCAGGTCTGTTTGTATTTTTGATATTAATTGGAATACCAGATTTTCTAACTGGGAAGATTGCTTCTTCATGAAGCACTGTAGCTCCCATATATGCGAGTTCTCGTAATTCCTTGTATGTTATAGTAGTAATAGTCTCTGGATTATCAATAATTCTTGGATCTGCAACGAGGAAACCTGAAACATCTGTCCAGTTTTCATAAATATCTGCTCTTGCCGCTTTCGCCACAATAGAACCTGTTACATCTGAACCACCTCTTGAAAAGGTCTTAACAGTTCCATCAGATAGTGCACCATAAAAACCTGGAACAACTGCACGCTCTACTTCTGCAAGTTTCGCACTCAAAATTTCATCTGTTGTATTTGCATCAAAATTACCATTTTTATCGAAGAAAATAACTGTAGCTGAATCTATAAATTCGTATCCCAGATAGTTTGCCATAATGATACCATTTAGGTATTCTCCTCTAGATGCTGCATAATCACCGCCTGCTTTAGCCTTAAACTGTTCTTCAATAATGACAAATTCATTATCAAGAGATAATTCTAATCCTAAACCTTCAATAATTTCATTATATCTATCTTTGATTTTTTCTAATAGTTCTTTAAAATTCTTGCCCTGCTCTGCTAATGCATATGTTTGATAAAGCATATCTGTTACTTTGGTATCATTGCCAAATCTCTTACCTGGTGCAGAAGGTACAACGTACTTTCTATCTGCGTCTGCATGGATAATTTCTCCAATTTTTTTAAACTGTTCTGCACTTGCTAGCGAACTTCCACCAAATTTTACAACTTTTTTCATTTTGAATGTTCCTCCGAGTAATTTTTACATGTGTATGCATGCCTACCACTATAATGCTTCACAACAAAAGCAAGACAAAACACGCTACATAATAGAAAACCATATTTTTAAAAATATATCAAGTATTTTTTACTATTTTTCAAATCCATTAGGATGTTTTTTATGCCAATTCCATGCTGAAGCAATAATTTCTTTTAATTCCGTATGTTCTGGATTCCAACCTAAAACTGTTCTTGCCTTCTGGCTAGATGCTATAAGCTTTGCTGGATCTCCAGCCCTTCTCTCCTTTGTAACGGCTTTAATATCTTCACCAGTAACTTCCCGCGCGCAATCAATAACTTCTTTAACTGAAAATCCAATCCCGTTTCCAAGATTAAATATATTACTTTCGTTGCCCTCACAAAGGTACTTTACTGCAAGAATATGCGCCTTGGCTAAATCTGTTACATGAATGTAATCTCTAATACAAGTTCCATCAGGAGTATCATAATCATCACCAAAAATATTAATGCATTCTCTCTTACCATTTGGAACCTGTAAAACAAGAGGTATGAGATGTGTTTCAGTCAAATGTGCCTCACCTATTTCCCCACTTGAATGGGCACCACATGCATTAAAATATCTTAGAGAAACAAATCGTGTTCCATGAGCAAGACCTGTCCACTTGAACATTTTCTCCATTGATAATTTTGTTTCGCCATAGCAGTTTGTTGGCTGCGTTTTATCAGTTTCTAAAATAGGAACTTTATCTGGCTCACCATAGGTAGCTGCTGTAGATGAGAATACTATCTTATCAATACTATGTGCCACCATACTCTCAAGCAATACCTTTGTTCCGCATAAATTGTTATCATAATATTTTAATGGGTCCAACATACTCTCTCCTACAAGAGAATTTGCTGCAAAATGAATAACTGCATCAATTTTTTCGTTTTCAAAAACACTATCTACAAATCCTCTATCTCTAATATCTCCTTTATAAAAACGAGCCTTAGGATTAATGGCTTCAATATGTCCTGTTTCAAGATTATCTACCACTACTACATCTTCCCCTGCTTCGATCAATTCATATACTGTATGGGAACCTATATATCCTGCTCCACCTAAAACTAAAATTGTCATATCTTATCTCTCTTTTTTCTTTCTATTTTTAATATTTTCAATAGTTGCTTTTCTATTTTCATCTGAATATCCCACCAAAATATTTGGCATATTATCAATGAAATACTGTTGGATTATATCTATGTCTTCTTTTGATTTTCCTGGGCACGCACATCTAAATTTCTTTTTGCCCTTTACATTTAAAGTATAAGAAATCTTAAAGTGCAAGTTACTAAAGTTACGTATTTTACTATGTTCGTAAACGAATACTATCTCATTTAGTGGAATTATATCTACATAGAATGCTCCAAGGTTAATAAAGTATTTTTCTGTAATATACATGCCACCTGCTTCTAAAATATCCGTAACCACTTGATAATCTAAATCTTCTGACATAGCTTTGTACGATTTATACTTGTTATACCTTTTGACTCTTCTAATTGCCGGATGGAGAACAGGTACTATTGCATAAATCATATTACTTAAAAACATACATCCACAATATACAATTATAAATAGTATTGCAGCAAATGTCAGTTGGTATTTCCAAATTTGATTATCTGCCTGAACCATTATTTCTTTTACTGTTATTTTCTCTAAATCATTATAATCCCAGTCAATTGTACTGGATAACAATTCTAACATATTTTCAAACAAACCATCTGATTTCTCAAATTTCACAAATATACCTGTATTTTTGCCTGCCTCAATTATATTGCCCTTTGCTTCATCCAAATAATAGAAGAAACACTTACTGTCACTAGCAATGTCGTAGTAGTATACACCATCTACGGTGTCACCCTTCATAATATCATATCCAGAATAATATATTTTCTCTGGATTCACAATTACGTAGTTTGCTCCATTGTGAAATTGCTCTATAGCCTCCTGGGAAGAGGATACCTCTATAGGATAAAAAACTTCTTTAAATGGAAGAAATGCTAATAAAAAAAATGCTAAACCTAATGGAATAATAGGCAACAGAAAGTGCTTTATGCTAGTTTTCCGTATATGTGAAAACACTATGCTCTTATTCATAAAATAGCCCTTTTCGTTCTTTTTTAATTACAAATGTAATCTTTTATGAGTATAAGTCAATTCACAATAATAATCAAGATTGCATTTTATATAAAAAACTGTTATCATATTTTATCGTAAACCTTAGTATTACAGTATTTACAAGCAAGGAGCGCTATTATGGAAGCATATACAGGTTTTGCTTCACTTTATGATTTATTTATGGATAATATCCCATACAAAGAGTGGAGTCAGTATCTTACCAGACTTCTACATGAGTATAATGTTTTTAATGGTATAATCCTAGATTTAGGTTGTGGCACTGGAACTATTACGGAGTTGCTTGCTGCAAATGGCTATGACATGATAGGTATAGACAATTCTGAGGAAATGCTAAACAAAGCCTTGGATAAAAAATCCAAATATGATTCTAATACTTTATATATCAATCAAGATATGCGAGAATTTGAGTTATATGGTACTGTATCTGCAGTTGTTAGCATTTGCGATTCAATCAATTACATTACCGAGCCTAACGACCTCCTTTCTGTATTCAAATTAGTAAACAACTATCTTGACCCTGGCGGTATATTTATCTTTGATTTAAATACAAGATTTAAATACCAACAAATGGGTGATGAAACCATTGCTGAAAATCGTGATGAAGGAAGTTTTATCTGGGAAAACTATTTCTATCCAGAGGAAAATATTAATGAATATGATTTGACCATTTTTGTCCCAAGAAACGATGGACTTTTTGAAAAATTTGAAGAAACTCACTTACAAAGGGCCTACTCTTTAGATGAAATCAAATCCACCTTAGAATCAGCTGGAATGAATTTCGTCACAGCATATGACGCTTTTACCCATGAACCCGTAAATGATACTAGCGAACGAATATATATCATTGCCAAAGAGTGTGGCAAGCAGATAAACAAATAGATAAATGAAAGGAGAGTATGACGTTTCTATACAAAATAATTTTATACGTCATACAAATAGAATATGTCAGACTATATAATTAGAGCTACTGCTGCCGATGGCATGATTCGTGCCTTTGCAACAACAACTTGCGACCTCGTAGAGATAGCCCGTCAATCTCATAACACTAGTCCTGTGGCTACTGCTGCCCTAGGAAGATTACTCACAGCAGGTGCTATGATGGGCGCAACTATGAAAGGCGAAAAAGATCTACTAACACTTATTGCAAAAGGTGACGGTCCACTAGGTAGCATTACCGTCACAGCTGATTCTTCCTCTAACGTAAAAGGTTATGTAAATAACCCTTCCTTTGTTAATCCCCCAAATTTCTTTGGTAAATTTGATGTAGGTGGAGCAATTGGAAATGGAACCCTCACAGTCATCAAGGACATCGGCCTAAAAGAACCTTATTCAGGTCAAGTAGGTCTTATAACCGGTGAAATAGCCGAAGACCTTACCTATTATTTTGCAACTTCAGAACAAATCCCTACTTCCGTTGCCTTAGGTGTTTTAATGAACAAAGATAATACTGTCCGCCAGGCTGGAGGGTTCATTATACAACTAATGCCATTTGCCGAAGATGACGTAATTGATAAATTAGAAGAAAATATTAAAAATATTAGTTCTATTACATCTCTTCTTGATGAAGGTTTAACACCCGAAGACATCTTGGAAAAAGTTCTTGGAGATATGAATCTAAAAATCAACGAAAAACTCCCTACTACATTCAAATGTGACTGCAGCAAGGAGAGAGTTACCAAAGCTATAACAAGCATTGGTAAAAAGGACATTACCGAAATAATAGATGATGGCAAAGATATTGAAGTCAACTGCCATTTCTGTAATACTAACTATGTTTTTTCTGTCGACGACCTAAAAGACATACTAAATCATAGCAAATAATTCCAATGAATATTATAGTTCCAATAATAGTAATAATTTTTCCATACTTATATCCTGGAACTTCATAAACAAATTTTATTGTATGTTTTCCTTCAGAGATGGCACATCCCATAAACGAGGTGTCTGTCATCTCTATTTTTGTCTCAACATCATCAACATAAAGTGTGAATCCCTCATCATATGGAATAGTTGCATTAAAGTATCCATCTTTACTTACCTCTATTTCACCTGAAATAGTATTATCCGTAATTTCAATATTTTCCATCATATCCATGGTATCATATTTCTCAACAATCTCATTATAGTATGTACCATAAATTGAATACCCTGTAATAGTATATTCTCCAGTATGTAATTTTATCTCCAATTCATCTATTCCCTTATTTGAGGATATAATATATCCAAAATTCAAGTTGTTATTGATAAAGGCAGCCTTTCTTCCGCTAAGTGCATTTCTCACATCATTAATGGAAATATCCACTCTATCTCTTCCAACTTTTTCAATAGAGATATTAATAGCAAAAACGTCATATTCACAATTATCCAGATCTACTTTTATAATCTTTTTATCTTCCAGCCTAATTTTACAATTACCATTCTCATCATATTCCCCACCAAAATCAATATCTACATCTATTTTTGTAAATGGAGTTATGTAGTCAGCAATATTTTCACAGAATTGGCTTGCACCTTCATTAACATTGTAATCATCTTGATTTTGCACCGTAAAATAATCTGTGTCCTCATTTGGTACTACAATGTACTGTAATAATGCCATCTGTCTATTCTTGTCATCCAACTGTAAAAAATCAGCCTCACTCATTGTCTTTGATGTAGCAAATCCCAACGAGTATGTTTTGTCATTTCTATAAACCACATTTTTTCCGCTAGAACAATTCGCCACATATCCAGCTGGTACTTTACCAGTGTAAGAGCTTACATATTTAACTCCCATAAGTGTCTGAAACATAATATTATTTTCATTTATAGACGAGATTCTATTAATCGTGGGGTTTGTAAGATTTAACGTGTCATGAACAAGCCTATTAAAACTATTACTATATACTGAAGAGTACAAACTGGTTTGGTAATATCCCTCTCCATATTGCATATTACATGTATATCTAACATCATCCAACTCATTCATTCTATAAAAATTTTTATCATTTTCTAAAGTATTTTTAATAGCGGATATTTTATTAGAGTCATTCAAAACTTCTATATAATCCACTTTAACAAGGCCGTCCTGAAAGTTTGCAATTATGCAAGTAATTATAGCTATACCCACAATAGGAATGAATGCCAATTTCTTTTTCTTCATTTTCGGTATGAACAAAATAATAGGAAACATTATTACCATATCTACTACAAAAGGTATAACTATATTATTATCTATATTTGCAATAGCTAGTATAACAAAAATCACAGGCATCACTATCTTAAGGAGTTTCGTATTGACCTTGTCGTGTATTAGATCTTTCAGAAACAAGGTAACTGCAAATATAAAGATTGGAATTAAAGGAATTAGCGCCTTACCTCTACTATATAAACCAGCATTTAATAAATATCTAATAAACGGAATTATTGTAAGCAGTATAAAACTTACACCAAGAAACATTCTTGATTTTTTTTTACTCATTACTGCTCCAACTATAGCAAATATAACTATCGCTGTAAGTCCTAACCCGTATGCTGAATATAAAACAACAGACAAAGAAGGGTTTGGTACAAATGTCAATAGCCACGAAATACCTTCGCTTTCTGGATTCTTTTCTCTTCCAATTAGTAGTGCCATAAATGTCGGTAATAACAATATACCACACATCATAATGGCTGTGATTATACATCCTGCATACTTAAATGCTGTGCTAAAAAAATCTTTCCATCTGAATTCAATTGATTTAATTTCTAACTGGTTAAAAAACTTGTAAATTGCATAAATAGTTACTGAGATAATAGCACCAATACTAAAATAGTAATTTGTCAATATTATTAGGACTACTGATATTATAAGTAGCTCTGCTTTTTTCTTTTTATAAAATCTATCCACACCCATAAGCGCCATAATCACAAAAGGCATGTACTGTACAAACATAATCTGTCTGTGACTATGAAATAACAATGGTGAAGCACACGTAAATAACATCATCCCTACAAATGCAATATCTTGTCTTATTTTGTTGTTTTGTTCCCAGCGATAGAAAAGATACGATGAAAATATAACTATAACAACACTAGAAATCATAATATAATCAAACATTCTTACATTTGGAAATAAGTAACTAATCAAAATAATAGGATTGAGCAAACCATGATAAGCAATATTATATCCATTTTGACCTGCCCCTAAATTCATATTAAACTTGGGTATTAAGTTACCTGTTTCATAAAAATATTGTCTAAAATAATCAGGAAATACACTGTGTTGGCTAATCCAATCAGTTACAGAGCCGAAAACAAATTCATCCCCCATAATTATGAGCACTATGCCTATCACAAATAGGGCCATTACAACTACATTTATAATATCTATATATACTTTTCTTCTTTTATAATTTTCTATTTTCATATGTTCTACTTTTTTGATCCTTTCCTTCCACTCCAACTAGTACATTTTAACATTTTCAAAGAATTTGTAAACAACATATATCTTTATACATTTAATTTAACAAAAAAATGTGGTATGATTTGTAGGAAAGGAATAACACCCATGAAATATAACCCTATTTTAAAAAATCTATTTAAAAAGATATTTTCAGTGCCTTCAAAATTTTTTACCTTTGTCAAAAGACACAGAATATATGTTATTTCTGCTATAACAATGGTATTAATATCCGTAGCACTGACTTTTTCTATTCCATATATCAAATACATAACAAGAGATAAAGTCACCACCGATTATCTTGATACACTTGGATTAAACAATATAAATAACCTGATGATAGTTGCACACCCTGATGATGAAGTTCTTTGGGGTGGAAATGCGTTACTTTTGGACGACTATTTGGTTGTTTGCCTTACCAATGGTGACAATTCAACTCGCCACGAGGAATTTAATGCCGTTATGTTAGCCACAAACGACATTGGAATTATCCTATCTTACCCAGATAAAATTATGGGCAAGCGAAGTGATTGGGAATTCTGTAAAGATGGAATGTATGAAGATTTAAAAACCATTATTGACTATAAGAACTGGAATGTCATAGTAACTCACAATGAAAATGGTGAATACGGACATCGCCATCATGTTATGACTCATAATATGGTTCAATCAGCTTGTGACTTTATTAATGTAACTTCCACTCAGTTCTACTTTGGTAAATACTATAAAAAATCCGTACTAAATACGCTAAGCGAGGATGAATTACCAACAAGTCTTTCGGATGATTACATTGCTGCAAAGGCCTTTCTGACTCAAATATATGATAGTCAATCAGGTACTTTAAGTAACCTAGAACACATGATTCCATATGAAAATTGGAACATTCGCTAGTTGACTTCACAACTTTTTGTCTACCTTTTTTCCCAAAAGGAGTTTTTATGAACAAACGAATTAATTAAATAGAACAAAATTAGAAGCATAAAATGAAACAACGACCTCATGCATAGCATGAGGTCGTTGTGTTAATCATCTTGAAACATATTGCTTATAACCATAAAATTGCGACTATATATCGCTTATACACACTCTATATAAATATAAAATTACTATAAGTTTCTATATTGACCCGAAAATTTTATGAAATGGCACCTGTTTAACTGAGTGATTAGATTCTTGTTACATTTGTAGCCTGTGGTCCTTTAGCGCCATCAACTACATCGAATTCAACTTCCATGCCTTCTTCTAAAGACTTGAAGCCGTCTGATGCGATTCCAGAGAAATGTACGAATACATCCGTACCTGTTTCATCAGAAATAAATCCGAAACCTTTTTGATTGTTAAACCATTTAACTGTACCCTTCATGGTGTACCTCCATTAAAAAAATCTGATTGCTTATTGCAACCTTTGTTTAGAGTATCACATTAAGCTAAAAGTGTCAAACAATATTTTTTAATTTATTTTTTCCAATTTTATGAATTTCGATTGATGATTTTATCTAACTCTAAACCGTACTTTTTAGCTATGTCTCTGGCATAACTTAAACCATCTGGGGTAGTTCTTTTTAGCTTATAACTTCGGCTTCCATTTTCCTTACTTTCCATTTGGGCTACTAAGTTATCGATTTTACTTTTATTATCTATATGACTATTAAATTCTTCAATCTTCATTGGTAAATCATGAATATGTGTAACAAAAAGTCCACGTAATCCTATAATACCCAGTGCTGTAATCACCTCTGAGGCAATATAACTTGCTTCAGTACCAGAAGTTGAAGCAAATGCCTCATCAAGTAAAATCATACTATCTGCATCCACCATATCAAGTACATTAGATAGCTTGTCACACTCAAATTCAAGTCTACCTTTTCCATAGTTATTCTCATCCGATGATGGAAAATGGGTAAATATACCACCCACAGGGCTGATAACTGCACTAGTAGCAGGTACATATAATCCTAACTGAAACAATGATTGTATCATTCCCACTGTGTACAAAAACACTGATTTTCCTCCGTGATTCGGACCCGTTATTATGTAGAATCTACCATTGTCATCAAATTCAAAATCATTCTTTACTATTTCGGCACCTGGAACTTTAATAGCAACCATTGGATTAAAGCCATCCTTAAATGTGCATTTTTTATCTGAAACTGTAGCTATTTCAGGTTTACACATTGGTAATCCCCTGTCTGACATTTCAAATATAAATTTCATACCAGCATTTAAGAATCTCAAATCGTTAAGCACTGATACCAAAAAGTCTGTACTGCCTGAAAAGTATTTATTTATCAGTGGTTCAAAGTTTCGTACCGTTTTTCTAAATACCTGATTAAGGGCATAATTAATCGTATTCTGGAATGCAAGGTGTTCGTGCTTATCCATAATTTTGAGTACATTGCTAAGGTCCGTTAGACATGCATATCCATCTTTATCGCTCTTTCCTAAAAGTTTCTCTACAATGTTGCCATTTCGGTATTCCTTGGTATTTATGGATACTAGACCTGCCTCTCTAACTTGGAGACTTCCATTCATATTAATTCCTAGTGTAATACTTTTTATATTTCCTATACGTGTTTCCATCTTGGTAAGTTCAGACTTCAGGTTTTTAAATTCTTCACTTTCATATCTGCTTCTTACAATATCCTGAAAGCCTTTTAGTCCCTGTGACTTCACTTCGTATTTAAGAAGTTCCTCTCCCAAAGCGTCAATTATTTCAATATACATCTCAAGAATCTTTATTGAAAAAAGATTGCTCTCTGTAGTCATATCACTTTGATTGTTTACTCTTCTCATATCGCAAATATTTTGAATCATTGGCACCGTTTTACAAAACACATCATAAATACCCCTATTTTGAAAGATATCATCCACTACATCTATTCTATAGGCTAATACTTCTGGATTTTTTGTAAAAAATGTCTTTAATTCTAGATTGGGAACTCCAAGAAAACTCTCTCTCCTAAGAAAAATCAGTCCATCTATTCCCAAATTTGATACAAAATCAAAATTTGTAAAACCATCTCTATCATACCCATCATATCCTGGTGGATACAACAAACTCACTTCTTCTGCCATAAAATCACCTCTGTAGAAATTATACCACAGAGGCGATAATGTAACAAACAAAAAACCATTTAACTATTTAATAAATAATCCTGTATCATTTGCATCAATAATCATTGTATCTCCAACACTCACTTTATCAGCTAAGATAGCTTTTGCAGCTAAAGTTTCAACATGTTTTTGAACAAATCGCTTTAGTGGTCTTGCACCATATGATACATCATATGCACTATCGCATACAAAGTTTTTAGCACGTTTTGTAAGTTCAACTTTTATTTCTTTCTCTTCAAGTCGATGATTAATATCTCCTATAATAAGGTCTATAATTCCTGCAATATTATCACGGGTAAGTGGCTTAAACATTATAACTTCATCAAGCCTGTTTAAAAATTCTGGTCTAAAACTATTTTTCAATTCTTCCATAACCAAATTTTCAACTTCATGACTAATCTCACCCTTTTCACTAATTCCCTCAAGTAAATAAGATGAACCTATATTAGATGTAAGAATGATTATCGTATTCTTAAAATCCACTGTTCTGCCTTGAGAATCAGTAATTCTACCATCATCAAGTACCTGCAATAAAATATTAAAAACATCTGGATGCGCCTTTTCAATTTCGTCAAATAACACTACAGAGTATGGCTTCCTTCTAACCGCTTCTGTGAGCTGTCCTCCCTCATCATATCCTACATATCCTGGAGGTGCTCCTACAAGTCTAGACACACTGTGTTTTTCCATATATTCAGACATATCAATACGCACAATATTTTGCTCATTATCAAAAAGATTTTGAGCAAGTGACTTGGCAAGTTCTGTTTTCCCTACACCTGTTGGTCCCAAAAACAAGAAAGAACCTATTGGCTTCGAAGGATCTTTTATACCTGCTTTTGATCTAATAATAGCTTCTGTAACCTTCGTTACTCCTTCTTCTTGACCAATAACTCTTTTATGAAGTTCGTCTGCAAGATTAAGTGTTTTATTTCTTTCAGTCTCAGTAAGTTTCGTAACTGGAATTCCTGTCCATCTAGATACAATTGTAGCAATCTCATCTTCAGCCACACTTTCACGAATAAGTGATAAGTCCTTACTTTTGATTCTTTCTTCTTCCTCAACAAGCTGCCTATTTAATTCAGGAAGTCTGCCATATTGAATTTGAGCAACTTTTTCAAGGTCATACTCTCTTTGTGCTTTTTTCATTTCATTTGTAGCTGTTTCGATTTCTTCCCTGATTTTACTAAGTTTCTCTACTGAATTCTTCTCACTTTCCCATTGTGCCTTTTTTGAATTGAACTGGTCTCTTAAATCCGCCAATTCTTTTCGCAAACTATCAAGTCTCTCTTTACTTAAATTGTCTGTTTCTCTTTTAAGTGCAGTTTCTTCTATCTCTAAAGTCATAACTCTTCTGCGCATTTCGTCTAATTCAGTTGGCATTGAATCTAATTCAGTTTTTATCAATGCACAAGCCTCATCCACTAAGTCAATAGCTTTATCGGGCAAAAATCTATCTGTAATATATCTGTTTGAAAGAACTGCCGCCGACACAAGGGCAGAATCGGTAATCTTTACACCATGGAAAACTTCATAGCGTTCCTTTAAACCTCTAAGAATGGAAATGGTATCCTCTACTGTTGGTTCATCCACTAACACGGGCTGGAAACGTCTTTCTAGAGCAGGATCTTTTTCTATATATTTCCTATATTCATTAAGTGTGGTAGCTCCAATACAATGAAGTTCCCCACGGGCAAGCATCGGCTTTAACATATTGCCAGCATCCATAGATCCCTCTGTTTTTCCTGCTCCAACAATTGTATGAAGTTCATCTATAAACAGAATGATTTTGCCTTCACTTTTTTTAACCTCTTCCAGAACAGCTTTAAGTCTTTCTTCAAATTCACCTCTGTACTTTGCACCAGCAACCAATGCTCCCATATCCAGAGCAAAAATACTCTTATCCTTCAATCCCTCTGGTACATCCCCTGCTACTATTCTCTGAGCCAATCCTTCTACTGCTGCTGTTTTGCCAACACCTGGTTCACCAATCAACACAGGATTGTTCTTTGTTTTACGCGATAATATTCTTATTACATTTCTAATTTCTGCATCTCTGCCAATAACTGGATCAAGCTTTTGATTACGTGCTTTTTCCACAAGATCTATACCATACTTTGTAAGTGTATCATAAGTATCCTCTGGATTATCAGATGTTACTCTCTGACTACCTCTAATATTGGCAAGCGCCTTTAAGAAGCTCTCTCTATTAATACTAAATTTCTTAAATAACTCTTTCACTTCTTTGTTAGGACTTTTTATAAGTGCTAGAAACAAATGTTCCACAGATACATATTCATCATTAAATTGCTTTGTCTCATCCTCTGCCGTAACTAGGACCTTATTTAAATCATTGCTAATTCTTAAATCGCCACCTGTAACCTTAGGTTTTTTATTTAGCAGTTGCTCTACGTCTACTTTAAATGATGATAAATCTATTTCCATCTTTTCAATCATTTTAGGGATTAAACCATCCTCTTGATTAATAAATGAATAGATTAAATGTTCCTGGTCTATTTCCTGATTTCCATACTCGTATGCAAGTTTCTCACACTGATTAATAGCTTCAATTGATTTTTTTGTAAATTTGTTGATATTCATAAATGTCCACTCCTTTCAACAAAGTTTCCCCATTACAAATACAATTTACCACTTTTTGTTAGCACTGTCAATAGGTGAGTGCTAATTATTTTTTAACTGCTTGGTTTCGCATACCCACAAGCATTTGCCTGTCCCATAACTCTACCACTTCATTATCCTGGGCAAGGATAATTGCCTGTTTTGTAAATGTATTATTTGTAACGACAATAGCGGATTCGCAGTTGTAATGCTTCATTGCAGCAATTACTTCTTGCACTGCCTTCACGCCTACGGGTCTATTATATCTTTTGCACTGTACGGCAATTCTTTCATCACCTGCAATTGCTATAATATCTGCACCATAATCTCCACTAGTAATCGTTATTTCTTCTATTTTATATCCATTCCCTTCAAGAACCGCTGCCACAAATTCCTCAAACTGACTTCCCTTCATGACATCTATTTGTTCTAGAGAATAGTCTACACCCTTAGGGGACATTTTTAATACTCGTAAAAGCCATTTACAAAACAGCAATAGCAGCAGAATAACTACTGCTGCTATTACCATGGATGTTGGATTGGATAAGCTTTTAATTCCTTCTATTATCTTTTCCATATGATCCTCTTTTTATTTTCAAAGATTTTTATTGCACTACATAAATATAATTTCATGTGAGCATCTTATTTTTATGTTGTTACTCAACTTCAGTTTTATCTACCTTAGTTTCCAATTTATCCGAAAATCTTTTAAGTGCCTGAATACCTAATATTACCACTGCTCCAATGATAAAAAATAAAACATTAAATGTATCAAAACTCAGTGGATCCTGCGGATTATCCTTAAGAGAAGTTGGTCCCATAATAATTGCATAGAACGAACCAATCATCATTCCAATAATAGTATACATAATAGCTGAACGATGTTTCTCAAGTAAAAACTTTAATCCCTTTACTGTAGTACAAACTCCAGCAATCATACCAAATCCAAAGATCATAAGTGCTGGAACATATGACATATCAAATTGAAAAAAGCCTGATATAGCTGTCATAATAGCCTGATATAAACCAAATACTAACATAATGGTAGAACCTGATATACCTGGTAAAACCATTGCAGAAATAGCACACATAGCACAAAGGAATAAGTAAATACCTATACCAATAGTCAAATTACTGGAACCCAGGTCACTAACACCAACTACATTTCCTGAAAGATATGTAATTGCTACTACCAATGCAATTCCAAACACTGCAAAAATACTATTTTTATATTTTCCTTTAAATGAGTCCTTTTCTTCTGAGATAATAAGTGGAATTGCAAATAATATAAATCCCAAAAATAGTGAACTAATGGCATATATATGTTTCTCAAAAACTGCTTTAATAACTATTGATGCCATAGCCAGACCTACAACCCAGCCACTTCCCAACTTAATTAGGAATATAAGCGCATTTTTTCTTTTCTCTTTATCTTTAGAAACTATGTTGTTTAATGACTCTATAAAGTCATCATAAAGGCCCATTAGAAACGCAATCGTTCCTCCTGAAACTCCTGGAACGCTGTCCGCTAAGGCCATTAAAAAGCCTCCTAAAATTTTCATTATCATATTACTTTGTTTTCTCCTTCATGAATTCTTTGACATATTTAAAGAATATCTCCATCTCACTATCTGTGCCTATAGAAATACGCACATAATCCCTAATCAGTGGTGCATTCCAATGTCTTACATAAACATTCTTTGTTCTCAAAAACTCAAACAGCTCTATTATATCAATATTCTTATGTGTTGCAAACAGGAAATTTGACTTTGAGTCTGGAAATTCAAATCCCATGTCCCCCAAAACCTTCTTGGTATTTTCTCTTGTTTGTATAATCTTATTGCAGGTTTTTTCAAAGTATTCCCTATCTTTTACAGCCTCTGCTCCTGCTATTATAGATGGATAATTAAGCGTATATGAATTGATAGAATACTTTATATCATTAAGCGNTTTAATTAAATCTCTATTTCCAACAGCAAATCCTATTCTCATACCGGCCATGGAACGTGACTTTGAAAAAGTCTGAACCACAAGCAGATTTTCATATTTGTTCACAAGACTCAGGGCACTTTCACCACCAAAATCAATATATGCTTCATCCACAATCACAACAGATTCTTGATTGTGTTTTATAATGTCCTCTATGGTATCTAAGTCCTCCAAAAGTGACGTTGGTGCATTGGGATTAGGAAAAATTATTCCACCATTTGGAACGTAATAATCTTCCTTATTCATAGCAAAATTCTTATCTAACTTTGGAGTTTCATATTTTATTTTATAAAGTTCGGCCCATACAGGATAAAATGAATATGTAATATCAGGAAATAAAATAGGTTTATCTGAATTAAAAAATGTCAAGAATGCATTCGCTAAAACATCATCAGACCCTACTCCTACAAATACCATATCTTCATCTACATTGTAGAATTTCGCCAATTCTTTAATGAGTAACTTAGCCTCTGGATCTGGGTATAATCTAAACTTTGATGTATCTAAATCATCAAGTACCCTCTTCACTCCAGGTGCTGGTGGATATGGACACTCGTTTGTATTTAATTTTACCATATCTGGTTTATTTGGCTGTTCTCCTGCCACATATGGAACTACTTTTCTGATTTTGTCTTCCCAAGCTTTCACACTGGTACCTCCTTGTTATTTGTTAATTTCATCTGCCAACTTTTTGAAGGCTGTCAATGAATTAACAATAGTCTCGTAAGAAACACAATATGCGATTCTAACATATCCTGGACATGCAAAAGAACTACCTGGAACTACTAGAATGTTGTATTTTACAGCCATATCACAAAATTCCTTTTCATTGGCCATAGGTGTTTTCATAAATAAATAGAATGCTCCCTGAGGTCTTATACATTCAAATCCTAAGTCTGTAAGTCCTTCGTACAGTGTTTTTCTATTTCTGTCATAATAATCTATATCAGTTTTTTCGTCAACCACCTTTGCAACCACACGCTGCATAAGGGAAGGTGCATTTACAAAACCTAAAATACGGTTCGCAATGGATGCCGCAGTAAACACATTTGTATAATCTGGAAGTTCTGATGGAATAACTAGATAGCCTATTCTTTCCCCAGGTAATGATAGGGATTTACTGAATGAATAACCTACTATAGTATTTGCATAATATTTCGTTAAAAAAGGAACATCTACACCATCATACGCAAGTTCCCTATATGGCTCATCAGCAATCAGGTATATTTCCGTACCAAATTCAATCTGCTTTTTATTTAAAATTTCTGCCATCCTAATAATAGTTTCTTCAGTATAAACCACTCCAGTTGGATTGTTTGGATTATTCACTATTACTGCTTTTGTCTTCGGAGTAATCTTCATTTCAAATTCATCTAGTTTTGGCTGAAATGAATCTGTATCAGGAGAAACTTCCACTAACACTCCATCATAATTCCCCACATATGCCCTATACTCTAAAAAATATGGTGCAAATGTAATCACTTCATCACCGGGATTTATTAATGTTTTAAGAGTAACATTTAATCCACCAGCTGCACCCACAGTCATTATTATATTATTGCTATTAAAATGGGTACCAAATCTTTTATTTAGTGACTTTGCCATGCACTCTCTTACATCCTCATATCCTGCATTGCTCATATAGCCATGAAGAAATGTACTCTTCTCCTCGTCTACTATCTCTCTAATAGCTTCAGTTACGCTTGCTGGAGCTGGAACGTTAGGATTACCAAGACTGAAATCAAAAACATTTTCCCTTCCATAAATACCTGCTAATCTATTTCCTTCTTCGAACATTGCTCTAATGGCAGAATTGTTATTTACAAAACCTTTCATTTTGTCTGCTATCATTTTTCTTCCTTCTTTCATCCATATGCTATCTAATTTTATCTCTATTTATAAAATACATTTCACCTTTCATACTTTCTCGTTTTGCCAAACTTCCAACAATATTTCTCTTGTTGTCAGATTCTATTTCTTCTTTTATCTGACGTAATGCACACTTGTTACAATAATGACCTTTTTCAATAGGTGACCTACACACCCGACATTTACGTTGTTTCTTTACTGTCTTAAATCTCTGGTCTTTAATAAACATATCTATAAGTCTTTTAGGAACGCCTGTCCTTTCGGCAATCTCTATTATATTATAGTTCGTCCCGTATTCATCAACAAAATCTCTAACTACGCCATACTCATTTTGAAATTTCCCATGGCATATCTTGCATTCATAGTCCCCGAGACCTTTGTACTCAAATTCACCACCACATTGGCAAACTTCTGGCGTTGTAAGTAATGCTTCTACATCAATTAAAACTTCTTCAATATCTTTGTCTTTTGTACGCTTAATATCTTTCATTTCACGTTTAGTTTCATCTTCCATAAAATCCACCCTTTGCATTTTCCTGACTCATCAGTTCGCTCTTCTATATACAATTTAATTGACTTCTCCTGCAATTAGCTTTCCTATAAACTTCGTATCCTTATACTTGCTCGGTTCGTTAAACATCTCCATATTTTTTTTATATATTATCTCTGGTTTTTCCCATACAGCAGTAAATCCTTTTCTTACTTCACTATCTGTAAGGGACAATTTATGGCACTCATCATTTATGTCGCAGAAGTAAAATAAAGAATGGCATATGTACTTCACTCTGTCATCGAAAATATCTCTTCTGATTTCTATTATTTCACCTATTTTCTCCTAAATCTATTAACAGGTGCTTTCAAAATCCAAACACATTCTCACTTCCATAAAAGGTTTAACAAATATATCCGCTACTTTCATATGCTCAGGATGAGTGGCATATTCCTTTAGCGATTCTTCATTTTCAAATGCAGAATCCAACATTAAATCTGCACTTGAAGATGCCAGTCCATTAGTCTCTACCTTAATTTCTAAAAGTCCTGGAATCTTTCCTGCAAGGCTTTCAAGGCCATTTTTCACACCCATTTTAATCTCTGCTTTTTCACTATTGCTTTTTTCTTCTTTAATCTTCCACAAAATAATATGTCTTACCATTGCCGTTTCCTCCAGAATAAATTTATAAAATTATACCACTAATACGTCCTCTTTACTAGTTTTTAAGTACTTATATGTGAAATAAACTTAAATAATCTTTATATTCTAATAGTACTGACGTGATATTTATATATGTGCTGTATAACTATGTGTTCCATATTGACTAGGTAAATATCATCAAAACCATCATTAAATCAGACCTTGAGGATATTTCAAGTCGATTTTATAAACCACGAGTGCGTGCACTCTTCCATCTCGATTTCGCTTCGCTTCTTCTCGATGTCGTTTGCACTCTTATGTCATCATACAAAAACAGACAATCACAAGCGAGCTTGCCAAATTTATAAACCACGAGTGCGTGCACTCTTATGTCATCATACAAAAACAGACAACCACAAGCGAGCTTGCCAAATTTATAAACCACGAGTGCGTGCACTCTTCCATCTCGATTTCGCTTCGCTTCTTCTCGATGTCGTTTGCACTCTTATGTCAGCATACAAAAAAAGACAATCACAAGCGAGCTTGCATTGTCTGTTTTTGTATGCTGCCGCACTCGTGGTTATTCGTTCACGTTTGCGAGTTTTGCCGCTTGATCTGCTGCTACACAGCCATCAATTAATTCATCTATTTCACCATTTAATACTTGCTCAAGCCTATGTGTTGTAAGTTTGATTCTATGATCGGTAACACGACCCTGTGGGAAATTGTATGTTCTAATCTTTTCAGATCTATCACCTGTTCCTACCTGACTTCTTCTAAGAGCAGCTTCTTCATCCTGCTTCTTTTGGAGTTCAAGTTCATATAATTTAGCACGAAGAACCTTCAGTGCTTTGTCTTTATTCTTTAACTGAGATTTTTCATCCTGACATGAGATTACAATTCCAGTAGGTAAATGTGTAAGACGTACAGCTGAGTCGGTTGTATTTACACACTGTCCACCGTTTCCTGATGCACGGAATACGTCAAACTTGCAATCATTCATATTGATGTCTACATCTACATCCTCTGCTTCTGGCATAATGGCAACTGTAGCTGTAGATGTATGGATACGTCCACCACTTTCTGTTACTGGTATTCTCTGTACGCGGTGTGTACCACTTTCATATTTAAGTCTAGAGTATGCACCATGACCATTAATCATAAAAGTAACTTCCTTAAATCCACCGAGACCATTCTCATTAACAGAAATCATCTCTGTTTTCCAACGCTTTTTTTCTGCATACATACTGTATAATCTATATAATTCAGCTGCAAATAGAGCTGCTTCATCACCACCTGCGCCGGCACGAATTTCAACAACAACGTTCTTGTCATCATTTTCGTCCTTTGGTAATAGAAGAATCTTCATTGTATTTTCAAGTTCTTCTATACGAGACTTTGCATCATTAAGCTCTTCTTTTGCAAGTTCTCTCATTTCATCATCATTTTCAGTGTCGAGAATCATAAGTGAATCCTCTACATCCTGTTTAGCCTGCTTATATGCCTTGTATGCTTCTACGATTGGAGCAAGGTCATTTTGTTCTTTCATAAGCTTTTTAAATTTAGGCTGATCATTTACAACGCTTGGATCATTTAACTCTTTAAGTATCTCTTCTAATCTAACTACGATATCATCTAACTTGTCAAACATCAATAATTCCTCCAGGTAATATTCTTTATGCCTTATGTCCCTTGACTACGCGGTCGAGACCAGACAAATCTTTAATAATTTCTATATTATCAAACCCATTATCTTTCATAATAGATTTAACATCCTTACCTTGGTCAAACCCTATCTCATACAGTAAGAATCCTCCATCATTTAGATGTTTCTTAGATTCTTTTGTGATTTTTCTGTAGAACTCTAATCCATCACTTGTTCCATCAAGAGCCATCATAGGTTCAAAATCCTTCACCTCTGGCATTAATTCCCTTATATCTTCAGTCCTAATGTAAGGCGGATTTGAAACTATTATATCAAACATCTCCCCATTAAGGGAAGTAAATAAATCACTATTTATAAAATTAATCTGTGTGCTATGCTTTTGATTATTTTCTTTTGCCACCTCTAAGGCTGCGTTAGAATAATCAACTGCTATTGTGTTTTGCAGCTTACATATCTTTGTAAGACTAATAGCAATACACCCTGAACCCGTACACATATCAAGCAGTCTTGGGTTTTCTTTTTCAATTTCTTCTGTAATGGTCAAAACTGCATTTTCTACTAATATTTCCGTATCCTGGCGTGGAATTAATACATTCTTATTAACTACAAAGTCCATACCCATAAATTCTTGGATACCAGTGATATGCTGCAATGGAATATTTAAACATCTTAGTTGTAACTTTTCATCAAATTCATCAAGTTTATCCCTGAGTTCTTCTCGAATTTCATCATATTTAATCAATAGATATTTACTTTTTGAAATTCCAAATATATGCTCAAACAGCAAAAATGCATCTATTTTGCTATCGTTGATATTAGCTTCTTTAAGCTTTTGCTCTCCTAGCGTGACTAATTCGCCATATGTCATATTATTCCTCGCTTTTTGACTTAAATTCCTCTATATCATCTTCGTCATCGAAATCTACATCTATAGTATCGAATTCATTTGTTTCAATATCTACTTCAATATTATCTTCCGTAGTAAATTCAAAGTCTGTAGCATTATCCTCTAAAAATTTCTTCCAATCAAATACTGCCTCAACAGCTACTATTGCAACTTCCACCATTGATACATCCGGTTCCTTCGTAGTAAGTTTTTGCATCCACATTCCCGGTTTAGAAATTATGTTCATAAACTTGCTCTCGGATTTCCCTGCTTTTCTAAGTATTTCATAAGAAATACCTGCAATCACTGGAACTAAAAGTAATCTAACAAAAGCTTTCATAGGAATACTTATATTTTTTGGCAGAGCAAAAGACACTAAAATAAAACAAACTATACTTATAAACACAACAAAAAACAGAAAACTTGTTCCACAGCGTTTATGAATTCTAGAGGATTTGAGTACATTTTCGGTATTTAATTCATAACCATTCTCTATACAATTAATACATTTGTGCTCTGCACCATGATACATAAACGTTCTCTGAATATCCTTCATCCTAGATATCAGAAAAATATATAATACAAATATTAGAATCCTAATTATACCCTCTACTACTGCTAGTATGGTATTAGATCTAATATTCATTCCATTCTTTAGCAACTCTGAAATCCCGTATGGAAGAACTATAAATAGTAATACTGAAAATGCCACTGAAACAAGCACTGTTATTCCCATCAGAAAATCCTCTGCTTTTTCCTTAAACATCTTCTTAGTCACCTTATCCACAGGTTTTTCCTTCGGTTCAGGTTCGTCCTCATAAAATTCTGCTGAATATGTTAATGTTTTTATACCTATTACAAGTGATTCTATAAAGGCAAATACACCTCTGATAAAAGGTACACTGAAAATTTTGTGTTTGTCTGCTAGGCTCTTGCAATCTTTAACATCAACTGCTATTTCATTATCTGGTTTACGAACTGCTACGGCGTACTTATCCTTGTTTTTCATCATTATACCTTCAAGTACTGCCTGTCCGCCAATTCCGGATGGTTTCATAAGAACTCCTTTCTGAAACTTAATAAAGGCTGAGAACATACATTCTCAACCTTTTATTAGTAAAAATCCTATTAGTTTTCTGTTTTAACACCATACTTACGGTTGAACTTATCAATACGACCACGAGCTGATGCAGCTTTCTGCTGGCCTGTATAGAATGAATGGCATTTTGAACAAATTTCAACGTGGATATTCTCCTTTGTTGATCCTGTCACGAATGTATTACCACAGTTGCAATCGATTGTAGCTTGGTAATATTTTGGATGTATTCCTTCTCTCATGTTTTCACCTCTTCAATTTACTTGCAAGATTGGACTTTACCAATCAAGTCTTAAAATAACTTCCATAGTATATCATACTGAATTTTATATTGCAATCCTTTTTTAGATTCTAACTTTTTTTATCATCTGGCAGAATTCAGCATTGTCTTTTGTCTTTGAGAATATATCAATAATTCTCTCAACCGTCTCTTCCGCCTTAAATGAATTGGTTGCACGTCTGATAACTTCTACGGCTTCTTGCTCTTCCTGATTTAATAACAAGTCATCACGTCTTGTGCCAGACTTCAGAATATCAATTGCAGGGAATACTCTCTTTTCAGAAAGCCTTCTATCAAGAACAAGTTCCATATTACCAGTTCCCTTAAATTCTTCAAAAATAACGTCATCCATCTTACTACCTGTTTCTACTAAGGCTGTAGCAAGAATAGTAAGGCTTCCGCCTTCTCTCATATTTCTAGCAGCTCCAAAGAACTTCTTTGGCATATGTAATGCTGCTGGATCAAGACCACCTGACAATGTACGTCCACTTGCTGGAATAACAATATTGTATGCCCTTGCAAGTCTTGTAATGCTATCTAATAAAATAGTAACATCTTTTCCATGTTCAACAAGTCTCTTTGCTCTTTCAACAACCATCTCTGAAACTCTCTTATGGTGCTCTGGAAGTTCATCAAATGTTGAATAGATAACTTCTACATTTTCACCTTCTATAGCTTCCTTGATATCTGTAACCTCTTCGGGTCTTTCATCAATAAGTAAGATTATTAAATGCATCTCTGGATTGTTCTTCTTAATTGATTTTGCAATCTCCTTCAAAAGTGTTGTCTTACCTGCCTTTGGAGGTGAAACTATCATACCTCTTTGACCTTTGCCAATAGGTGATACAACATCTACTATTCTCATAGCCATGTTATGTCTATCTGTTTCAAGTTTTAATCTCTCATTTGGGAAGATTGGTGTTAAGTCTTCGAAATTCTTTCTCTTTATTGCTTCAGCTAGTGGAATCCCATTAAGTGTATTAATATATAATAACGCACCAAATTTTTCATTCTGTGTTTTAACTCTTATTTTACCGTGAACGATATCACCTGTCTTAAGCCCAAATTTCTTTATTTGGATTGGTGAAACATATACATCGTTGTCGCCAGGAAGATAATTTTCACATCTAATAAAACCAAATCCATCAGACATTATCTCTAAAATACCATGTGCAACCAATCCACTATCTAGACTTAAATCAATAGGCTCTTCCAGTGCCTGTACGCGCATCATTTCTTGTCTTTGTTGATTTGTAAGATGAACCTGTGTAGACTGCTCCGGTTTAATACCAGCTTGTCTTGAAGCCTCTGCAACGGTTGCATATTTTTCATTACCAGTCACTGGTCTCTCATAAGTACCTACAGTTTTTTCATAACTGTTTGCATTACTTCTTTCATAGCTATTTGAACCTCTATCGTTTGATGTCATTCTATTATCGAATTTAATCTCCATAGACTTTCTTGGAGGTACACTTGTAGATCTAGATCCTGCATATGATGTACTATGGGTAGCCGTACTTGTTCCGCGAGTAATTGTATTTGTTGATCTCGTGATGGTATTTGTAGCCCTTGTAATCGTATTTGTCCTTTTAGGTGCTATAGGTAATGTTTCTGTTATCTCTACACTATCTTCTTTAGTCACTTCATTTGTATTATTAGATATACTAACTTCTTTAATTTCATCTGAATTTGTCTGTTCTACATCTGTAGACTTTTCTGCTTCGTCTTCTTTATCGGCTTTCTTTGAAGCTTCTGTCTTTGCATCTCCCCCCATTGATTCAACTATTTTATCAATAAGTACTGCCTTCCTAAGTGTTGTAATTCCTTTAATTCCCTTGAGTTTTCCTAATTCACGTAATTCGCTCATAGGTAATGTTTCAAGTTTTGCTCTCATAATATTATCCTTTCTGAAATAAAAATAACACTAAAAAAATTGAAATAATATATATTAAATTAATTGTGTTTTGGGTAATGTTTGAATGTGTGATATTTTGATATTAAGATTTCCTCTGTATACGAAACAGAAAGAAATAACGCTCATTTGATTATACATCAACCAAAGAAAAAATGATAGTGTTATTTTCTTGTTTTTATGATAATATAGTCAAAGTAAGCAAATTTCACAAACGAAAGGAATCATTTAGTATGACAATTAATGAAAAAGCCTTAGAGCTTCATAAAGAGTGGGCTGGAAAATTATCAACTGCATCAAAATGTGAGATTAAGTCAAGAGAACAATTAGCCCTTGCATATACTCCAGGTGTTTCAGAACCTTGCAAAGAGATAAACAAGAATCCTGAGGATGCATATAAATATACAATCAAATCCAATACTGTAGCAGTAGTTTCGGATGGCTCTGCTGTTTTAGGCCTAGGCAATATTGGTGCCTTAGCTGCTATGCCTGTTATGGAAGGCAAAGCTGTTTTATTTAAAGAATTTAGTGGCGTTAATGCATTTCCTATCTGCCTTGACACTCAAGACACAGAGGAAATTATTAAAACCGTTGTAAATATTGCCCCCGCCTTTGGTGGAATCAATCTAGAGGACATTTCTGCTCCACGTTGCTTTGAGATTGAAACAAGACTTAATGAATTACTTGATATTCCTGTATTTCATGATGATCAGCACGGAACTGCCATTGTGGTTCTAGCAGGTATTATTAATGGATTAAAGATTACTGGTAAATCAAAAGAGACTTGTAAAGTTGTTCTTAATGGTGCTGGCTCAGCCGGTATTGCTATCACTAAATTATTACTTACATATGGTTTCAAAAACGTAACCATGTGCGACAGATTCGGTATCATAAACAAGGATTATGAAGGGCTTAACTGGATGCAACAGTCTATGACAGAGGTTACAAACCTTGAGGGCAAGACAGGTACTTTAGCTGATGCCCTAGTAGGCGCTGATATTTTTGTAGGAGTTTCTGCCCCTGGTATTGTTTCGCCTGAAATGGTTAAATCTATGAACAGCGACTCTATCATTTTTGCAATGGCAAATCCTGTTCCAGAGATTATGCCTGATGTAGCTAGAGCTGCTGGTGCAAGGATTGTGGGTACAGGACGTTCGGATTTCCCTAATCAAGTTAACAATGTTGTTGCTTTCCCTGGTATTTTTAAAGGTGCTCTTGAAGGACGCGCTTCTATTATTACAGAGAAGATGAAATTAGCCGCTGCCAATGCTATTGCAGGTCTTGTTCCTGATGATGAACTTAATGATGAAAATATCTTACCAGAAGCATTCGACCCTAGGGTTTCTGATGTTGTAAGTCGTGCAGTTATGGATAATATTGAAGCCGATGGAACAAACCGTAAATAAGTCTGGATGTAAAAATGTATATTAATAAACTAAATGATTACCTAAAATGCACCTTTGGTTCTAAAGTATACAAGATATCTTTGGATGGCGGTTTTACGTGTCCAAACAGAGATGGCAAAATTGATACGCGAGGGTGTATTTTTTGCAGCAAAGGTGGTTCTGGAGATTTCGCCCAATCACGGCTTCTACCCATTACCAAGCAGATAGAAAAAGGCAAAAACCTTATCTATAAGAAATGTAATTCAGAGAAATATATTGCATATTTTCAGGCGTATACTAACACCTATGCCCCAGTAGATACACTACGCGCTCTGTTCTTAGAAGCTTTATCTCACCCTGATATTGTCGCCCTTTCTGTGGCTACTAGACCAGACTGTATTGATGATGAAATTGCTGAACTTCTCCTTGAGTTAAACAAGATTAAACCTGTATTTATAGAGCTTGGTCTCCAAACTTCAAATGAAACACCCGCACATTTTATCAGACGTGGCTATACTAACGAGTGTTTTGAACAGGCTATTTATCTTCTTGAAGGATTAAATGTTGTGGTACATATCATTTTAGGTTTACCAAATGAGACTAAAGATGATATAATAAATACCATTCACTATATAAATAAATTTAATATCCATGGTGTTAAACTTCAATTGCTTCACGTTTTAAAGGATACAGATTTATGCACATACTATAAAAATGGCTCCTTTTCAACATTTACATTAGAAGAATACACTGAAATATTAATACAATGTCTCAAACATCTTAGACCTGATATTGTAATTCACCGATTAACTGGTGATGGTCCCAAGAATCAGCTTATTGCCCCTCTTTGGAGCGGTGACAAGAAAAAAGTACTTAACTATATTAATAATCGTCTGCGTACAGAAAATGTCATACAGGGCAGCTTGTACCAGTAGTATATGGAGGATTTATGGCTCTAGAACAATTAACATTGTACAAGTTTATGACCTTGTATATGCTAAATAAGGTTAATTTTCCATTAACCAACGCACAAATGTCGGGGTTTTTTCTGGACAAAGAATATACGTCATATTTTATATTCCAGCAGGTAATATCCGAATTATTAGAAACAAGGCTAATATCTTCGGAAACAGTTCGTAATACATCTTATTACAGAATTACCGATGATGGCAGAGAAACTATTGAGATGTTTACTAATAAAATTCCGATAGCTATTATAGATGATATGGATATTTTTCTTATTGATAATAAGTATGAACTACGTAATGAAGTTGGAACATTATCTGACTACTATAAATCCACAAATGGTGATTACATTGTAAACTGTCAAATCAAAGAAGGTAACTCTACATTAATTGATTTAAACCTATCAGTACCATCAGAGGATGTTGCAGAGATTATGTGTAATAACTGGAGGGAAGCCAGCCAGGAAGTTTATGCCAACGTTATGAAAAGACTAATGAAGGGAATGCCGCAATAGGCACTCCCTTTTTTTATTGATTCTTATTTATCTGTTTTCTTTTCTGGTTCCTCATAACCTGTGATTTCATCTATTAGACTCCATACTTCATCTCTACCCTGCTTTGTCTCTGAAGAAAATGGAATTATTTTCGTTTCTGGTTTAACTTCAAGTTTATTTTTGATTAGCTTTATCTGCTTTTGTATCTGGCTTCTGTTTATTTTATCAAGCTTAGTTGCAATAATAATAGGATTATATCCATTATAAACAATCCAATCATACATATCTTTATCATTAGATGATGGTTCATGTCTAATATCTATTAATAGAAATACTGCCTTTAACTGGGTAGATTTCTCAAGATAATTTTCAATCATTTTTCCCCACTTTTGCTGTGTCTCCCTTGATACTTTTGCAAATCCATATCCTGGAAGATCAACACAATACATAAAATCGTTTATGTTGTAAAAATTAATTGTCTGCGTTTTACCTGGTTGTGCCGATATTCTTGCATATGATTTTCTATTCATTAGTGCATTAATCAATGAGGATTTTCCCACATTTGATTTCCCAGCAAACGCTACCTCTGGCTTGTCATTTTCTGGAATAACACTTGTTATGCCACATACGGTCTCTAATTCTAGACTTCTGATAACCATAATTGTACACTTTACCTTTCCTACGGCCACGCCGTACATCACAAAAACTTATCCTTGTAATTCAAATAGAAGAGTGGCATTGCCACTCTTCTGTTTATCATTTTAAGCCTCTTTATAAATAATCTCTGGCTTGCTTTTCTTATCAACTGCATCCTTATTGATAATGCATTTAATAACGTTACTCTCTGATGGTATTTCAAACATTACATCCATCATTGTATCTTCCATTATAGCTCTTAATCCTCTTGCACCAGTCTTTCTCTTGAAAGACTTTTCTGCAATGGCATCTATAGCATCATCAGTAAACTCTAAATCTACATCATCTAACTCAAGTAACTTTTGATACTGCTTGATAATAGCATTTTTAGGTTCTTTAAGTATTCTCACCAGATGATCTTTTTCAAGTTTATCCAATGTTACTGTGACTGGAACTCGACCAATAAATTCTGGAATAAGTCCGAATTTAACCAAATCCTGTGGCATTACTTGGCTAAGCAATTCATCAGTTTGGCCAACAAGACCTGATGCTATGTCCGCGTTGAATCCGATTGATTTTTTATCAATACGGGTTTCAATGATTTTTTCTAATCCGTCAAATGCTCCGCCACAAATAAATAGGATATTTGTAGTATCTATAGGAATAAGTTCCTGATGTGGATGTTTCCTTCCACCCAGAGGTGGAACAGAAGCAACTGTGCCTTCTAAAATTTTGAGAAGCGCCTGTTGTACACCTTCCCCAGATACATCTCTTGTAATGGATACGTTTTCAGTTTTTTTAGTAATCTTATCAATCTCATCTACGTAAATGATGCCGTATTTTGCTTTCTCAACATCATAATCTGCCGACTGAATTAGTTTTAAAAGAATGTTTTCAACATCTTCTCCCACATATCCAGCCTCAGTAAGAGCTGTTGCATCTGCAATAGCAAAAGGAACATTAAGCAGTTTCGCTAGGGTTTGTGCTAAATATGTCTTACCAGATCCAGTAGGTCCCAACATAAGAATATTACTCTTTTGAAGTTCAACATCTAAGTTACGTCCCGATGTTACCCTCTTATAGTGATTGTATACTGCAACCGATAATACCTTCTTTGCATTATCTTGTCCTATTACATATTGATCTAAAAATGCTTTTATTTCCTTTGGTTTTAGTAAGTTGATTTGTAGTTCTTCAGTTTCCACTGTTTCGCCCATCTCTTCATCTAAAATCTCTGCGCAAATATCTACACATTCATCACAAATGTAGGCATCATTTGGACCTGCTATTAATTTTCTAACCAAATCCTCAGGTTTGCCACAGAATGAACAACAAAGCTTTTTATCCTTATCCTTCTCTTTTCCCGCCATTTCCTTTCACCTCGATTCCATAATATCACCATATAAGAGTTCTTCCTTATATGTGGAAACGCTATGCGTTAATTTACATAATTACTATTCTGGTCTATCAACAATAACTGTATCAATAAGTCCGTATTCTTTAGCTTCGTCTGCTGTCATATAGTTATCTCTATCTGTATCTTTCTCGATAACTTCAAGAGGTTTACCAGTATTAGATGCTAATATTTCATTTAATTTCTTCTTAGTCTTTAAGATATGTTCAGCTGCAATCTGAATCTCAGTAGCCTGACCCTTTGCTCCACCAAGTGGTTGATGAATCATAATCTCAGCATTTGGAAGTGCAAATCTCTTGCCTTTAGCACCACCTGATAAAAGGAATGCGCCCATAGAGGCTGCCATACCTATACAGATAGTTGAAACATCGCATTTAATGTAATTCATTGTATCGTAAATAGCCATACCTGCTGTTACAGAACCGCCTGGACTATTAATATATAAATGAATATCCTTTCCTGGATCTTCTGATTCAAGGAAAAGTAACTGTGCAACAATAAGACTTGCTGTGGTTTCGTTAACTTCTTCACCTAAAAATATTATTCTTTCCTTTAAAAGTCTTGAATAAATATCGTAGGATCTTTCTCCTCTACTAGTCTGTTCAACGACATAAGGTACTAAACTCATAAAAATACCCTCTTTCTGCTATTACTATTTAGCCTGTTCTACAATAAAGTCTACAGCCTTTTGAACTGCAATATCTAACTTCATTGATTCTTTTTCTTTATCACTAACTAATTCGCTTAACTTATCAACTTCCATCTGATACATAGCTGCCATCTTTTCTAACTCAGCCTTAAATTCATCTTCAGAAGCTTCGATATTTTCAGCCTTAACAATAGCTTCAAGAACAAGTCTGCTCTCGATAGTCTTTACAGCTTGTGGTCTCATCTGCTCTGTAAGCTTATCTGGTGTAAGACCTGTAAACTGCATATACTGTTCCATTGTAAGACCTTGTGATGACATTCTTCTTGCAAAGTTTTCAGCCATCTGTCTAACTTGTAATTCAACCATTGCTTCTGGAATATCCATCTTTGCGTTGGCAACTACTTTTTCAACAACTTCTTCTTCAAATTGAGCCTTAACCTCTTCTTCTTTCTTTTCTAAAAGTTTCTTTTTAAGGTCTTCTTTGTACTCAGCAAGTGTATCAAAATCTGATACGTCTTGAGCGAAATCATCATCTAATTCTGGTAACTGTTTTTCCTTAATTCCTTTAATCTGTACCTTAAACATAGCAGCCTTACCCTGAAGTTCTTCTGCTTGGTACTGTTCTGGGAATGTAACATTTACTTCAACATCATCACCAATATTCTTACCAACTAACTGGTCTTCAAATGTATCGATGAATGAATGAGAACCGATTGTTAATGCATAATCTGTTCCTTTTCCACCGTCAAATGCAACACCGTCAACAAATCCTTCAAAGTCGATTGTAACTGAATCTCCGTCAGCTACTGCTCTTCCTTCTACAGGAACCAATCTTGACTGCTTATCTCTTTCTTTCTCTAATTCAGCATCAACTTCTTCTGCTGTTACTTCTGCTGTCTTCTTTTCAACTTCAATGCCCTTGTATTCACCAAGTTCAACGTCAGGCTTTGTAGCTACTTCTGCTGTAAAGATGAAAGACTTTCCTTCTTCAATCTGTACAACATCAATCTTTGGCTGTGAAACGATATCTAAATCGCAATTTTCTATTTCACTTGCGTAAGCTTCTGGAATAATTTCATTGGCTGCATCTTCATAGAATACGCCAACACCATACATTTTTTCAATCATCTTACGAGGCACTTTGCCTTTTCTAAATCCAGGAACACTCATCTTGCCCTTGTTCTTCTGGTAAGCCTTTTCAATGGCCTTTTCAAATTCTTCTGCTGACACTTCAATGGTCAACTTTGCCATATTTTTTTCTTCTAAGTTTTCTACTTGTAAGCTCATCAACTTATTCCTCCTTAATTTAAGCCATAGCATCAAAGTATTATAACATAAGCTTTTAGGATTGTCATTACATTTTAAAAAATATTTATGTTGTTCATTTCTATGGATTTCACAGTGTTTTCTACAACTTTTTATTCTGCAATTTTTTCCTCTACAGTCTCAAGCACCTGAGTTTTTCCTGTATTATATGTGACAATTAACTTTGAAACTTTGTAGTTAATATTGTTCTTTGTTGTGTATGTAATATCTGTACGTGTAGACACAATATAGTTTGATGTTGTGCATTTTATCTTTACGCTAGTTCCTGATAACAGCTCAATCGTATAATATCCTAGTTCTCTATATTCCATAGAAGCATTTCCCGCACTAGTTATCATTTGTCTTTTTGATGTAGGTGTAGGAGTTTTATTTGTTGGCGTGGTATTACTTCCTGATGTTGGGATAGTATTACTTCTTGACGTTGGGATAGTATTATTTCCTGACGTTGGGGTAGTATTATTGGCTGTCGTTCCATTATTTGCAGCGCCTCCTGTACCAGTAGTTTCTGCAATATTTGAACCGCCTTCACCTGCTGTCGTAACAAATGTTCCGCCACCGTTGCCATCAGATATGTATGAGTTCCCTCCCTGAAATTCGCTTGGTGTCTCAATACTAGAATCTGGCACGTCACCTGCAGATGTCTCGTTTCGTTCAACTATAGTAACCACTATTTCCTTGGAGAACTCTTTATCACTATACAAAAATCTATATGTAGCAGTATAATCACCTGGTGTAAAAATATCCACACCTGATGCATCAACCCATGTCTCAAGATCCGGAAATTCTCCTTCGTTTGTTACTATAAGTTGTGATAAGAAATCAATATCATCACCTACATATGATTTTATATTTGATATAACAATGTTTGGTTCGCTAAGTGACAACTCAACACTTCCAACTACTGTTCCTATCTCGTCACCATATTCTATATCTTCCTTTCCGCACCCCCATGCCATAAGCATGATTGTGACAAAAAGCATCGTAATAAGTATAGTTTTTTTCATAATTCCTCTATTCACAAATGTGTTGTATATCTTGTGCCATAGAATCTGCACTTTCTTTGTTCGTTAATAATTTAAGTAACTCTAATCCTAGTTCTAAGGATGTTCCTATACCACGGCTTGTGGTGATATTACCATCTGTAATTACTCTATCCTTTACCACTGTTGCACCGACTAATCTTTCTTCAAAACCAGGATAACAGGTGGCTTTTTTTCCATTTAGAATTCCTAAATCGCCAAAAATGCTTGGAGCTGCACAAACTGCTGCAAGTCTTTTTCCTTTGGCATTGAAATCCACAATATTATCACATAAAACTTTACAACCAGATAGATTTGTTGTTCCTGGCATTCCACCTGGCAAAAATAACATATCTACAGAATCAAAATCAACATCCTCAATCTTCATATCTGCTTTTATTGTAATGTTATGCGAACCTGTTACAAACAAGTCCCCTGAAATAGATACCATTATAGTATCTATATTACCTCTTCTTAATATATCAACCACCGAAAGGGCTTCTACCTCTTCAAATCCCGTAGCTAAAAAGCAACATACTTTCATAAAATACCTCCATATAATTCTAGAATCTAACTCGTCAATTATACCATACTATATTCTGCTATTACAAGTTTTTACCTCTTAAATAACCGTGAAAATATAGTGAATTACTTTTTTAAAAATTATCTTGACGTATGTTTGTAAAAATGGTACACTAAATATCGCTGTGAGCGGGTATGGCGGAACTGGCAGACGCGCTAGACTTAGGATCTAGTGGGAGACCGTGCAGGTTCGATTCCTGTTACCCGCATTAGCAAAAGCAATTCTACATCCGTAGAGTTGCTTTTTTTATTTGAACTTATCTTAAATATACCCCTTTTCTTATATGGTTTATAAGTTTTTCTTTTTCCAGATCATCACCTATATGTGATGAATGAGTAGTTGACCCACATTTTTAACATTGCCCGACATAACTGCTTTATCCACATCCTCCTCTGCTTTTAGTGCATTGTGGTGATCTAACTCTTTGCCTAACTTAACGACTAGATTTTCACCTCTTACTTCATAATCAACTACATTCATCTCTTTCTCGTGCCATTTTCACTCTCCTTTCCCTTATAAGCAACAAAAGAAGAGGCTAAAATAGTCTCTTCTTTCGTATATGTTACATTAACTCAAATATTTATTTATATTAATTTTCTAGTATACCACTAATTTAAATACTGTCGTGCATATCCTGCATACTCTGATGTTGGTGCTATTTCAATAACCTTCTCAAAGTAAGAGATAGCTTCCTCGGTATTCACACCGTTGTTTTTCTTATTTAGGGACTTAGCTAGCTTATATAAAAATGCTGGATTTCTATCATCTATAGCCACACATTTAGTATACATTTTAATGGCATTATCCCAATCATTGGTGTTTGCATACTGGGAACCCTGATTGTAGTAGTAACCTCCCGCTTTACCAAATGTAGCTGTTTTCAGAGTATCGTATAGGTCCTTAAATGCCTCTGATTCTTCTGATACATCGCCCAAAGCCACAAGTTCATCAGCAATCTTTCCGGCATCCTCGCCTTCAATTTCTATATCTGCTCCATCTTTTGTAGACAGCAATGTATTCGCTGCTTGTAAGAGTTTATCCATGTTTTCAGATTTTTGGGCAACTGCAGCCGCAGAGTCTACTTTGGCCTTATATTCATCTCTTTCTGCTGTAAGACTTTCTATTTGACTCTCTAAAGATGCAACCGAAGCATTAGATTTATCTAACTTAGAGGCATAATCCGTGATAGTCGCTTTGTATTCTTCCGCCGCACTGCTCTCTTTTGCTGGTGTAACAAGAAAAAATACCATAGCTGCACCAATTACAATTCCTATAATAACATTTATAAATGTTACAAGTGCATAATTGGTTTCCTTGTATGAGGATGGCGGAATAATTACATCATTTCCACTAAGTGCTTCTCTTTCTAACTCTTTTTCTCTTGCTTTTGACCCTTGCTTTTTAGCAGAGTCAGGTTTAGCTGTAGCTTCATCCACAGCATCTAGATATCTTATTGTAAGGACATTACATCTATCAATACGGAGAGCCTTGTTTAGAGTTTTTCTAGCTCTTTCGTACTCTCCTCTCTTCATAAATAGAAGAGCAAGCAACTGATGTCCTTTTATAAGATTCGGATTTAGACTTAAGACTTTCTTTAACTGTATAATAGCCAAATCATCATTATCCTCCCACGCATATCCCAACGCCTTATTAAACTTCCTGATAGTTTGGTTAAGGGTGTTCAATTTGTTTGGATTGCTTTGAATATCTTTAATATAATCATCTGCAATATTTTTTTCTGATTTTATATTTTTACTAATGACCCATTCACTCAAGGCTTCAACACACTCGCCCATCTCATAGTAAACCAGACCTAGCAAATTTCTAGCTTTAATATTTGTCTTGTCAATACGCACACTTCTTCTTAGGAGTTCTGCTGCACCGGATAAATCTCTAACCTTCGCCTTTGCCAATCCCATATTGTAGTATGTATTTGACATCTTAACAATTTTCTTGTAAATAGTAACGTCCACTCCACAGCCTTCACACATATCTGATTTTGAGAGAACGCTATTACATCTGTAGCATCTCATTATCTGCTCTCCTTAGATTCCTTCATCATTTCAACCATAATATCTGTTAAATCTGTAGTATTATTATTGTAAATAGCATCTTCTGCCTCATCTACCTCAAGACTTGGATGAAACTTTTTAATTTCTTCATCAAAATTGATCATAATTTTCCTCCATTTTTACTTCTTCATTCAAAACTAAGAACTACAACTTGGATAATGCCTTTTTGACTTCACCTACCATATAGAGTGAACCTGTACAAAATAAAACTTCATTATCCACTTTATGACCTGTAGCATACACCACAGCATCCTCTATTGACGCAAATTTCTTAACAGGAACGTTTTTTACATATGAGTTTAGGCAAGCCTCCATATCTGAGGCTGCTAATGCTCTTGCATTTGAAATTGGTGCCACATAAAATTCCTTACAATTTTGGATAGACGCAATCAGATGAATCATCTCCAAAAATTCCTTTTCCTTAACAACACTAAATAAAATCTTAACAGTATGATTTGTCGCTACACTGTTTACAAAGGACACAAATTCCTCGATTCCTTCGTAATTGTGAGCACCATCAATATAAATACCATCTGTTACTTCTTCCATACGTCCACTCCAGGTAGTACTTGCAAGTCCCTTAAGTATTTGTTCTGATGTCGGATTATATCCTGATCTTATAATAGCATTTACGGCCAGCGTTGCATTTATAGCTTGATATTCCATAACAAAAGGAATAGTAAGCATACCGTATTTATCATACATATTTGAAATAGAAAAATCAATAGATTTATGATTTTTTCGAATTATATTAACTGATTTTTTTGTAATTTTACATATATCACATTTTAATTTACTGGCTACACCTTCTATAACCGCAGAGACTTCATTATTTTCACCATAATACACAACTGGTATTTCAGGTTTTATTATCCCTGCCTTCTCGCCCGCTATTTTCTCTATGGTATCACCTAGTATTTCCATATGGTCCATACTTATGGAAGTAATAACCGACACCAAAGCGCTTTTAACAATATTGGTCGCATCCAATCGGCCACCCATTCCTACTTCTAAAATGGCTACTTCTACCTCATTTTTTGCAAAGGCTGTTACTGCCAGTATAAACATATATTCAAAAAAGGATGGATGAATCCCCCCCTGTTTAACAATTTCCGAAATAGCTGCCTGAACTTTTAGGAATATAGACACTAAATTAGCATCGTCAATATTTTCACCACATATAGAAATTCTCTCATTTACCTTAAGCAAATGTGGTGATGTAAATAACCCTGTGCGAATACCCATAGTTCTTAGAATTCTTTCAGCAAATGCACAGGTTGAACCCTTACCATTTGTACCTGCCACATGAATCACCTTAAAACTATCCTGTGGATTATTTAATTTTTCTAATATTTTAGCTGTATTATCACTGGACTTTTCCTTTGTAAATTTAGGAATATCAAGTAAATAATCAACCACTTCTTCGTATGTCATTTTTCATCCTTTATATTTGATTTTTTTTTATATAATATTACATAAAAAGAGTACGGCGAACCGTACTCTTATTATAATAGCGATTTGTTTAAATTCAACTAGTTGTTTTCGCAATTTTGACATATATTTTATCACTAGAAGCTATAGCTTCTCATAATCATCATCTTTAAACAACTTTGAAAGCACCTTATCACCTTTTCTAATCAATACAATTTTTTCATAGTCATGATCAAGCCTATGGGTGATTCCATCGATTGTTACAATGGTTCCTTGATATGCCATTTGTTCTGCCACTACTTCTGCACTTTTTGCCAACTCTATCTTCTTTTTAAGTTCATCAATTTCAATTTTTGTCTTTGAATTACCTGCAGTTTTTTCTATCTTAGTTCTCATAAGAAGCATACTCATCTCTTTAGGTGTGTGTTTTTGGCTCTCAGTTAATTCTATAGCCTTCTCCACCTTTGCTAAGTCCATTTGATCTTCTTTTAATTTCAGTTCCATTTGACGTAATTTCGATAATTCACTTGTATCTACGCCTACTTCTATTCGGGTAAGAATTTGCGCCTGACTTCCAATATATTTAGTCCTCACCATCCTGTTAGCCTTTATGCTTCCTCCAACTATAGATGATTTCTTTCCAAAGATGTTCACATCATTGTAGGCAGTCACCAGAGAATTCACAATACTATCAGCCTGTACACAATTACCTGATTTTATCTCTGCATTTTCAATAAATTGAGCATATACATTGCCACCACCAGTAATCCTAGCTCGTCCGCCACCTAAAATGCCACGTTTAACAAGTATATCTTTTCCTGCTGTTACCTCTGCAGCCTCAATTACTCCATTAACAGTTATATTTCCTGTAGCTTTTACTCTCATTCCTGTTAAAATAGCGCCCATAATTTCTAGGTCACCCTTGAAGTCAATATTTCCAATTGACAATCCCACATCTCCTGGAATTGTGGCAATCTTGGTGACATTGATACCACTCATAGACAACTCAACTTTGCCATCATATGCCGCATAATATTCGATTCCATCTTCGGACATAGTAAAGCCCTTGCCGCGAAGAGGTGGAATATTCTTTACTGACTGCGCCTTTAACTCTTTTCCTTTTATATTGAATCCGTTAATTCCATCTTGCTTAGGATAATATCTTGCAAGCAAATCACCTGTTGCAACTGTCTGCAACAGATTCAAGTTAAGATAATCAACCGAACCATCTTCCCTGAGTTTTGGTTTCTTGTCTGGATTGGTTTCAAATGTATATGAATAATAGCCATCTCTTCCTTCCACTGGCTTCCTACCACTAGCCACTACTACCATAACGCCATACATCTTCGATTCTACCATATGCTTAATCTTATCTTCATCAATCCCGCAAACCACCCCTTGTTCTGCTAGGTATTCTAATATATCGTCATCATCAAAAACACATTCGTCCGCATCACTATTTAAATAAAGCTCAGCTATCATATCCTCTTCGCTTATTACCAATTGAACATATTCTGATAAATTTTCTCCCATAGGCACCTCCTTGTATATATGTATAGCGACATCTTTGTACCAAATAAAGTTTCAAAATAAAACTGGCCATCTTGAATATCTGAAATCGCTTATATTCACCTATAAATCACGCTTTTTGTAACTAAACTATATCACAAATAAGCCACCTATACAAGGTGGCTTAATGTTATATTATTCTACTTTGAAAGCTGTTGTAAACGTTCACTTACCTGACTCATCATTTGTTTATATTTTGCTTGTTTTTCCTTTTCTTCGTTTATCTTAGCTTCTGGTGCCTTGTTTACAAAGTTAGGATTACTAAGCATTCCATCTACTCTAGATATTTCCTTTGCAAGCTTTTCCTGCTCTTTTTTCAATCTATCAATTTCTTTTTCAATATCTACAAGTTCTGCAAATGGCATATAGATAGTAGCATTTGGTATCATTGTTGATACTGCATCATCATCAATTCCTGTCTTATCACTTTGAACTATAACTTCACTTGCATATGAAAGAGTTGCAAAGAATACATTACCCTCTGTGAAAACATCTTTAACATTTTCATCATCAGATACAACAAATACTTTTGCCTTTTTACTAGGTGCAACGTTCATTTCTGCACGAAGGTTTCTAATATTACGAACTGCTCCTTTGATAATTTCAACACCCACTTCTTCTGTCTTAAATGACATACTATCCATATAAACTGGCCACTGCGAAACCATTATTGATTCCTCTGTATCCTGAATAGTAGTAAATATCTCCTCCGTTACAAACGGCATATATGGATGAAGAAGTTTTAAAGATGTGATTAAAACAGTCTTTAAAGTATATAATGCTGCATTTTTAGTAGTGTCAGCCTCATTGTATAAACGTGGCTTAACCATTTCAATATACCAATCACAGAATTCTTCCCAAATAAAGTTATAAATTTTATCTGCTGCCATTCCAATCTCGTATTTTTCAAGGTTTTCTGTAACATCATGTACTAAATCATTTGCCTTAGATAAAATCCACTTATCTGCATTTGTAAGTTTATCGCTTTCTACCTTCATAATCTCGCCATCCGGCATATTCATCATAATAAACCTTGATGCATTCCATACCTTGTTAGCAAAATTTCTACTAGCTTCAACTCTTTCCCAATAAAATCTCATATCATTACCCGGAGCATTACCTGTGATTAATGTAAATCTAAGAGCATCCGCGCCGTATTTGTCTATAACTTCAAGTGGATCTATTCCATTTCCAAGAGATTTACTCATCTTACGACCCTGTGAATCCCTTACAAGACCGTGGATAAGAACGGTATCAAATGGAACTTCTCCTGCATGTTCTATACCACTAAAGATCATTCTAGTTACCCAGAAGAAAATAATATCATATCCTGTAACCAATGTATTTGTTGGGTAGAAATAATCCATTTCTGCAGTCTTATCTGGCCAACCAAGTGTTGAAAATGGCCATAACGCTGAAGAGAACCAAGTATCGAGAGTGTCTGGATCTTGTCTCATTGGCTTGCCGCATTTTGGGCATACAGCACTTACATCCTTTGTAACCATCATCTCACCACACTCATCACAATAAAATGCAGGAATTTGATGTCCCCACCATAACTGTCTTGAAATACACCAGTCACGAATATTATCTAACCAATGGAAATATGTCTTGTCAAAATGTTCTGGAACAAACTTCGTCTTTCCTGTTTTCACAGCATCTATTGCTGGCGTAGCAAGAGGTTTCATTTTAACGAACCATTGCTTAGATACTCTTGGTTCTACAGTTGTATGACATCTGTAGCATGTACCTACGTTATGGCTATAATCTTCAATTTTAACCAAAGCTCCTTCGGCTTCAAGGTCTTCTACAATAACCTTACGAGCATCATATCTATCCATTCCTGCATACTTTGGATAGTCTTCAACTATTTTTGCATCATCTGTCATAACGTTAATAATTTCTAGGTTGTGACGAAGACCAACTTCAAAATCATTTGGGTCGTGGGCAGGTGTAATCTTAACAACACCAGTACCAAAATCCATATCTACATAGTCATCAGCAACAATAGGAATTTCTCTATGAACAATAGGAAGTATCACTGTCTTTCCTATCATATCTTTATATCTATCATCATTTGGATTAACCGCAACAGCTGTATCTCCAAGCAAAGTCTCTGGTCTAGTTGTTGCAAGATTAATATAACCACTACCATCTGATAATTTGTAGCGAAGATGCCAGAAATGTCCTGCCTGATCCTCAAACTCAACTTCTGCATCTGAAATAGAAGTAAGGCACTTTGGACACCAGTTTATTATCCTTTCCCCACGGTAAATTAAGCCTTTATCATATAATTTAACAAATACTTCCTTTACTGCCTTATTACAGCCTTCATCCATTGTAAATCTTTCTCTATCCCAATCGCATGATGAACCCATTCTTTTAAGCTGAGAAACAATTCTTCCACCATACTGTTTCTTCCACTCCCACGCTCTTTCAAGAAATTTTTCTCTTCCGATATCTTCCTTTGAGATACCTTCTTCTCTCATTGCTTCAACAATCTTTGCTTCTGTTGCTATAGAAGCATGGTCTGTACCAGGGAGCCATAAAGATTCAAAACCCTGCATTCTTTTAAATCTGATAAGAATGTCCTGCATTGTATTGTCTAGTGCATGACCCATATGCAACTGTCCTGTTATATTTGGAGGTGGCATAACAATAGTAAATGGCTTCTTATCTTTATTTACTTCTGCGTGAAAATATTTCTTTTCTTGCCACTGTGAATAGAGCTTATCTTCTATCTCAGCAGGGTTGTAATTTTTTTCCAGTTCTTTTTTCATGGTATTCTCCTCTTTCTCTTTAAAAATGTATCATCGTGCACACCGTACTTGGCATAATCACGTATAGTAGATTTTTCATTTACATGTTGTATGCATCCCCTGAAAGGTTTTTATTTAACGGGGACACTTTCCTATTACATAAAAAAGCCCTCCACATCAGAGGACTGACGTGAAGGGCGAAATATCGCGGTACCACCTTCATTATGAAGAATCTCATCTTATCCGTAACGAGGACGACACGTTGCAACCTACTAGCATAAACGTTCAGATACACTGCTCAGAAGCTACCTTCAAATGTTCCTACCATAAGTGATCTTTCAGCCTTTGAATCACTCTCTCTTTATGGAGTTGCATTCTACTCCTCTTCGTCATTGCATTTTCTTTTATTTCAACAGTTTATGCTTTTAAACATTGTTTGTCAAGACCCAAAAACCATTTCATTGTCAACCTAATGTTTCCCCCACATATAATATAGCATATCAAACCGCTTGTTATTTCTCTTTCCACTAATGATGCCTTAGGCATGAGATTGAACATAAAAGTAGCACAGGCATGCCTGTGCTACTTTTAAACATAACTCTAAGATTCAGCGTTTATCTCACTTAAAAGGTTGACTCTTTCAGTTATGACATCTTCCATCTCTGATTTCTCTTTACCTATAGCTATAGATAATTCACTGTACAAATTGTCTTCTGCCATTTTAAGGTATCTTTCATCAGTGGTGGTAATCTTCTTACCCTGAGCAAGTCTTTCCCGCTTTCTTAAATAAAGTGTCTTAATAATTCTTATCCATTCTTTGCTATCACATGTCCTCATAGACTGCTTATATTCAGACTCTCTAAGTTTTTCATTGATTACACCTAATTGTTCTATCTCAGGTATCTCGTCAATGAGCTTCCATGCTTCTTCACTGGTAAGAATTCTTCTTAATACGATTCTGTCATTATCCAATGGACAATACATTGTACTAGTTGTGGAATTCACTGGAGATAGGATATAATATTCTCTCTCTTTATCTATGCCTTCCATATCAAGACATGTAATTCCTTCAACCTGGCAAACGCCATTTTGTCCATAAACAACGTAATCACCTTTCTCAAACATTCTTTTACCTCCTTACATCCAAAAGAACCGGAGATTTGTGCTATTATGCGTCATAAATACTATTATAACAGACTTTTACGGAAATTGTAAGTAAAAATTGAGAATGATTACTTTTATTTTTATCTTTGTCTATATTATATATATTCCATGCCTCTCTATATCTGAAATTATTGATTCAAATTCATGGAGGTTTTTGCTCTTTTTAATTTTCTTTGCATATCGCTCGCTATCCTCAAATGAAATAATAAGGTATAGCCATATTTCTTTCATTTTAAACATTATGTTTCTCTCACCGTCTAGAGCATCTGTATACTCTCGATACAGGACATTATGCATCCCTATAATTTTTTCCTTTGCCTCTTTACTAGTAAACTTAGAAATCCCCTTTTGATTAGAATGACAATCTGTGTTAGATAAAATCTCCTCTACAAGAGTTGGCCTAGAAAGTAATCCTCTACCTATCATAACTGTATTAATATCTGGAAATCTATTACAAATATTTTTGTAGCTGTCTACATTTACAATATCACCGTTATAACATAAAGGAAATTCACAGTGTGATACTGCATATTGAAATGAGTCCAGGTTGACATTTTCCCTATAATAATCTTGCCTTGTTCGTGGATGTATAATAAGTTCATACACTGGATACTTTTCATATACTTCTAATATCTCTGAAAATTCATCATGACTAAAATAACCTGTCCTAGTTTTAATTGATATTTTTAAGTTTGGATTTGATTGATTTATCCCGTTGTAAATCCCGTCTAGACATCTATCCAAACTGTCTAAATCCCGAAGCATTCCAGCTCCCTTGTTTTTAGCTGTTACTGTTCCAGAAGGACAACCAATATTTATATTTATCTCATCATAACCAAGATTTGATACTTCCCTTGCAGCCATTACAAAGTCATCTGCTTTATTTCCCAGTAATTGAGGAACCAAATAAATCCCAGAGTTGTTTTCTGGGATTATATCTTTAAATTCTTTCATCTTTAATACCCCACTACTGCTAGTGGATAAAAAGGGTGAAAAATATTTGTCAATATGATGAAAGTATTTGTTATACGCGTTTCTATAGATATATCTGCCCATACCTTCCATGGGTGCAAAATAAAATTTCATTTGTCCATTACCTCCGCATTTAAAATTTCTTTGGTATAGTCTTTTGTAATAGATTTATATTTATGCCATATTACACAATTCAAATATAATACAAAGTTTACCATCAAAGGGATTAATATTCAATTTAACGCTTAATTTTGATAACATTTTTACACACGTTGAGGTTTTAATATAAAAAAGAGATGCTACTTTTGGAGTAGCACCTCTAATGTGTGGTTGTATGAATTTAGTTATATCCATTGTAGAACGATGTTGTGTTTACATATTTGTATGAACCGTAAACGTCTACCCCATACCTTGCATTTGAATAAAATTTTGAGTTAGATAGATTAATCCGAGAATATTCTAGTCAAAATTATTAAGGGATAAATTTACTAATCAATAAAAACTACTGGTTTAATTAAATCTGCTGGTTTTTGATCCATAAGCATAAATGCTTCTTCAATCTTGTCAAAACCATGGAATGTATGAGTAATTAATTTAGTTGTGTCAACTCTGCCATATTTAACTATATTAAGCATCTTTTCAATTCTTAATGCGCCTCCTGGGCAGAAACCTCCACGAATGTCTTTATTTGCCATTCCAAGTCCCCATATATATGCTGGCATCGCCAATACTTCTGTAGGATCAAAGAAATTAACATTTGCAACTACTCCACCTGGTTTAACCATAGTAACTGCTTGAGCAAAAGTTTCCTGATTCCCACCAGCTATAATTGCACGGTCAACGCCCTTAGGGCAAAGTGCCATAACCTGCTGCACAATATCGCCTTCCTTGTAGCTGATAACATCAGTAGCACCATATTCTCTAGCAATCTTTACGCAGTTAGGTCTAGTACCAACGACCATAATTCTACCTGCGCCTCTTAGCTTTGCACCTGCAACAGCCATAAGACCAACAGGACCAATACCAATTACAACTACTGTGTCACCAAATTGAACATCTGCCAATTCAACACCATGGAAACCTGTTGACATCATATCAACCACCATTAAAGCAGCTTCTGGTTTCATACCTTCTGGAAGCATAACTAGATTTGCGTCTGCTTGATTAACGTGGAAAAACTCAGCCATAACACCATCTTTTGAACCCAAAAACTTAAAACTAGCTGTGAGACCGGAATCATGTGCATTATATTCGCCCTGTACGGTTGGTTGCATCCAATCAGGAGTAGTACAAGGAACTACTACTTTATCACCTGGCTTAAATCGTGTAACCATATCTCCAACTTCAACAATTTCTCCAATAGCTTCGTGACCCAGAATAAGATTCTTTTTAGGACCAATTCCTCCGTGTAATGCGTGCGTGTCAGAAGAACAAGGTGCTAGTGCAATTGGTTTTACAATTGCGTCCATCGGTCCAGCAACTGGCTTTTCTTTCTCCATCCATCCTGGTTGATTTACTGCTAACATTCCAAAACCTTTCATATTAAATCTCCTTTATTTTTAAATTTTGAATACAAATATTTTGCATTCTTTGATTAATATTTCAAAAGTAAAAAATATCTTCCTTGATTTTATATCATATAGATTATACATCATAGAATGTTTTTTGTCTATAAATCATGTACATTTTGTCATAACAAAATAAGTTTATTCGGATTTTATTGTCACATTTTTACAATTTTTAAACACTCCTGTTTACACTGACATAACGTATATACATGTTCTTAACGAAGGCTGGACTTATCTAGCATCAGTTATGGACTTATATGATAGAAAAATCATTGGTTATTCATATGGTAAAAATATGACCACCGAATTAGCTATGAAAGCAGTTGAAAATGCATGTATTAATGTCATGCAGAGAAAAAAGTTCAACTTTTTGTGTCCAAAGTATTGACATAGGTCCAAACGGAAACGGTCCGGGAAAAAGCCAGATCAGCAAATGGAAGAAAAATTATTTTAAGTTATCTCCAACTATTGCAGATGAAAAAGGAATAGTAAAGAATGCAAAAGCGTTATTGGAACAGGGAGGTTTTATAGTAGAATAATTAAAAAATCAATATATTATTGTATGGCATATCTATTTTTGTTATAATGTCATAAATGAAATACGAACAGAAAAGAGGATGAATATGCCAGTCTCATTTTACGAGGTATCATGGATATTTGTAATTTTTGCATTTTTAGGATGGTGTACAGAAGTAGCTTATGCAACTCTAAAAACAAGAAAATTTGTAAACCGGGGATTTTTAAATGGACCTGTGTGTCCAATTTACGGCTTTGGTGTTCTGGTGGTAATTCTTGTATTAACCCCATTAAAGCATAGA
>JGI24710J26742_10000072_pt1 | contig 77683 bp, 59 predicted proteins | sample BioPla2DNA2_FD_26742 | JGI IMG/M metagenome (IMG submission 26742) | reverse complement strand
CGGTCATTCAGGGGTCGGCAAATCGACCATTATAAACGCTTTACAGGGTGAGGAGGTGCAGAGGGTGAGGGAGATATCGGACTATCATCAGATGGGTACGCACACCACCACCTTCTCGGAAATGATCGAGCTGAAAAACGGTGGGTTCATCATCGACACCCCAGGTATCAAAGGGTTTGGTACCATCGATATGGAGAAGGATGAGGTGTCGCACTATTTTCCCGAGATTTTCAAAATGTCCAAAAAATGCCGGTTCTACAACTGCATGCACTTGAATGAGCCCGATTGTGCCGTGCTCGATGCCTTGAACCATCACTACATCAGTGAGAGCCGATACCACTCTTACTTGAATATCCTTGAAGATATCGACGAGGGAAAATACCGCTAATAACCATGCAACTGAACGACACCCTACTCCTGATCATCGAGATTCTCTACGTCCTCACCGTGGTGAGTATCGTCGTGGTGGTGATCTCGGAGAATAGGAGCCCCATCAAGGCGATCGCGTGGATCCTGGCAGTGATGTTCTTGCCGGTTATCGGGATTATCTGGTACCTCATTTTCGGACAGGATACCACCAAGAAACGGGTCATCTCCAAGCGGATGTATAGCAAGTTGAAAAGGCGACCGCTCGACGAGATGGGGGGGCCAGCGGATGTGGAGGGACTGGAGAGGCACGACAACTTGATTAAGTTACTGAAGAACTTGGATTACACGCCATTGTTGGGGGGTAACGACGTGCAGATCTTCACCCATGCTCGGGATAAGTTTGACCAGCTTTTCACTGATATCGAACAGGCGAAACACCATATACACGTGGAGTACTACGTGTTGTTAGATGACACGATTGGCACCCGGCTGCAACAAGCCCTCATAAAAAAAGCGAAGGAGGGGGTAGAGGTACGGGTTATCTACGATAGCTTCGGCTCGCGGAAAGCGAAGAAACGCTACTTCGAGGAGTTCCGCAAGGCGGGTATTGAGGCCGAATCCTTTTTGAAGCTCGCGTTGCCATCGCTCACATCGCGTCTTAATTACCGCATGCACCGCAAGATCGTGGTGATTGATGGGCGGATTGGCTACGTGGGAGGGATAAACGTGGCCGACCGCTACCTGGAGGGGTTCTCATGGGGGATTTGGCGTGATACCCATGCCCGTATCGAGGGCAAAGGGGTGCAAGGGCTACAGTCGGTTTTCCTGATCGACTGGTATTTCGTGTCGCAAACGCTGATCACCTCCCGCGACTACTTCCCGAAATTGGAAAATTTCGGCAACAGCCCCATGCAAATTGTAAACAGCGGGCCATTGAGCAAGTATAATGAGTTAGCGCACGGCATCATGCAGGCTATTTATGACGCGAAGGAGTCGATCTTTATCCAGACGCCCTATTTCTTGCCACCCGATGGAATGATCGATGCGCTGCAGTCTGCTGCCATCCGGGGCGTGGACGTGCGGATCATGATGTCTAAACGTTCCGACGTGCACCTTGTGCAGATGGCGTCTCGCTCCTTTATCAAGCAGATGTTGCGGTCTGGGGTGAAGATCTTCTTTTACACCAAGGGGTTCCTTCACTCTAAGACGATGACCTTTGATACGTCGCTAACGCTAATTGGTTCGGCTAACTTCGACTCGCGTAGCTTCGATCAAAACTTCGAAGTAGAGGCGTTTATTTACGATAAAGAGGTGACGCGGCAAGCCAACGAGATATTCATTGAGGATCAGCGCAATTCGGAGCTTGTACTATTGAAGGAGTGGGCGAAACGGCCAGTGGGCGTGCGTTTTAAGGAGTCGCTAATGCGGTTGTTCGCACCGCTATTGTAACGGCTTGACATGCTAACCTTTCCTTCACGCAGCGTTATTATTGCAACGATAGGCGAAGCCTGTAAACGGTTACCGTCTTTAGGCATTTGATATGGAACGGATTTTTATTGTTGGTTATATGGGATCCGGTAAGACGACGGTGGGAAGGCAGCTTGCCCGCTCCCTTTCGTTACAGTTTGTCGACCTGGATCTCTTTGTCGAAGGCAAGTACCGTAAAACTGTTTTGCAACTGTTTGTAGAACGGGGTGAGGAGGGATTTCGTGAGCTGGAGCGACAGGCCCTTTGTGAGGTGGCCGAATTTGAAAACGTGGTTATCTCAACGGGGGGCGGTACGCCTTGTTTCTTTAACAACATGGCGTTGATGAACCGTGCAGGCATTACCGTGTACCTTCAAGCTGAACCGGAGGAGTTGGCCCATCGGCTAATCTCCTCGAGAACATCGAGACCGCTTATTGCTGGCAAGTCGAAAGAAGAACTTGTCTCCTTTATCACGGAGCATTTGGTCCGAAGGGAGCGTTACTACCTTAGTGCTGCCATTGTCTATCGCGCTGGACATAGGTTGAGGGGCAAGGATGTTCAGGTGATCGTAAGTCAAATAGAGGAAAAATTAAGAGATGGGAGGAAGAGAGATGATGCATGATACACGCCAAAGCCCATCATTCGTGGTTCGCGAGCTGATGTGGAAAACAGAAAAGCAAGGGAAGTCCGTGGTTATCGGGATTCCTAAAGAGGATCAGGAGGTGGAGAGGCGGTTGGCCCTCACTCCCGAAACCGTTTCGTTGCTGATCGCCCTGGGGTACCGTGTCCTTGTTCAGGCGGGGGCAGGTGATACCATCCACTACTCCGACGGTTACTATGCCGAGTCGGGTGCCGAGATCGTGGAGTCTGCACGAGAGGTTTTCCAGGCCGATTTGATTCTGAAAATGTTGCCACCCACGCTGGAAGAGGTGGAGATGATCAAGGAGCGGGCATCCGTCTTCTCGTTTCTCTACCTGCATAGGCTATCTACCCCCATCCTCGAGCGGATGGCTGAGAAACGTATTAACGCATTGGCTTACGAGTTGTTACTGGACGACTCGGGGGAATCGCCGTTCGTGACGGCCATCTCCGAGATAGAGGGGGCAACATCCATCGCGCTGGCTGCTGAGCTGTTGAGTAATGCGCATGGGGGCAAGGGAATTATTTTGGGGGGTGTTCCCGGGGTTACCCCAACCGAGGTAATCATCGTTGGGGCGGGCATAGCCGGCACGATGGCCGCTCGCGCCGCCTTGGCATTGGGTGCATCGGTGAAGGTGTTCGATGATGATATCGTGAAGTTGCGAACCATTCGCCACGAGTTAGGGAGATCGGTCTACACCTCTACCCTGCAGCCCAACGTCCTTCGCAACGCGTTTCGCTCGGCTGACGTGGTGATCGGTGCCATGCGGTATATCAACAAGGCCCATTTCTATCGTGTTTCCAGCGATCTGATCCGGGAGATGAAACGGGGTTCGCTGATTATTGACCTTCGGGTGGCGCAAGGGGGTTGCTTCGAGACGACCATGGAGGCCTGCCTGCCAAACCACCCCTCGAAGTTCGAGAGGAACGGGGTGTTGCATGTTTGCGAGATGAGCGTCAGTTCGCGGGTGGCACGTACCGCTTCTATATCGATGAGTAACCTGTTCGTCCCCCTTTTCACCGCGATGGGTGATCATAGGGGGATCGATCATTTTGCCCGGTTTGACCGAGGCTTCGCCTCCGGTTTTTACATGTATGCAGGTAAGTTGGTGAACGCACACGTGGGTAACCACTTTAACTATCCTGTTACCGATATCGGACTTTTCCTGTTACGGGATTTGTAGCCTTAACTGTTTTTGGAGCAGTAGGTACCAGGTGAACGAGATGATTCCCTTGAAGATGGTCGTGATGGAGATGGCCCACCAGACGCCGGTCACGCCGATTCGTGCACCCAGCACCAGGGCCAACGGGATGCGGAGCGTGTTGAACAGGATGCTGATAATGGCGGGTGGGGTGGTTTTGCCCAAGCCGTTGAACATGCCCTGCGTGGTCAGCTCTAACATCATGAAAACTTGAGAGAGACCGATGATCAGCAGGTACTCCCCGCCGGCTTCGTAGGCAGCTCTCTCCGGTACGAAGAGGGAGAATATCTCACTGCCGTAGAAGATGAAAGCAAGTGTAGCCGCTATCCCCACCGCCCCCATTAAAAGCAGCGTGTAATGGAAAGCACGGCGGCTTCGATCCATCTTCCCCGCGGCGTTGTTTTGCGCCGAGAAGCTTCCTAACGTGGTGGAGAACCCGGTGGAGGTATTCCAGGTAATCCCCTCGATATGTCCCCCGGTAGTTTGGCTGGTTATGCCCAAGTGCCCGCCGTAGAGCGATGCGGTTCGGGCCAAGTGCATGTTGATGAACGCGAAGTAGACGTTCATCGCGGCCACTGGTACTCCCAGTTTGAGAACCTCTAGCGTGTAACGCTTGCGGGGGCGGGTAATGAATCGAACCCCCCCAAGCGCACCGTTTGGTCCCCTAAGGTGGCGAACGAACAGGAGCAGCACCACGGCCTGGGAAAGGACGGTAGCCAGCGCTGCACCGCGAATCCCCATAGCCGGTACGACTCCTAACCCGAAGATGAATAGGGGGTCGAGCAGGATATTCAGGGCCAGGCCCGTTGCGTTAAAATAGAAGGGGAGGCTACTCCGTCCGGAACCTATGTAAATGCCTGAAAAATTGAGAACTAAGAACATAAGGGGTATTCCCAGTGAGATGATGCGTAGGTAGTCCTCGGCATCGGCGGCAATGGCACTCTCCAACTGGTAAAAGGAGACGTATGGGCGTGGGAAGAGAAAGAAGTAGGCACCAAAAAGGAGACCCAGCAGAAGGGCTATCATGGTAGTGTGGGACGCGTAGACTGATGCCCTGTCAAGGCGGCTCGCGCCAATCGACTGACCGATGGATATCTCGGCACCCACTTTGGATACAAGCCCCATCGAGTTCATCATCCACATCAACATGCCAACGGAGCCTATCGCGGCGACTGATTCGCTTCCGAGGCGTCCGATCCACAGGATGTTGACCAGGTTGTAGGCCATCTGGATGAAGCCGATAGCCATTAGCGGAAAGGCCAGGGAAATCAATTGCCGGAAGATGCTCCCACGGGTAAGGTCCCGGACGGTTGGCGGTTGTATCTGTATCTGGTTAGTATCCACGTGGCAGTAAGGGAGGCTCCCGATGATTTCAAGGTGAAACGGCCTCCTCTCGTGAGCGGAAGACGGGACTCAAACCCGCGACCCTTAGCTTGGAAGGCTAATGCTCTATCAACTGAGCTACTTCCGCGTAGGTGGGCAGTGATGGATTCGAACCACCGAAGGCGTAGCCAGCTGAGTTACAGTCAGCCCCATTTGTCCACTTTGGTAACTGCCCTACGTTTTAGCACCACAAAGGTACGATAAATTATTGATATTTTGAACGGATGGCGATCATTTTTAACGCGGTGATGGCTGCTTCGTCCCCCTTATTCCCGTGGCGTCCTCCTGCGCGTGCTTTGGCTTGTTCAAGCGTGTTGGTGGTGAGTAACCCGAAGATAACCGGTACTTCGCTCGTGAGGTTCAGCTGGGTGACACCTTGTGTCACGCTATCGCACACGAAGGTAAAATGTGGGGTTTCACCTTGGATAACGCATCCCAGGACAATAACGGCATCCACGTTCGTATGTTCGATGAGCACCTTCGCACCGTACGTTAGTTCAAAACTTCCCGGCACATGCTCGATATGGAGGTTCTCCTCTTTCACGCCGAACTTTAGGAGGGTATCGCAGGCACCTTGAAGTAACCTGTCCGTTACGGCCGAGTTCCATTTGGAAACCACGATACCTACCCGCTTTCCTTGGCCTGAGGGAACGGAAGCGGAATCGTAGGTGGAGAGGTTCTTCCATTCGGTTGCCATGGTTACTTGCTTTCTCCTTTCAACAGTTTCGCTTGCATGATGAACTTATCTGCCTCTTGCGCCTCAATAGAGTTAAGGTAGTTTTCCTTTATCAACTCAAATGTTTCAATCGCCTTGTCGTAATTGGCTACGCTTAGATATGCCACGCCCGCTTTTTTGTAATAGATGGGGCTGAGCATTTCGTTATCGGCATCTTTGGCTGCTTTCAGGAATTGGCTCACCGCCTTATCGGTCTCTCCCATGTTCATGTAGATGTCGCCAATTGCACCGGTAACGGCCGGAGTTAGCAACAGGTCTTTTCCCTTGAACTTGTTCAGGTGTTCCAGTGCCATCGCGTTGTCTCCCAACCGACTGTAGGAGATGCCGGCGTACGCGTGGGCCAAGTTGGCCGTTTTGGTGCCTTTGTATTCAGTGGCGATGGATTCAAAACCGATGTAGTCGTTCCCGTTACCGAACAGTGCGAGTGAGTCCTCACCTTGCTGGAAGTACCGTTCACCCTTGAAAAGCGCGGTTTGTGCATCCTCGCTACGAGGCAGCTTGATCAGGTAGTGATAGGCTAAGTAGGCTCCCACGAGAAGGATAACGATGATTAACCCGATCACGATAGAACGTTGGTTCTTGTCTAAAAACTGTTCCGTGCTGGTTAGCGCCTCTTCTATGTTTTCGAACCCTTTCTCGGCACGTGTCTCTTTTCTTTTTTTAGCAGACATAGGTGTAAAATGTAAGTTGTATAATTCACGTTGCGAAAATCGTTTCGCGATTGATGAATATGCGTGTTGTTTTTTTCGCGATGCAAAAGTAATGGATTTTAAGGGATAAATAAAATTTAAACGGTTGTTTTTTCAAAAGCCACTTTTGAACATTAATCCTTTTCGCGTGTTTGCAGTCAAAGGGGATGATAATGAAAGTTGAGAAACAAAACTGAAGCATAATAATAAAATGATCATATGAAAATAATAGAGAGAATAATTCTAGTGCTGTTATTATTAACCACGTTTGGGTTCACCAACCTGAACGGGCAGACTGATGCCGCTTTCGGTTCTGTACCCGTTGTGAACGGGAAGGTGGTTTTTCAACAATTCATTCCAAATGCTGATGGGGTGGATGCTCCGCAACAATACGTGAAGCTGCAGAAGTGGGGCAGGGAGAGGTTTCAAGGGAATCCTTTGTTGTCGGCTATACGGTTCGACGATAAGGCACGTTCGGTAACGATCAGCGCCGGTGTAAACTTGTCCCTGCCCGCTACAAGCGCTACGGTGACCTTGCGTTACCGCCTTGATATTTCGGTTGCTAATGCCGGCACCATGCTGGTTGTAAGGGATATCTCTTTTCAAGGCGAAGCGCTGGGTAGTGGTTCCGCCATCCCGAAAACGTACGGTGCCGAACAGGTCATTACCGATCAGGCGATTAACGGTGCTAATGGAGATAAGGAGCTTCGAACCCATGTCCGGCAAGCTACGCTCAATTACTTTAACGGGTTGCACGTGGAGTTGTCGTCGCTGTAACTGTTCTTCATATCGAATTGCTCATCGCGTTGGTTATTTGAACTTACATTAAATCTGCGGAACAAAAAAATAGGTTGAAATCTTTGGCGAATTGAAATTATATGCTTAATTTCGCGCTCTGATTTGTCGAAAAAACAACCGTTCTTTTAACGAAAGTGGTGGATGTTTTGTGAGAGTAATAGCAGTTTTCACGTTCGACAGTCAGTCACGAAAGAGAGTACTAACAACACATTACAAGCATAGCAATGGCTAAGATTTGTCAAATAACCGGTAAAAGGGCAGGGGTCGGAAACCACGTCTCGCACTCCAATAGGAAAACGAAACGTAGATTCAACGTGAACCTGTTTAAGAAGAAGTTTTATTGGGTAGAAGAGGATTGCTGGATAAGCTTGAGGGTATCGGCTTCCGGACTGCGTACTATCAATAAGATCGGGTTAGATGCGGCCTTGAAGAAAGCTGCCGCGAAGGGGTATTTAAACGCTTGAATAAATAGGAGGAAGAACCAATGTCAAAGAAATTAAAAGGAAATCGCGTGCAGGTGATTCTCGAGTGTACCGAACATAAGGAGAGCGGCATGCCCGGCACTTCGAGGTACGTCACCATGAAGAATAGAAAGAATACTCCCGGTAGGATGGAGTTAAAGAAGTATAACCCCATTCTCAAGAGGATGACGATTCACAAGGAAATCAGGTAAAAAGGAGGATACGTTATGGCAAAAAAAGCGGTCGCGGGATTCCGTGATAGAAATACAACCACGGGACGTAGTCACACGAAAGTGATTAGAATGGTGAAGTCCCCCAAAACTGGTGCATACAGTTTTAAAGAGGAGATGGTTCTAAACGAGCAGGTCGAGGGCTATTTCAAAAAGTAAGGAATAAGTTAAATATATGTAAAAACTTCCCCGCGTGAAAGCGCGGGGAAGTTTTTGTTTTTACTATTTAGTAGTTTTGTGGGTGTTGTGCTGCAAGATTGGTCTCTATGCCAATTGCTATTTTGTTGTGTTGGTGGCGCATTTGTTTACGGTAATTGTTTAGGTAGTGTAAACGTGGTGCCGCATGATTATCTGATATAACAGAGAGCTTATGGGCTTATTTAATAAATTTTCAAGAGGGAAAAAGGAGACGCTTGATAAGGGGCTCGAGAAAACTAAGGAGAGCTTCTTTTCGAAGTTGACTCGGGCGGTTGCCGGGAAGTCGAAGGTTGATGACAGCGTGCTTGACGACCTGGAGGAGGTACTGGTCACATCGGATGTAGGCGTAGATACCACCCTCCGCATTATCGAGCGGATCGAGGCACGTGTGGCACGCGATAAGTACGTGGGTACCGATGAGTTGACGAGTATCCTGCGGGATGAGATAGCCCAGCTGCTTACCGAGAATCATACTGGTGATCTCTCGGGTTTCTCGATACCGGATGGGGAGAGACCCTACGTGATCATGGTGGTGGGGGTGAACGGTGTTGGAAAGACCACCACCATTGGTAAACTGGCCTACCAGTACAAGCAGAACGGTTTATCTGTCTACCTAGGGGCGGCCGATACCTTCCGGGCCGCCGCGGTGGAACAACTCGATATATGGGGTGAGCGGGTAGGGGTTCCCGTGATCAAGCAGCAGATGGGCTCTGACCCGGCCTCGGTGGCCTTTGACGCGGTTAGCTCCGGTAAGGCCAACGGTGCTGATGTGGTAATCATCGATACTGCAGGCCGGCTACATAACAAGGTCAACCTGATGAATGAGCTCACCAAGATCAAGAACGTTATGGGAAGAATCGTCCCGGGAGCCCCCCATGAGGTGTTGCTCGTGTTGGATGGGTCGACCGGGCAAAATGCGTTCGAGCAGGCCAAGCATTTCACCGCCGCTACCGAAGTAAATGCCCTCGCCATCACCAAGCTTGATGGAACCGCAAAGGGGGGTGTGGTCCTTGGTATCTCGGATCAGTTCAAGATACCCGTTAAGTACATCGGGTTGGGCGAAGGGGTAGAAGACCTTCAGGTATTCCGTCGGCGTGAATTCGTCGATTCGCTATTTGGGGATTGATAGCCGAGGCGTTTTCTCGCGTTGTACGAGGAATTAGGATCAATCATGAGGAGAAACAGGGTAGACGTGGTGACCATGGGTTGTTCCAAGAACCTGGTGGACTCCGAGTTGTTGATGCGACAGCTGGTGGCTAACGGGTATACCGTGGCGCACGATCCTGAATTGCCCGATGGTGAGATCGCGGTGATCAATACCTGTGGTTTCATTGGTGATGCCAAGGAGGAGTCCATCAACATGATCCTCGATTTTGCCGAAGCAAAAAAACGGAACCGACTCAAGAAGCTGTACGTGATGGGTTGTCTCTCCGAACGGTACCGGAAAGAGCTGGCGGAGGAGATTCCCGAAGTGGATCGGTTCTACGGTAAGTTTGATTGGCAAGGGTTAATCACAGACCTGGGGAAATCTTACCGCAAGGAGTTGGAGTTCGACCGTTTTCTCACCACGCCACCCCATTACGCGTACGTGAAAATATCCGAGGGGTGCGACCGAACTTGTGCCTACTGCTCCATCCCCTTGATAACCGGGAAACACCGTTCGCGCTCTATGGAAGAGATTGTAGCGGAGGTCAACAGTTTGGTGAGCCAGGGGGTGAAAGAGTTTCAGTTAATCGCCCAGGACCTCACCTATTACGGGCTTGACCGTTACCGTGAGATAAGGCTGCCCGAGTTGGTAGAGCACCTATCCGATATCAGTGGAGTGGAGTGGATACGGCTTCATTACGCGTACCCGGCACGCTTCCCGATCGACCTGCTCCGGGTGATGCGTGAGCGGGAGAACGTCTGTAAATACCTCGATATCGCGTTACAACATATTAGCGACCCCGTGCTGAAAAAGATGCGGCGAAATATTACCAAGGAACAGACCTTGGAGTTGATTCAACGGCTCAGGGAGGAGGTGCCGGGTATTCACTTGCGTACGACGATGATGGTGGGACACCCGGGAGAAACGGAAGAGGATTTCCTGGAGTTGTTCGACTTCGTGCGAACCACCCGCTTCGAGCGACTCGGCACGTTCCCCTACTCACACGAAGAGGGTACCTACTGTGACCGTCACTACCTGGACGATGTGCCGGCAGAAGTTAAGCGGGATAGGTTAGAGCGGTTGATGGCGCTTCAGGAGGATATCTCGCTCGCGGTGAACGAAGCGAAGGTGGGACAAACGTTGAAAGTGATGGTAGACCGTGAAGAGCCTGACTTCTATATTGGCCGCACCGAGTTCGATTCGCCTGAGGTGGATGGGGAGGTGCTGATCGAGAAGGAGATGCACCTCGTAGTGGGCTCCTTTAGAGAGGTGAAAATCTGTTCGGCATTGCCCTTCGACTTGATGGCTCGGCCTGTTTAGTAAGGAACTATATGGAAAGGTGGTTCAACGCGTTTTGCCCTTTGACTTGATGGCTCGCGTGGTGGGGTGAGTGTTGTTGGGGTTGTATGTCCATGTTGGCGAACGATGGGTAGGGAGATGGGGTTAAGAAATCAGTATTTAAAATAATGGAGCAATGACACAAAAAGAGCTTCTTGCATCTATATCGGCCCGTTTGGGATGGGATGAGACAAATGTGAACAGCGCATTAGAGGCGTTTATGGATATTGTCCGCCAAGAGTTGATTGCGGGCAACAGGGTGGATGTCAGTGAGTTTGGTGTTTTTCAGGCACTAAAGCAGTCAGAGTATATCTTGATTGACCTGGGGACGGGCGAGCGTTACCTGATGCCCCCGTCCGTGGAAGTGGTTTTCGAGGCCGCTATTGTTGCTTCTGATCTCCAAACGTCTGAGGCAGGCCATACGCTACACTTCATCCCGGAGACTTCCTTTGAAGAGGAGGCGAATAGCCCGTTTGCACTGTTCGAGCCAACGCTGGTTAACGATGGGGTCAATTTTCCCGGGTTGACCGAGGTGGTTATCAATGAGCCACCCGTTTCAACGGATATGCCTGGTACGCCTGAAACGTCCAAGGCATCAGACACATTGGGGATATTCGGAACACTTGAAACACCTGAGACACTTGAAGTACCTGAAGTACCCGAAGTACCTGAAGTACCTGAAACACCTGAGACAATTGAAGTACCCGAAGTACCTGAAACACCTAAGACGCCTGAGGTACATAATATGCCCGATCCTGTTCATCAGCGAAAACCCTCTTCTATATGGATTCCTGTCGTAGGAGGTGTAGTAGTTGCATTGGTAGCGTTTCTGCTTTCAAGGCACAAAGAGCCGGGGGAGTAGAATGAGGTTGTTTGGATTGATTATCAGTGTGTTGTATTTAATGTGTATTGTTAACAATAAGAAAAACAGTTATGAAAGAAAAGGTGAAAAAACCGATAGATGTTTTAACTCGCCCATTACAAAGATTCAAGAAACATGAGCATTCCGGTGGAATTGTACTTGGACTTAGCGTGGTTTTAGCACTCATCCTTGCTAATTCGTCATGGTCGGATAACTATTTTCAACTCCTTCACAATGAAGTCGGATTTCAATTTAATGATATTTCTTTCCTAAAGTATAATTTACAACTTTGGGTAAACGATGGCCTGATGGCTATGTTCTTTTTTGTGGTTGGTTTAGAACTGAAGCGAGAGTTTGTTGCGGGCGAACTTGCTAACCCTAAAAAAGCCCTTTTGCCCATCGGTGCAGCTATCGGGGGAATGTTGGTTCCGGCACTCATCTATTTTTCTTTAAATCCAACAGGAGAAGCCAGTGCTGGATGGGGCATACCAATGGCCACGGATATAGCTTTCGCACTAGCCGTTATGCATTTGTTGGGCAAGCGAGTACCACCTTCATTGAAGGTTTTTCTTATGGCACTGGCTATAATAGATGATTTGGGTGCCGTATTGGTGATTGCTTTATTCTACTCTTCCGATATTGTCGTTCAAAATCTGTTGATAGGATTGGGTTTTGTGGTGCTAATGATCTTGGGGAATAAAATGGGCATACGCAATATATGGTTTTATGCCATTTTGGGTATCGGCGGCGCATGGGTGGCATTTCTGTTATCAGGGGTGAATGCTACTATTGCAGCCGTGTTGGCTGCTTTCACCATTCCGGCAGATGTAGGTATCAAAGAAAACATTTATATCGAACGTGTTAAGCAATCTATAAATAAGTTTAGTACCATTGCACCGAAGGAAGGCCCTACATTGTCCACCGAGCAATTAGATGTTTTAGAAACGGTAAAAAAAGATACAAACAGTGCAATTCCACCGCTCCAACGGTTGGAATACGCGATACAACCGTTTGTGACATTCTTCGTGTTGCCTGTTTTTGCTTTGGCCAACGCGGGAGTATCTTTGTCTATAGATGTGCAGGAACTTTTTAGTAGTAACGTGCTTCTTGGTGTTGGCCTTGGACTGTTGATAGGTAAGGTGATAGGCATCGTTGGCTTTACCTACTTGTTGGTTAAGTTAAAAATAGCTGCCTACCCGTCAGGAATGAACCTTAAAAATCTGATAGGAACATCATTTTTGGCATCCATAGGATTTACTATGTCCATCTTTATTACATCTCTTGCCTTTACCAGCGAAATATATATTACCCAGGCTAAAATCGGGATTTTCTCAGCGTCAATTCTTGGGGGAATAATAGGGTATTTTTTCTTGAGGTTTGTAAACAGGAGTGCTTTAAAATTATAGTATGTCTAGGGCTTGCTGCTTTTCATCTGAGATATGTAGACAATAATATACTAATTCTATGATAACAGTTTTTCCAGCTTCTTTTGCTATTCTGTTTCAATATTGATTTTTTAAAATAATGAAGTTTCTACACTATTTTGATTTGAGGCAAGAGATGGAGAGTTTTGACTCCATTCATGCAGAGATAGAAAAAGGAATTGAGTTTAAAGGCACCAATCTATGGATTTTAATGTGTGCTATCTTGGTCGCCTCAGTGGGATTGAACATGAATTCCACCGCGGTTATTATCGGTGCCATGCTTATTTCGCCCTTGATGGGCCCTATTAACGGTATGGGGTACGGTATTGCCACGTATGATATGCCGTTGTTTAGGCGGGCTGTCAAAAATTTCACTTTTGCTGTTGGGGTCAGTTTGATCACATCGGCACTCTATTTCTTCATAACCCCTGTGAGTACAGCCCATTCCGAATTGTTGGCGCGGACTAGCCCTACCATTTACGATGTACTAATCGCCTTTTTCGGAGGGTTAGCGGGAATATTAGCTATCAGTAGTAAGTTGAAGGGGAACGTTATACCGGGCGTTGCTATCGCTACGGCGCTTATGCCACCCATTTGTACTGCAGGATACGGGTTGGCTACGCTTCAGTTTAACTTTGTTTTCGGGGCATTATACCTCTTTACCATTAACACGGTTTTTATAGCCGTAGCTGCGTTATTGGTCTGTCAGGTTTTAAAGTTTCCTATCCGCAGCGTGGTTGATCCGCAAAAACGCAAGGGGGTGAACCGCATCATATCAGCAGTTTTGCTGATTACCACTGTTCCCAGCATTATTTTGGGGTATAACTTGGTACAGCAGGAGAATTTTAACGAAGCCGCTAACCGTTATATTCAAAATATTTCGGTGTTAAAAAATGCCTATCTACTGGAAAGCAATGTGGATGTAAATCATCGATCTATTGACCTGGTCTATTCAGGATATGGGCTTTCGGATGAGGATATGGCGAAGGTGAAAGAAACCGCTTTGGTTTTCCAGCTTGATACCACAAAGATTGGTGTCATTAGCGGGGCTGATGCGGAGATTTTAAGGCAGAGTACCAGCCGCTACCGTACCGAGGCGCAGGAGTTGGAAAACAAGCTGAACGCAACGACGGCCGGTTTGCAAGTGGCAAAAAGTCAGCTTGATAGTGTGCTGAATATTCCCACGAAAGGCGAGTACCTTTTGAAAGAGATCCGTGAACTGTACCCGCAAATTACCGCCTGTTCATACTCCGAGACCATTTTGTATGAAGATACCACTAAGTCTGAACTTCTCCCTATGGTGATTTTCAAGTCAAGCAGGGCTATTAATAGAACAGATAGGAATAAAATTTCGAGTTGGATTGAAACACGTCTTCAAAACGAAAACGCGAAAACCTATTTTGAATAAAACAGGATCACTTTATCGAGTCCATCAATTGATCCTAACGTTAACACCAATGTTTAGGACTGGCAAGATTTGGCTGTAATAGACCAGGTCCGAAAGGGTCTTGTTCCCGCTGTAATCTAGCAGGAAGTTGGCATCCCCGCTGATGATGTTGGGCGAGGAAAGTTGCATTTTACCGTTAAATAGAATCCCAAAATCTATGTTGAAGGTAACCGGGGATCGATTTTCCTGGAAGGGTCTTGCTTCTCAATGTGATCGACATACTTGCTTACATCTATCGTAACCGGGACTTCCTGTTTTACGATGCCATTTAACGTAATGGTAAGTTTGTTCACTTCTCCCCTCGATTCGCAGGAAGGCAGCTCTAAAAAAGCTAATAAAAGTAGATAGAGAATGAAATTCGTTTTCATTACTGTTCCTTTCATGTTAGTCAAACAACTTGCTAATAGACAAGAAAGCAGACTATTCTTTTAAAAGGATGCTGCTATTCTGTATCCTTGGGTGTATATGTAACACACGACAAACATTCACTGAAATAAAAGTAAATGAAAAAATGCCTGTCGCAAGTGCCGTAAGCTGGTTTGATGAACACCTATCAACAAGATAGGCGATAAAAGAGGGAAAATGTAATCCGATGACGGGAAAAAACGAGTATATTTGCAAAATAAATTGCAATAAATAATGTTCGATATGAGAAAAATTTATTCTTTCATTTTATTGCTGCTGGTTTTCGTGGCAGCATGTACCCAAGGGGGTGGCAAAACGGGTAATGGTGATTATACCATTCGGACGGAGGTTCCTGTTCGTCCGGCGGGACAGCAACATGTGGTGGGGTTAACCGTCCCGAAAATAGAGACCGTACGGGTCGGTTTTATCGGGCTGGGTATGCGTGGCCCAGGTGCCGTGAGCCGGTTTACCCATATCCCCGGGGTGGAGATCGTGGCGCTGTGCGACTTATATGCCGATAGGGTTGAAAAAACGCAGGTGATCCTCGATAACGCCGGGTTGCCGAGGGCGGCAGAGTATAGTGGAAGTGAAGAGGCGTGGAAAGAGCTCTGCGAGCGCGATGATATTGACCTGGTCTACGTGGTAACTGACTGGAAGCGGCATGCCGATATGATGGTCTACGCGATGGAGCAGGGGAAGCACGTGGCCTGCGAGGTGCCGGCGGCGATGACCCTCGATGAGATTTGGGATATCGTGAACACGGCCGAACGAACCCGGAAGCATGCGATGATGCTCGAGAACTGCGTCTATGACTACTTCGAGTTGACCACGTTGAACATGGCGCAGCAGGGCCTCTTTGGTGAGGTGCTGCATGCGGAGGGTGCCTATATTCACGACCTGTCGGACTTCTGGGAGTACTACGAGAGCGACTGGCGCATGCAGTACAACAAGGAGTTCCGCGGTGACGTTTACGCCACGCACGGCATGGGCCCGGCAGCACAAGCCCTGAACATCCACCGTGGCGACAAAATGAACACGTTGGTGGCGATGGACACCAAGCCGGTAAACATTCCTCAGTACCTGATTGAGAAGAGGGGCGTGGATGCCGATAGCGCGTATATGTTCGCGAATGGGCAGCATACCATGACCATGATCCGCACGGAGAAGGGCAGGACCATGCATATCCAACACGATGTCTCTTCACCGCGTCCCTATAGCCGCATGTATCAACTGAGCGGCACGAAAGGGTTTGCCAATAAGTATCCCACTTCAGGCTACGCGCTGCAAGGTGAGATGCTGGGCGAGGATGTTGCACCCGATCTGGAGAATTTGAATGCACACAGTTTCGTTTCAGAAGAGCTGAGAAGCGCGCTAATGGACAAGTATAAACACCGCATACATCGTGAGTTGGAGGAGAAAGCGAAAGAGGTGGGAGGCCACGGCGGGATGGACTTTATCATGGACTACCGGTTGGTCTACTGTTTGCAAAATGGGCTGCCGCTCGATATGGATGTTTACGACTTGGCAGAGTGGTGCTCGCTGGCCGAGTTAAGCCGCATCTCCATCGAGAATAACAGCGCATCTGTTGAGGTACCCGATTTCACGCGGGGACACTGGAACGAGGTGCAAGGGTTCAAACACGCGTTCGTGGACTAGTCTGTACCTTAGAGATTAGCGAGTACCTTAAAAAAGTATGTCAGACGACCGTGAGCGTTTGCATCACTTCGCAAACGCCCGGTCGTTGTTCATTCATAATTGCTTTTCAATGAAAAGATCCAAATTTTACGCCCTCCTGCTTTGCGGGTGGTTGCTGGTATTTTTTGCCACCGCCCAGCAGAACGACTCTATCCGGTCGCGGATATTAAGCATGCAGCCCAGTGACCTCGAGATAATTTCCAAGGGGCGCTCGCTTATCGTGGAGAACCTTAAGAAAGGTGATTTAGTCGCCGTGAAGGAGGCCAAGGATTACCTTGCCGGTGAGATGTTCAACCCTTACCGGGTCTTTGTACCGGCCGAGTACTGGCTGCTCTGCTACTGGACCGAAGATTTTGCGGAGCTGCTCCATGAGGCGGAAGATTACGCTTCCGGTGCCGAATGGAGACAAGGTGTCTACTGGAATGTGCCGGAGCGGTTTGACGTGACCCCCATGCTGGGTATGATCGTGCAGAGCGATCGTCTCTCGGAGGAGTTGGGCAGGAAATCGGCGGAAGCCTATATCCCGCTTACGGTGATCGTCGATAACGCGGGGTTGAACGCGGAGGAAAAGGAGTTCCTTAAATTGTTGCTTTACGCGCTCTTGTTCACACCGGATAGGGTAGATGACGAAAAAGAGATGGAGGAGATGAACGCGAAGGCAACCGCTTTCCTGGATAACTACCCGGGTAGCCGCTACGAAAATTATACGCGGCGGTACATTCGGTACCGCTTTCGTCCTTCGGACTGGGGGATGGGGAGTGAATTCTTCCTTGGCTACAACCAGTTTACCGGTGGATTGAGCAACCACTTCACCAACTGTGTGATCGGCGGATTCGCGTTCGATATCTCCTACAAGAAGTTCACCGCCTCTACGCGGATCAATTTTTCCGGTACTAAGACGTTGCAGGAGATTACCCGTCGGGATATAACGTGGCCAAAGGATGTGAACGGGTACGTGATAGGGGCAGACCTCGCGTTTCACTACCCGGTAATCCAAAGCAGGCGCGTGTTGGTCTCCCCTGTCGCGGGCATCGGTGGGATGGGGATAGGTCCCTCGTTCGAGCAGGTGAAGGATGAGTTCCCAGAGTTGAAAGAGTTCAAAGAACTGTCGTCGTTCAATTACCTTGTCGGCCTGGATATCAAAGTGAACGCCTGGAACAGGGAGATAGACCTTTCCCGTTACGGGGGTGGATACGTGGGGCTGCGGTATACCTACTACATCCCCAATTTAGGTGAACGTCATCAGTTGCAGAGGGGTAACATGCATACCATCACGCTTACCGTAGGCGGGTTCGGGTACCCCAAGAAGCGAGAATTGTAGTTTGATAGTAAAAATTTAGGTAGTTACAGGAAGAGTTTGGGCACCCCAAGAAGCGGGATTTATAGTGCAGGCTTCAATAATGCCTGTCAAAAAGTAGACTAACCACCCATCAATGGACAAAGGTGCCGCTTTTCAATTTCCAATAGCTTTTCCTTCCTCCATATACCGCCCCCATAGCCGGTAAGGGTGCCATCGGAGCCGATTACGCGGTGGCAGGGGAGGATAATGGCCACCCTGTTTTGCCTGTTGGCGTTGGCTACGGCCCGGACGGCAGTTGGTCTCCCGATTAGTTTGGCCTGCTCCCCGTAACTGATAGTATGCCCGTAAGGTACCTGTTGCAGGCTTAACCACACCGTTTTTTGAAACTCCGTACCGATTAGGTCCAGGGGGATGTCAAACTCCCTTCGTTCCCCCTTGAAATACTCCGCCAACTGTTTTTCAAGCGTATCCAAATGGAGGTTACAAGAAGCGTTGTGGGTTGTTGTGCAGCCAGGTTGCCCTTCAAGCGCTTCCAAGTGAGAGGTACAAGAAGGGTCGTGGGGCCTTATCTGACCGTGTTCCCTTTCAAGTGCATCCAGGTGAGGGTTACCGTGCAAGGCGACAGGGACGTTAAAAGCTGCCTCCAGCGATTGGAGCTTGTGGTTCAACCGTTGGCAGTCAGCAAAATCCAGCAGACAGATCCCCTTTTCGGTGGCTACGGCAATCATCGTGCCCAACTCCGTTTCCACCCGTTTGGCAATGTAATTCACACGATGGTTTTTTATGTAATAGTGTTTGTTTAAAACCCGAAATCGTCAATCTGGATCTCTTTGACCTCATCATGCTCTATCTCGATGCGCCGTTGCATCGTCAACCCCTCCACGTAGATGGCTTTAAAGGGGATAGCGGGGCAGACGTATTCGCAACCACCGCAGCCCACGCATATTTCCGGGTTAATCTCGGGAATGGTCAATACCCCTTTGTAAGGTACCATTCGTACCGCTTGCGTGGGGCAGTGTTCCGAGCAGGCTCCACAGCTGGTTTCATCGTGATAGACGATGCAGTTTTCTAAGATTAGCTGCACCTGTCCCATCTGGTTATGGTTTTTCTCCTCTTTGGTGAGGGGTAGGATGGCACCGGTGGGGCACACGTCCCCACACACCGTGCAATCGTAGTTGCAAAATCCCCGGTCGAAGTAGAGCTTGGGTTGCATCATTCCTCCAAGCCCGTACTCCAGTAGGGCCGGTTTAATTACCCGGGAGGGACACTTGCTCACGCAGAGGTGGCAGGAGATGCATTTCTGAAGCAGGTGATCGATAGACGGTACCCCGGGTGGCATAATCGGTGTTTGTCGTTTAAAGGCACGCTTGGACAGGGGGCTTTCCGACCCTACTTTCGCTATCAGATTTTTCGCGGGTATAGAGATGGCTAACAGGGCAGTTAAGAAACGGCGTTTTGAAGCATCCAAACTACCGGTGGGCTCTTGATTCTCCACTATTCTTGGTTGACGCTTTTTCTTCCATGGAACGTTCGGTCTATACTTCATTGCATTGCGTTTACAACTTTCAAGACAGTTAAAGCAGGTGACGCAGCGGCTGTAATCAATCTTTCGGTTTTTAGCATCGATACAGGAGGCCTTGCATTTCATGGCACATAGCCCGCACGCGTTGCATTTTTCCTCGTTAATCCTGACTTTAAAAAGGGAGTAGCGGCTCAGGAAGCCGAGGAGCGTTCCCACGGGGCAAATGGTGTTGCAGTAGCTTCTGCCACCTCGCCAAGCCATGTAGCCGATCCCCAGGAGGGTGATCAGGGCGATTACGAGCGAGGAGACGCTCACGATGTAGACGCTAACCTTGTAAAAGGTAAAGTTGTTGAACGCGGTGAAGATCGATGCCAACAGGTTATTGCCCGCCAGGTAAGCGGGTCGGAGCAGGTGGGTGACCATCCTTCCGTAGGCTCCGTAGGGGTCAAGCAGTCCCACGAGGAGGGTAAACCCGAAAATAAAGGCCACCACGGTGGATGCCAACACGATTACCCGTAACCCGTTTTTCGCTTTGCTGTAATGGTACCGCTTCTTCTTGTTTACACGTTTAGACAGCCATGCTACCGTGTCTTGATAAATCCCCATCGGACAGATGGCTGAGCAGTAGACCCTCCCGAACAGGAGGGTTAAAAGTAATAACGCGACCAGTACAACTACATTCAGGGCCAATAACGCGGGAACGAATTGTATCTTGGTGAGCCATTGAATCCACTCGGGCAGGTACCCCCTGAAATCAAGAAAGTAGAGCGTGATCAGGGTGAAGAGGAGTATGGATAGGGTGACGCGAATCTTCTTCAGCATGGCGGTACGTTTCTATACCCGTAACCTTCCAATCCTCAGCTTCTCCAAGTTGGTGGTACCCAATCCCAGCTCCTCTGCTTTACGAATGTGCGTTACATTTTCGAGGGGCATTTCACGGGCCTGGTTGAAGAAGTTGGTGGCAGCCGTGTCCACGGCCACGATATCCTGTGAGATAAACAGTCCCTTAGAGAGTACCACGTCAGAAAGGGAACGTCCCCTTGGTCCGCTGGTCTTCATTAATCGGTACGCGTCTACCACGTTCAGAACCGGGCGCTTCTCGTAGGTACATACATCGGCAATGCATTGCTGAAGGTCGTTAGCGTGGAAGAAGCCCCTGTCCCACACGATCCCCATGTAGTTCTTCATGGAGATGGTGAGTTGTGCACCACCGTGGTTCTTGAGAATTGGCACGTTGATCCACTTGTCACTATCCACGATGGCCTGGTGAATCTTGGCGTTTTTCAGGCTCTTTCCTTTAGGTATCGATACGCTCTTGTAGTACGACTCTTGGTGAGCCGGTACCACCCGGGCGCCAGCCGCTCTTGCGGCATCCTCGATCCCGCTGTTGGCGTACGACTTACGCCAGTCGTCGCAGCTATGATCGAACACGGTCACCTCCGATGCGCCCGCGTCTAAACAGTGCTTGATGATCTCGGCCACCAGCTTTGGGTTTGTATTGGCACCCATCTCTACCGGTTGATCCCAGCCGATATTGGGTTTCACGCACACCTTATCGCCCTTGTTGATGAAGTTGCTCATGCCACCCATCTCGGTGATCGCCTTGCGAAACATCACTTCCGGTTCACCGCCCAGGACTGCCACCAGATCGTATTTAGAAGCTCCGTCAGCAGCCTCGAACGACTGAGAGAGAATGCTCATTGCATCCACCTCTTTTATCGTGGTGAGCGCAGCCCCGCTTAGGGCCACCGCCCGTAAAAATTTCCGTCTGTCCATATTCACGATTTTATATAAGCGTTATTTAATGTTCGGAATTATCCTGTTGTACGATAAGTCCATTCACATTATCCACGGGAACAAGAAGCAAGCTTCGTCGTATAATGAGTAGTCCGCTTTTCCGTTCACCGCGAACGTCTTAATTGACTTCGCTCCCTTCAGTAGCTCCATGGCGTAAGTGAGTGTCGTGCCACTTTTCACACGGTCTTCCACCAGCAGGATCGACTGGTCCCGATACTTGAAGTCTATGGGTGCCAGGAGCTTTGGAGCGTTATACTTTGGCTTTTGGCTTGTGTCGCGCCAGTTGATCTTTAGCAGGTGAACTTCCAGTTCGAGTCGCTGGGCAAGGATGCCGGCCGGGACGATGCCGCCGTTCGCGATGGCCACGATTATATCAAATGTTTCGGGGATATCGATTTCCCGAAACCGTTGTATGACCTCCTCGAAGCTCTTTTGGTTCATCCCGCTACACTTTGGCCAGCGCCTTGAGCAGGAAGTAACCACCCACCAGCTGGATCAGCATACCCGGAACCCCAAGACGAAAATCTTGCAGGGCGATGGCCAGGTTTTGGGTCATGGCCCACTCGATGCCGGTACCGATTACCTGGTACGCGAGGATAGCCAACAGGATAGCCAGCAGAGAGACACGCTTGAAGTGTTGAGCAGCCCAGGCAGCCGCGATGGCCAGGATAATCGATTTGACCAGGATGGCCGGCAGGGCAACTGCCGGGGGCATCCCGAAAAGGAGGTGGTTCACCAGCGGCGAAAGAACAGCGGTCAACAAACCCACGTGGATGCCGTACTTGTACGCGCCAATCAACGTGAAAAAGTAGATGGGAAGGAAAATCAAACCTCCTTGCGGCATCAGGTGTGCCAGCTGGGGAAACAGGATGTTTCCCACCACGAAGATGAGTGCGAACAGGAACGTTTTCACGTTGCTCAGCGGCAATGAATAGAGTTTTACTGTGGTTGACATAGTTGTTTTATTAATTTTTCGATGAAAATCAATGGATTCGTTATGCAAATGTAATTATTTTCCTAATGTAAATGTAATCCATTGTACTAAAAAACATCAAATTGAATCTGATAGACTAACGCATTTTAATTTTTAGTGATGCGGGTTGTAAGTCGTGAGAGGTTGCAGTTAGCGATAGGGTGCCTTTGGTTTTACCACTTTGAATCACCGCGAGGCATTTCCCATGGAACGCCATCCGTTGGGACGCTTTAAAGGGTTCCAAGCTTACCGGGTTGCCGTTATCAACCCCTGCTATCTTCCCATTCCCGGCTAGTTCAAAAAGAACGAGGTTGTTCGCGTGGGGACATAGGTTACCCTCCTTATCCAGCACCTCTACCGTTATAAAGCTTAAGTCCGTCCCATCGGCAAGAATCTCTTCTCTATCTGCATGCAGGCGGATTTGATGTGGTTCCCCTGCGGTGTGAACCTCCCTGGACAGTACTTCGTGACCCTTTTCGCGAGTCACTACGCGCAGGGTTCCGGGCTGGTGAGTAAGTCGCCACGACACGTGGAATTGTCCCTCCTCCTTACGCTTTGTTCCTTGTGAAACCCCATTCAGGAAGAGTTCTGCCTCATCAGCTTGGTTGTAGTAGACCCACACGTCCACCTCCTCCCCCTCCTTCCAGTTCCAATGGGGGGAAACGTGTAGCATTGGCTCGTCGCTCCATTCCGATTGGTAGAAGTAATACGCGTCTTTAGGGAAGCCCGCCAAGTCTACGACACCGAAATAGGAGCTTCGTGCCGGGAACCAGAAAGGCGTTGGTTCCCCGAGGTAGTCAAATCCGGTCCACAGGTACATGCCGCTCACGTAGTCGCTCTCTTTCACTTTTCGCCACGTCGCCTCGTGGGTCGATCCCCAGGGAACGTGGCAGTTGTCGTACGATGAACAGGCGTAAGATGAATCGTGAAACGGGATATCCCACCGTTTGGGCCAGATGTAGGCGGAGTCGCTTGGCATTCGGTAGTATCCTCGCGTAGCGAGGGCCGACGTTGTCTCAGTGGCAATAAATGGCTTGTCAGGATAGTTGTTTCTTGCTCGATCCCAGTCTTTTAACTGGTAATTAATACCGATGATGTCTAACGTGTCCGCGAGGAATAGGTGGTTCCAGGGGTTGGCTTCGTTGTTACCCGCCGTGATGGGGCGGGTTGGATCCAGGGTTTTGGCCAGTCCGGTTAACTTCTGTGTAAGTAGTGAGTTGACGCTCAGGCTGTCCCCCGTGGGGAACGCTTCATCTTCTCTTTTCAGGTTGAGCAGCAGGTTGGCCTGTTGGATATCTAACGTGTCGGCATCCGCGTGTGTCCACTGCTCCAATACTTCGTTTCCGATGCTCCACACGAAGATGGAGGGGTGGTTGCGATCCCTCAGCATATGATCCGTAAGGTCCTGTACGTGCCATTCGCCGAAATATTTGGAGTAATCGTAGGTGGTCTTCCGCTTTCGCCACATGTCGAATGTTTCGTTCATCACGATAAAGCCCATCTCGTCACACAACTGCAATAGCTCCGGTGCCGGTGGGTTGTGCGCAGTACGGATACTGTTTACCCCCATCGCCTTGAGTATTTCCAGTTGCCGTTCGATGGCCCGGCGGTTCACTGCCGCTCCAAGGCACCCCAAGTCGTGGTGCATGCAAACCCCTTTGATTTTCATGGGTTCACCGTTCAGGAAAAAGCCTTTATCCGGGTCAAATGAGAAGGTACGTACCCCCAGGGGGGTGGTATAGTAATCCACCCGTTGGCCATCTATAATGATTTCAGTGGCTACTTGATAAAGGTAGGGATTTTCCAGCGACCAGCGATGCGGGTGGGAGAGAAACAGTTCATGCGTTACCTCGGAGCTTCTTCCCAGTTCGGGTGACTCGTCGGTCTCTATCGAAGCCACGCGTTTCCCGTTCGCGTTGAGAATGGAAGTGCGAAGGAGCAGCGCGGTAGTTTGATCGGTGCTGTTCTTAATACGCGTCTTCACCTGTATGGTGGCCTGATCGTCCCGTACTTCGGGAGTGGTGACGAAGGTACCCCACAGGTCCACATGAACAGGGTGGGTTACAGTGAGCCAAACATTGCGGTAGATACCACTCCCCGAGTACCATCGCGAGTTAGGTTGCTCGCTGTTATCGACCCGTACCGCGATCACGTTTTCACCCCCGTAGTTCAAGTAGGGTGTTAAGTCGTGTCTAAATGAAATATAGCCGTAGGGCCGTTTTCCCAGGTAATGCCCATTAATCCACGTTTCGGCGTTCATATAGGCACCATCAAAATCGATGAACAGGCAGCTACCTTTCATCTCTTGATTCACCGTGAATCTTTTCCGGTACCAGCCGATGCCTCCCGGGAGTGCACCTCCACCGCTACCGGCAGGATGCTCTTCGCTAAACTCACCCTCGATCGACCAGTCATGGGGCAGGTTGAGTTCGCGCCATGGTTGGTCGTTAAAAGAGGGTGCGGATGCTTCCGGTTCATCTCCCAGGTGGAAAACCCACCCTTCGTTGAAGTTCTTTACTATTCTTGCCGACGGCTCACTACGGGAGTTGGAGAAGAAAAAATAGAGTATAACCAACAGCAGTAGCAGTAAAAAGATCAGGATGAGCGACCAGGTGAAGCCCTTCCTGTTCCCGTTGCGCCTGGAACGGGCTATTGGGTCTCGTGAGGAGACCTCTTGGCGGTGTTTGTAAGTTCTAGATTTCATGATATGTAAATTATGTTATCGTAATGAGAGCGTGATTTCTTCGCCCGTGTAATTTATCCATATCCCAGTTGGTTCGCTATCTAACGATAGGGTGACCGGTTGTTCCGGTGTGACCAGGACCACGTTAAACACCCGTTCTTGCAGCATACCCTCAAAAGTGCCTTCCCGTTTCCCTATGACTACCGTTTTACTCTCGTTGTCATAGGAGAAGGGGATGGTCGCGTAATGGTCCTTCTCGTAGCCGTAGCTTATCCCGTCGTCCTCGTAGAGCGTGAACTTGCCGTCTCTTCCCCCGTAAATGAACAGGGTGATGAGAGCTGGCTGCTTTTCGTCGCAATAGGTGATTTCGGGTCCCATGGGGATGATACTGCCTGGCCGAACAAAGAGTGGTATACGCTCGTAGGGAGCCTCCACGGTAGCCGACTGGCCACTTTCAACAAAACGGCCGCTATACAGGTGGTACCATCCTTCTGTTCCAGGGAAATAGACCTCACGGCTTCTTGCACCGTACTCGTAAACGGGACATACCATGAATGCGGGACCAAACATGTACTGGTCACTGATGTCATTTACTACGGGCTCATTCGGGAAGTCCATCACCAATGCTCGCATCAGGGTGTAGTCCTTGAACCAGGTCATACTGGCGAGTGAGTAAATGTAGGGCATTAACCTGTATCGTAGTTGGTTGTAGTAAAACATCGACTGGTAGGCAGGATGATGGTCGGGTGCGATGTGAAACATTTCACGATATGGGAATTGCCCGTGGGAGCGGAACAGGGGGACGAACGCGGCGAACTGGTGCCACCGGACATTCAGCTCCCTCCACTCTTTTAGGTCTTCGTTCTCTACTCCGGTCATCTCGTACATCCTTTGTGCCCTTTCGTATCTTTTCTCTACGCAGAACCCTCCGATGTCCATCGTCCAGTAGGGAATTCCTGAGAGTGCGAAGTTAAGTCCTGCCGAGATTTGCGCTTTCATATCTTCCCAGCGGGTACCGATATCGCCGCTCCAGATCGCGGTGGAGTAGCGTTGGATACCGGCGAATCCGGAGCGTGTAAGCAGAAATACCCGCTTGTTAGGATCCACTCCCCGCTGACCTTTATAAATCGACTCAGCATTGACCAGCGAGTACGCGTTGAAATACTTCGTGGATGGCCCTAGCGCAGTGGGACCTTGTAGTAGTTTGCGGTATTCTATGGAGGTGTTGTCCCGGATGTTGGGCTCGGAGGCGTCCATCCACCACGCATCAAAACCGAACGGGTATAGTTTTTCTTCCAGCTGTTCCCAGAATAGCTTACGCGCCCCTACAGCGTAGGCGTCGTAGAACGAACCAATGTAGCCAGGATAGATCCAGTCGCGGATGCTATCCTTCACGGCCTGTTGGTACATCCACCCGTTCTCATCAAACGCCTTGTAGTTGTTAGTCGTGATATAAAACTTGGGCCAGACCGAGATCATGATTCGTGCGTTCATTGCGTGTACCGAGTCGACCATCTCCTGGGGATCGGGAAATCGTTCGGAGTCGAACTCGTGGTCGCCCCACGCATCTACTGGCCAGTAGGACCAGTCCTGCACGATGTTATCTATCGGGATGCCCCGCTCCCTGAACTCCCTCAGCGTCTCCAACAACTCATCCTGCGTGCGGTATCGCTCGCGGCTTTGCCAGAATCCCATTGCCCACTTGGGCATAACCTGCGATTTTCCGGTCACGGTGCGGTAGCCGCTGATGACCTCGTCCATGTTCTCCCCTCGAATGAAGTAGTAGTCGATTTGGTTACCCATTTCGCTCCAGAGCGAAAGCCTGTTTTGATCCTTCTCGGGCACCGGATCCAGTGCCTTAAGGGAGATGAACGACTCGCCGCCATCCGGTTCCCACTCAACGCGGAGGGGTACCCGCTTGCCCGCTTCAAGGTGGACCGAGAACTTGTAATCGTTGGGGTTCCAAGCGGTACGCCACCGCTCTTTCACCACCACTTGGTTATTAACGTACACGGTGGTGTAGCCTGCGTAGCGAAGGTGGAAGCGGTGTGTCCCGCTCTTTTTCGCTTCGATCTCCCCCTCCCAGGTCACCTTTGACCCATTGAGGTCGAATCTTTCCGGAAAGTTCTTAATCAATACCAAGTCCTCGTAGTTGAGGGTACTTTCCCGGCGCTTCACTGTCTGCCCCCTTCCCTCGTAGGTGGCGCTGATGGCTCCCTCCTCACCATTTTTGTCATAGAGGTTGAACTGATCCAACTGGACGTAATCCCTTGGGTCGCCAAACCGGCTCAGGGAGTAGTTGTCCCACAGTATCCCGTAGTTCTTGTTAGATATGATAAAGGGAATTGACACTTTGGTGTTGTACTGGAAGAGCGTTTCGTTTTTACCCTTGTAGTTGAACTCGTCCGACTGATGTTGGCCGAGTCCGTAAAACGCTTCATCGTCGGGTGATTCAAACAGTTGGTGGAGGGTGTATCCCTGGGTGTCTTCGACCTCGATTGGGTTGAACGATTTGCCTCCCCCCTCTTTCTCTGCAAGCAGCGTAAGGCCGTTTTTATCCAGGAAACGGATCACTCCGTTCTGTTTGTTTACCTGCACTTGCATGGTTTGGGTTGTCAGGACCACCTCGGTGTCATCTTCCGTTACCTCATACGCTTGCGACAATTTCAACCCCGGTACCGTGATCAAGCTCTCTTCGGTTGAAAACCGCTTCCCCGGGATAGCCGATACATGCACGATGTTATCGTCGATAATCTGCAATCGGATGCTGTGTGCTTCAATTCCGTTGGCATCGCTTATCCGAATGGTTACCCCCTCATCGGTTTGCTTGTAGGAAGAGGTTGTACATCCCGTCACAAGGAACAGGATAATCAACAGGAAAAAAGGAGGGTAGAAAAATTGTCGCGATAATAGTTTCATGTTGTTTTCTTATTAATTTGCGCCGTTCATTAGCGCATTCAACGTTTTTTGATCAGTTATCGTACCTGTTGACCGATCGAATATCCTGGATTCCGTAGCCCCGTTATCCCAATAAAAGGGGATTAGACCTGCCTTAATGGCTTCTCTTGTGATGAATTCCAGGTAATAGAGTCGGGAAGCCTCGTGGGCTTGCTGTTCTGCCTGATTGCTTAAAGAACGTTTTGTCGCACCGTATTCGCCTAAGATTACCGGAACTCCCTTGTCTATGAATTGCTCCTTAATCAGTGCAAACCGCTCGATGGCGAAAGCTTCTTCGCCCCAACTCGCATCCCGTAACGGGTCACCGAAATGATACCCCTCTCCCCAATAATAGAACATTTTGCCCCAACTTTCATCTTGTGTTAATCCGGTGAATTGCCATGGCTCGTAATAATGTATCTCCACCATTAACCGGTTTTCCACGCGATCATCTGGCAATGTGTTCATTAACTGATAGGTTTTTCCGATATCGGTACTAGGTCCCTGCACGATTAGGTTCCTGGATAAGTTGTTTCCTCCCGTATCCCGCACTGCGTTAACAAACGTTTGTAGGTAGGAGAGTAGTACACCCATTTGCGTAGCATTATCCACGTTAGGTTCGTTGGTTCCCGCGAAGAGGAGGTATTCTCCGTGATCCTTGAAACGCATCGCTATTTGGGTCCACAGTGCACGTTGTTTCTCATTGTTTTCCTGTTGTTTTTCTAACGTGCAGTTTTCTTCAAGCCACCCTCCGTCCCAGTGGATGTTGAGGATAGCGTACATTTTGTTTTCAAAGCAATAGTTCACCACTTCTTCTACTCGTTGTAGCCATGACTCTTTGATTTTGTGCATGGTACGATCTTCTAAGTATCCGTTCCAAGCACAGGGAATCCGAACTGCGTTAAATCCGGCAGCTTTTACTGCTGCAATGAATTCCTTGGTCACCATGGGGTTGCCCCACATGGTTTCCAAGGCCGATGTGCCATCTTGGTTAGTGGCCTCTAGGCTATTGCCCAGGTTCCAGCCGATGAACATCTTGGATGCCAGCATCATTGCGTCAGACGCCATATTCATTTCGCTGTTACCCGCTTGTTGAATGGTAATCACTTCGGTGATACCTTCCAGCGTAAAAGAGATGCTTCCTTCTCTTAACAAGTTTGTGGGATTAGGTGAAACGATGAACCGTTCCATCTTATCCATTGTAGCTCGTGCATCGCTTAGGGTTATCCAAGGCTGATTGATTGCAATCGAGTAGCAACCGGTGGTGGTCACTTCCACATGAATAATTTCCCCGAGAGGGGACGCTGTGAAGAGAGATTTGTTCACTATCAAACAATCAGCATGAGCCTGTTCGATAGAGACCATTTCAGTGAGGCTACCCGATTTCACGGTTAACTTGGAGTTCCGTTCTTCCGGTTCATTGTTCGGGTCAACCGCGATGTGAACCATGGTAATCAACTGATTGTCGCTACCCTTGATGCCCTGACCCAAAGTTGTATGAACCCATGCCGCATCATCAACGATGGTCAGTTCTTCGCTGCTCTTCACTGTCAAGGTTTGCTCTCCTCCGCTTTTAGAGAATTGCAAAGAGGAGGTAGAAACGACAAGTGTTGGATTGATTGGCGCCTCTTGGTCGGAGCAGCCACTTAACCTCATCGTGCTCATAACCAATAGTATGCTTATTGCTATCCTGGTCCTTTTGGACGGTTGCCGGATAGCGTTTCTGTATATGGAGTGGGATAAGGTTATGTTCATACTTTACTTGGTAGTCCGTTATTCCTGTTTTAATATCATGTGATTCATCGTGATTTCATCATCTCCCGAAACAAAACCAAGGTAAACACCATGCGTTGTGGTGTTTAGCAGGCTGGCTCCGTTGTAGCTGCCAAATAGCCAAGGCCCTTTCCCATCGTTGTTGTTTGTGTAAATCCAGGAAAAGGTAAATGGAGCTTTGGAGTAGGTAATCGTACCTTTATCGGGATCGATTTCCACGAGAATTCCATTCTTCTCAACACCATTATCTACTGCGTTCGCTTTAAGTTGCCCATCTTCTAGGTAATACGCTATGGATGAGGCAAGGCATGCGTTGTATACCTCTTCGGTCCAGAACCACCCTTGTGCCTCGAAGTCATCAGGGAAAATGTCTGCCGTCCACCCACCGCTCCATTTTTTGGTTACCCAGTCGGCAAAATAGTTGACATCGGGTACGAACGTTTTTCCAGCAAAGGCCCTATTCCATGCGGTCATGGGGTTTGCCGTTGAACTCCCCAAGGAGGGGATTAGGTGGAACGCCATGTACTCTGCCTTTTCGGGATCTCTCGCTCCCAGCCATATCCCAGTGACCTGTCCAGTCGCATCTTTTTCGATGCTCATGATTCTTAACTGGTTGTTGTTATCCACATGAAACGATGCCCAGTTGATTACCTGGAATTGGGGTACTGGTTTTTCGAACGTGTATATCCCTTTTTCGTTCAGTTCGTAGCTTGTAACAAGCTCGGCTCCATCAGGAAAGGTGAAGGTTGCCAACATCTCTTCTGAATTTAATGTCAAGCTGAAACCGTCGTAAACGGAGGGGTCGGGGGTTCCCAGCCAGTCGGGATAGTCTGTTGGTTCGTTCCAGCCATTCATTCGAGCACCATCAAGTGAACACCAGTCGAGCGGGTTTTTATCCGATAGTTTCCAGGTTATGCTTTTGCTCACTTTTTGTTATACCTCTTCCATCCAGTTCGGGGGCAGCTCCGGTTCTGGTTCTACCTCATCACCAGGTACCCAGTTGTCGCGATATTCTTGGCTGATGAAGTTGTACACGAGCAGGCAGGCACCTTCCCCCGATAACACCGGGTCTCTTAATACTGCAAGCTGCATGTAGTCTTCGGTGAGGGACATGATCTTGATGTCACCCCAGTCGATTACAACCCCGTCTCTACCAATGTCATGCAGCGGTGCAGCGTTGGTCATTTGTAAGGTGTGGGTCTCTGTGTCAATCATGAAGAGCCCGTTTTCGGTTCCTCGTGATGGAATGGTGTTATGTACTACTTTCACGTTAGCACCCCCTTTTAGGTCAAATGTCATTGAACCAAAGTCAGCTGCATTCATTAACCAGGAGTTACCTGGGTAGTCGGGGTTCCAGTTCCAGATGTCTCCTTCCACGGATTTACCTTCGGTTACCGTTTCCCAGCTTTCATCGGTCCCATAAAAGTAGAGTGGCCCTGCAAAATAGCGACTTACCCCTTCAGCATCTAAGTCCAGATACCATGTCTTCTCTTTATCAACACCACCGCTGAGCAGTGTCCATAGTATATTGTCCACGAATCCCGCGTAGAACTCGTTGATTGTAAAGGTGGTGGGCTCACCGTATACTGCGCCTCCTCTGGTTTGTACACCAAAGGTCACGGAGTAAGTACCTTCGAAGGGGATTCGGAGTGACACTTTTTTACTTTGGCTGCGTCCTTGTGGATGGATCCACAGCGGTGTATAGCGGGAAGGCATTTTACTCTCCAAGTGTATAATATTTGGATTCTGATTATCGGGAGTAATGGTAAAGGCAATCCCCTCTACCAACTCCATTGGGGTAACATCGATGGCTCCCATTTCGTACTCTTCGGGGGAGCATGCTCCCAGCAGCAACAACAGGAGAGTTAGCAGTAATGTTATATCTATTTTATTCATAGTAATATATTGTTTTTTTAAATGGATTACCAACCTTCATTCTGTTTTAGCACGTTATTGGAGTAGTTGATTTGCGTTTGTGGAATCTGGCTCAACCCTCTTTTGTTGATGATGTGGGATGCCTGGATGATGACTTTGTCCGTTGATCCCCCACTAAGCACCTCCACGCCGTTACTTTCGGCAATTATTTCCGCTGCCGCCTCTACCCCTTGTCGGAGCAAGTCCCAGTAACGGAGTCCCTCGAAAGCAAACTCATGAAAGCGTTCCTGCATGATGGCTTCTTTGCTTATCGTTTTCGGGTTCAACCCGGCCCTTGTTCGAACGGCATCGAAGTATTCTTGGGCTCTTGGGCTTCCCATTTCGGCAGCCATCAGTAGAACGTCGGCGTAGCGCATGACCACAAAATCTTGGTGTTGCGATATTTGAAAATCACCCGATCCGTCATCGCGAGAGGCAGAAGTGCCATCATAAAAGGCCATCGGTGTATATTTTTTTACGGTCAAACCCGTGTATTCCCTTTGGTCGTTCAAGTCAAACTCTCCCGCGATTCCCTCGTTTTCGATGTGGATGATGGAAGCTTCTCGGCGAGTGTCCCCCTGTTCAAAGGAGGTCCACATTTTCGGGTGCACTGTGCAAGCTCCCCAGCCCCTGCCGTAGGGCGACCAGTCGGTATTTCTCAATCCCATCATGACTAGCCAACGATTCCCATCGACGTTCCCGCTGTAATCCTGTGTGTTATTGAACTTTTGCGCCAACACGGTTTCGCTATTTCCGTCCCCCGCATACGTGCTGTTAAACTCCAGTTGCCCTTGTACGGGAGTAGAAGAGGCTGCTGGCCACAAGTTCTTGAATTCGGGTACTAGCTCATACTCGCCACTTGCGATCACCTCTTCCAGTCCTTTTAGAACCTCTTGGGCGGTAACCGTTTGTGGGTCAAACTTGCCTGCTTCGTAACCGGTGTAAAACAGGTAAACCCTTGCCAACAGTGCTTTTGCCGCATAGGCGGTGATTCGTCCGTCGTTTTTTGCTGCATTGCTTTTAGGGTAAGCATCCAACGGGATATGATTAGCCGCGAACACCAGGTCTTCCGCGATTAACTGATAGACATCCTTGGGATCTGATTGCGGAATGTTTTCGCTGGAGGGCTCGGTCAACAGTGGAATATACCCGAACAGGCGAACCAAGTCAAAATACATCATCGCCCTTAGTACTCGTACCTCTCCTTCAATCCTGTCCCGGATGATTTCGTCCTCATTCCAGTCGATGTCATCCATCTTGCTTAACAACATGTTGCACCGGAAGATACCAGCGTAGTAGTCTCCCCATGTGCCGTTGAATAGGTTGCCATCGGAAGGTGATTCTGAAATATCAAAACGGTCAATTGCTTGATATCCCCTCCCGTCGCTATTCCCGGTGCCGCCAAACGTTTCGTCGGCCATCACGGTAGAGGCGACGTAAAAGGCAAGGTTCCCGTTTGAAGCGGTTAGCTGCCATCCGTCGTAACATCCAATCAACGCCCTTTCGGCATCGTCGATGGTTCTGTAGTAATTATCAGTCGTTGACTCGGTGATCGATTCGATATCCAGGAAGCTACTTGAGCAACCAGAGACGAGTGCCGAAAGCAATAGAAGGATTATATAGTTGTATGTTTTCATATTTGTCGTTTCAATTTACGTTGTGAGTTAGTTAGAATTTTATACTTACACCCATTAAAAATATTCTGGGACGCGGATAGTACCCCAGGTCCACACCCGATACCCATCCGTCGGTCCCGTAGCCAATTTCGGGGTCCATGCCGTTGTACTTCGTGAAGGTAAACGCGTTCTGCACTTGTCCGTATAGTCTAAGTTGGCTAACGTGTTTGTGGTTGAGTAATTTCGAGAAGTCATATCCCAAGGTGATATTACTGATACGCAAGAAACTACCATCGTGTATGTATAGGTCTGAAAACTGCCAGTTGATGTTGGTGTCGGTTACCCGTGGTATTCGCTGAGAGGTTCCTTCGCCGGTCCAACGTTCCAGTACCTGGGTTGTATAGTTGCTTTTAGGGTTGGTATGGTTTCGGTACGACTGCACGATTTTGTTCCCCATCATCCCGTTCGCATTAATGGAGAGATCGAAGTTCCGGTAATCAAGTGCAATGAGGAAGCCTAGCGTCAGGTCGGGCAACCCATTGCCGAGATCGGTTTTATCCCACTCGTTGATTACGCCGTCGGGTGTTCCATTAGGACCGCTTATATCCATGTATTTTACGTCTCCTGGCTTGGGGTTTGCTTGTAAGATGCCTTTTCCTGCTTGTTTCCAGGCCTCTATCTCATCTGCGTTTTGAAACAGACCGTCCGTTTTATAACCCCAGAAGTAGCCAATCGCGTACCCGTTTTGTGCACGGTAGAATTCTTCCGAATTGTCGTACAACATGTTGGTTTGACCGTTGATGATGCCCCCCTCGGTGGGTATTTCCCCCACTTTATTTTTGTTGTAAGCACCATTTAGGCCGATGGTGTATTGTAAATCGCTGATGCGGTCGCTCCAGTTCAGCCCGAGTTCTACCCCGGTGTTTTTCACGTCGCCTCCGTTGATGTATGGAGCACCGGTACCTGCTGTTGCCAGTATAGGTGGGCGTACCAGCCAATCACGGGATGTCTTCACGTAGTAATCGAAGTTAACGCTTAGTTTATTCAGCAGGCGAGCATCGAATCCGACGTTGGTTTGTTCAGAGGTTTCCCATCGAATATTGGGGTTAGCCAGACGGCTTGGGTAGGCACCCCACTGATTGTACTCGGCTCCCAGTCCCTCGTTGCCGAAAATGTAGTTTGTGTAGGTGGTTCGGATTGGCGCAGCATATTGGAAGTCATCGATATTTTGATTTCCTACCTGCCCCCAGCTTATCCTTAATTTAAAATAGTCAATCGTTTCTGCTATCGTCCAAAACGGTTCGTTACTGACAATCCATCCTGCTGAAATAGATGGGAAGTAGCCCATTCGGTTACCTCTAGCGAACTTGGATGAGGCATCCGCTCTCAGTGTCGCGTTGAGCAGGTATTTCTCTTGAAAGTTATAACTAAGTCTTCCGAAGTAGGATACCCTGCGGTACGGGTTGTTTGGTCTTCCTCGCAAATCCATCCCATCGGAGGAGGTGTTCTCGGTATTATCCACGTATGCATGTTGCCAATCGTTAAACATCGGCTTCAAGTCCCAGTTCCTCACTTGGACAAACTCGCCATCGTAACGTACCGCTTCCATCCCTATCAAGGTGTTAAATGCGTGATCATTAATGTTGAAATCATACGTGGCCGTGTTAATCCATGTCATAGTATGCCCTTTACTCATGTTTTGCAGGGCAGAGGTGTGGGCTTCGTTGTACGCGTAAATAGAGAATCGATACATAGGTGTGTAGTTGCGGTAGTCTCCGGCGTGATAATTAAAGCCAAATTGCGTTTTAACGTTTAATCCCTCAGCCGGTTCGATTATTGCGTATATATCTCCGATGAAGTTTTGGTTCTTTCCAAGGTTATTGGTGTTGGTCATCATGGAGCCGTACGGGTTGCCATCCCCGTTGTACCAGTCGGAGTCGGTGGTATCGTTAAAGGGACTGTTGTATTTTCCGTTATCGCTGTATATCGGGGCGAGCGGCGAGGTTGCAAAGGCTCCTCTAAGGGTATTATTGTATTGATTGCCCACGCTGATTCCCGTGTTCAAGGTATAGGTGAAAGCGGCGCGTTGTCCTACCGTTAGGAAACGATCGTAAAGTGTATGTTCGGTGTTAATCCGAAAGTTGTACCGTTCGTAGTTTGATACTTCCCTCCCACCTATAATTCCTTCTTGCCCCAGGTAACCTAGTGAAAGGGCATACACTGACATGTCGTTTCCACCGTTTATGCCTACGGTGTAGTTCTGTGTGTTGGCATTTTTTTGAAACATCTGATCAATCCAGTTACTGTTTATCAGCTGAGGATTTGTTTTATTTCCATTGGCATCGGTAGTCCAGGTGTAAATTCCCGGGCGTGCTTCCGGTGTGAAGTCGTACGCTGACAAGCCTGAGTTCAATGCCTGTTCGCTCATGATGGTCATATAGTCTTCCGAATTAAGCATTTGCGCTTTCCTCGTGGCGTTTTGTATGCCATAATAGCCATCGAACGTCACCTGAGCCTTCCCTTTTTGCCCTGTTTTCGTGGTGATTAAAACCACCCCGTTGGCCGATTGTGCCCCGTAAATCGCAGCTGATGCGGCGTCTTTAAGGATGTCGATTGATTCGATATCGGCAGCGTTGAGGGTATTTATGTCTCCCTCGATACCATCGATGATATAGAGAGGGCTTGAATTCCCTATGGTACCCAGTCCTCTGATATGCACTTTCATCCCTGATCCGGGTTGACCAGAGGTCGACACGATATTAACCCCTGGTGTTTGTCCTTGCAGCGCTTGAAGCGGGTTGGTCGTATTCATGCGTTGCAGGTTTTCTCCTGTTACTTGAACGGAGGCGCCGGTAGTCAATTTTTTCTTTTGTACCCCGTACCCGACGACGACCAGCTCTTCGAGCGACTGTAGGTCTTCCAGTAGGGTGATGTTGACGGTGGTCCTGCCATCGGTCGATGCCTCTTGTGTTAGGTAGCCGATGTAGGATACCTGGAGAATGGCACCCGGTGCAACCTCTAAGGCGAAGTTTCCATCGATGTCGGAGATGGTTCCATTCGTAGTTCCCGTTTCAACGATGTTGGCACCGATGATGGGTTGTCCCTCGTGGTCGATGATGTTTCCTGTGACCCGTCTTTTCTGTTGCTCAATCTCGTTGATCATCTCCTTCTCATCGTTTTTGCGCTCTGTTACCTCCACATATAGCGATACTTGCCGTTCTACCACGCTGTAACCGAGGTTCGAATTCTTTAAAAGGGATTCTAAAATTGCTTGGATAGACCCGTTGTTAACGTGAACGCTGGTTTTTTTATCCAGTTCATCACGGGCTTCATCTGTGATTAGAAACACGTAGTCGCTCGCTTTCTCGATCTCTGCGATTGCGTTTTTGAGTGTCACATCTCGCAGATCAATTGAAAGCTCCTTTTGTTGCGGGTACAAGTTCTCTGCCGTGACGCTTATTGCGCAGAGACAAAACAAGCCCATTAAAACTTTCATGATCCTTGCTTTTCGGTTACACTTTTCAGGTGTAATTCGTTTAGGCTTACTAATTTCTTTCATACATTCGTCGTGAATTAGTTTACATTAATAATATTTGCTCGTGAATTATTTTCGTTTGATTGGACAACATTGTCGCGTTGCCCGGCCTAGTGCTTTTTCCCTTTTACTTTTTGGTAATTCGGATTACATCTCCATCTCTGTGGTACTTTGTGGAAGATAGGATGGATACGGAGGTCATCACGCTATCTAGGTTAGTTGAAAGGAAAAGTTTCCCGGAAAAGGTCTCTCTGTTTAACTCTATTTCTGGCGTTTTTTCAAATTGTACGTTGTAGTATCTACTCACCTTTTTCAAAATTTCCGACATCGGTGTTTGGTTAAATTTCAGCACTCCTGTTCTCCAGCTGATGTATTCGGAAACATCTACGGTCTCTTTTGAGAAATAGCCTTCCGAAACATCTAATTTCTCGTTGGGAAGTAGTTCAATCGCTTGATTTTCACCAGCTTTAATGGTCACTATGCCTTCGACCAGTACCACGGTCTTGGTGGCTTCATCGTGGTAGGCCGAAACGTTGAATGAAGTGCCTTGAACCAGGATTGTCATGCCCTCGACATGTACCATAAATGGGACCTTTGGATTATTAGCCACTTGGATATAGATTTCTCCATCCACACGAATTTCCCGGGATCGGCGATTGAATTCGGTTGGGAAATCCAACCGTGAGCCCGAGTTCAGCCAAACCACGGTACCATCCGTGAGTGTGAGGTGGGTTCTCTTCCCGTAGGGAACCACCAGTTGGTTCATACCCGTTTCAGCTAATTGGAGTTCTTTTTGATTTTCATTATCCGTAACTAACGCTTTGCCCTCCCCGGTGAGGTCGATGTGTGCGTCGTTAGCAAGATTCATTTTTTCCCCGTCTGATATCAGTTGTATCTCCTCTTGGGGGAGTGCATGACCGATGATCGTGTCGTTATAATCCATGAAGGGGTATCTGCTCTCACCCTTGAATAGGGCGAAGTGGAGGAGCAGTAAGATCCCCGCCAAAAGGGCAGCGGCAACGGGGTAAGTAACCCATTGTTTCCTACGTCTTTCGTGACGGGCAATCGCACGTGTAATGCGTTGGTATACTTCCTCCTTATCTTTTGTCGTAAACGGGTATCGGTTTAATTGTACCGCTTGGAACTTGGCAATAGCGTTCTCTAGCGCTTTCTTTGAACCCGGGTTGTCTTGGATAAACTGATTCCACTGCTTATCAAGTTCTTCCGTTCTGAGAAGTTGCCATTCGATAAACTTCTCATCCATTAGGAATCTCTTCTCGTTTGATGCCATTTGATTTCCTTTGTTCACGTCATCCTTTTACGTGTCGGTTCGTTCGTTATATTATAATGACTCGTTCGTTTGGTTTTCGTGGACAGGAATCGCCCGGAAAAAAATTAATTAACATTTAAGATGATGTTTTTTTGATATGTGGTTTACGGTATGCGTCATGTAAACCGGTTAAATCAGGTGAAGTAGGCACACGAGGAGTAACTTTTCAAGAAGGTGGTTGCAAGAGGCTTCTGTCCGAAGTTTCTCCATTGCTCTGTAAAGGAGTTTCCTAGCAGACTCTTCGTTGATGTTCAAAATTTCAGCGATCTCTTTGTGCTTCAAGCCCATCATGTATTTCAGGTAGATTACCTCTCGTTGACTGGGGGTTAGGTGATTGAGGAGTGCAGCGACTTTCTCCTTTATTATCCTGCTGGTCTCCATGTCGATGATGTTGTCTAAAACGGTTATATTGACGCTAAACGTTTTGGAATGAGGGTCAATTGCCTCTTCTTTCATGCTCCGTTCTTTTTGGTCCAGTAAATTGTTTTTGAACATCTTGAAGAGGTAGGCGGTGATATTTTGCACGTGCTTCATCCGTTTCCTATGCAGGTGGAGCCGGATAAACGTCTCTTGAATAGCATCCTTGCAGTTGTCTTCCGAGAAGCCCATGCCCCTTCCATAGGAAAAAAGGTTATTAACGTGAGTATTGTAGATGATTGAAAAAGAGAGTTCATCTCCCTTCTCTATCCACTCCCTCCAATTAAATTCCTGTTGACCCATCAAAAAGCATGGATTTAAAGTTGTCGCTTCATTTAGCAAATTAACATCATTTTTTCTTTATAGACAAATGTTTGTTGATAACTCCCCCGTAAGCATGTAGTTAACATTAATAGAGAGAATGATGGCGGCCATGGCATTTTCACGTTGAATTTGGGTGTGACTACGTAAAAAAATAGTAGTTTTATCGTCGGAATAACCCAGTTAAAGCAATATCTCTAGCAAATTCAATTAAGGCCATGATGGTTAGAAGAAAGATAGCATGCATGTTGATATTTTCCCTGCTCGTGTGTTACGCGGTGGGACAAAACGGGAGCAATAATCCTGATTCTCTCTTGCATATAAAAGAGTACCCTTTTATCATCAAGGATTCCCCGCCAAGTTTGTTTACGATGAAACAGTTTAACCAGAACTACCTGAGTCTGTATCGGTTATCTGTAAACGAACTCAATAGGGCTGTTTCGCCCAGGGTGAGCGCGTTGATACAGGTAGGTATGAGCTTGATCACCATACCGATAACCCACGAAGAGGGACATCGTGCGATACTCACCACCAACCATATCGGCTCGGTTTCTAACCCGTTTTTCAATGAAAACCTTGCTGCCTACGTGAAAGGGGTGTCGGATCAAACGCTTATTCAATTAAGAGATACCGATTTGCCCACCTACATCCGACTGCATACGGCCGGGTTGGAGTCTGATTACTCGCTGCTCCTTTCGGAAAGCTCCCTTTTGAATTGGGGGAAAGAGGATTTCAACGTGTTGGGGATGGAGTTTTTCATGCGCAAACTGAATCTTATCGCCTATTACTTTACCGTCGCGGTAAACAGAGATATCGAGCTTGAGGAAGAAAAGAATGAGTTGGAGCGCGATATCGTGGGACATGATGTTTTCGGGGCGATTCGTCACCTGCACCAGCCTGATATGCCGTTCTACCGGTATACCCAATCGAAAGACCTGACGACCGAGGAGCGAAGGTTCGCTAAACGAGTGGGATGGCGCTCGCTATTAAACCTTATTGATCCTCTTCTGATAACCAAGACTGGATGGGAAATGAAAAACGGCTGCCGGGTGAACGGGAGCTTGGGGTATGGCATGTCGCCCTTTGGTGATTACATCGATGAACATATTTGGCTAAAAGCAAGGCGGTTTAATTCACATGTTTATCTCCGGCAACATCAAAACAAAGTGCGATGGTTCCCGGCCTTAGGTATACAAATGAGTGATATTGTCTTGACAGAAAACCTCAAGACGGTATTTTCACTCCACGGTTGGATGCAACCGGAAAAGCTCGACTTTACCACCTCCCGTTCGTTCGCGGGGGGTGCGGTAGATGGTAAACTGCAATACAAATTCCCGGTGTCTACCCGGTCCCGTTTATCGGCTATGTCTGCCGATCTGGGAATCATCGCGAAAACGAAAGGTTTTATGACGGGAGAAGCCAAGTTGGATGCACACCTCGGCTGGTATCTGGGTCTATCGGTTTTCATGGAGTAGCTTGTTCTACCCTTACCGTGATACCTCGAGTTGGAGAAAAAAAGACTGTCTTAAAAGTAGACAGTCTTTTTTAAAGTACTCGGTTTTCAGGATATGATCTCCTTGATGATTACTAGCCGATTAGTAATACTTGTCGCATTTAACCTCGAAATAGGCTTGCGAGTGTAAGCAGGCGGGACATGTTTTCAGCGCTTTTTTACCCTCGTGAACATACCCGCAATTGCGACATTGCCACTCGATCTTCTCATCGCGCAAGAATACCGTTTCGTCCTTCACCCGTTGCAACAGCTTCAGGTAGCGCTCTTCGTGAATTGCCTCGGCTTTCGCGATCATCCGGTACATGGTAGCAATCTCTTTAAATCCTTCTTCTTCCGCAACATCGGCGAAATGAGGATACAGCTCTGTCCACTCTTCGTTCTCCCCGGCAGCCGCGGCTTCCAGGTTTTCGGCGGTATTCCCGATAACTCCGGCCGGGAAGGTAGAGGTGATTTCAAGCATCCCGCCTTCTAAGTATTTAAACATCCGTTTCGCGTGTTCTTTCTCCTGCTCGGCGGTTTCCATGAAAATGGCCGCGATTTGCTTGTATCCTTCCTTGTCTGCCTCTCTAGCGAAATAGGTGTAGCGCATTCTCGCTTGAGATTCCCCGGCAAACGACTTCATCAGATTTTTTTCTGTTTGGGTTCCTTTGATACTTTTCATAAAATTACTTTTTTTAATTGTTTTGCGTATGTGCTTTTTACAGTCTTTTTACCCGTATATGCCTGAACTTTAGTTTAGAGCCATGGCCTAAGAAGCCGATGTGCCCCGATTCATTGAGTAACCCGGGGTGCTCTATATTGTCCATGGTCCCATCCTTTGAAGCTTCGCGTATGTCCCCATCAAGGATAGTTGTTCCGTTCAGGATAACGGTGATACGGTCTCCGTTCGCGGTGACCTCTTGGTAGTTCCATTCGCCCACCGGTTTCAGGTAACCCCGTTTCGCTGGAATTACACCATATACCGAACCGTGGTACTGGTAGGGTTGCAGCTTCTCGTACACGGGCGCTTCGTTATCCAGGATTTGCAGCTCCATGCCCACGTACGCGGCATCTCCCTCCAAAGGGGTGCGGATGCCCAACCCGTTATTCGCGGCAGGTGTAAGCATGAATTCGAAGCGGAACACGAAGTTATCGTATTGCTCTTTCGTGTACAGGTTACTTGTCCAGCTCGTGTTTTTACCTTGAGGGTCAACCACCATAACCCCGTCCTCAATGAAGTAGTCGGTGGTGTTCCCTATCCAGTGGTGCATGTGGGTACCATCGAAGAGCACTGTAAAGCCCTCTTTCTTCTCTTCTTCTGTCAGGGTGTAGGGTTGTACCCGTTCGATCTCTTTGATGTAGATGTCCCTGTAAGCCACCTTGCTGCCATGGGCTTGCAGCTCGATTTGCTCTACCGGGAAGATGGGTTGGCTACGATCCCAGTAGTTTTCCAGGATCACGTTATTGGTTACCAGTTCACCGTTCAGCCAGACCGAGACCCTATCTCCAATCATTCGGATACGGAACGTGTTCCACTCGCCCACCTTTTGGTCGGCCACTTTTGACGGATTGCTCGGGTGCTGCTGGTTATTGTAGAGTCCTCCAGAGCCGACCTGAGCTCCCGCGTTCACGCGGGCCGTATCCCATATCTGCACTTGTGGGGTTCCGCGGAGATAAATACCGGCGTCTGGCTCGGGACCCGGGAACAACTTCCAGTCGACCAACATTTCAAAGTCGCCGTACTGTTTCTCCGTGCAGAGATTGTTGAACCCGGTCCCATCAAATACGATGCAACCCCCCTCCACTTGCCAGTCCCTGGCTGCCTCTTCATCGGCCTCTTTTTGGGCGGTTGCCAGCTTTCTCGCGCTCATGTTGGCCCGTTGGATAGGGTTTTCCACCAGCCCTTTCCATCCATCCAGGCTCTTGCCATTGAACAGGGAGATGAATCCTCCCTCCGATGGATTTTCGGACAGGTACTTGGCGATGGATTGACGTTGGTAATCGGCATCGGGGTTGGAAAGCGTTTTGCTCACCTTATTCAAAATTGCGGTCGTCTCTTCTCCCGCGAAAGAGGGATTGGCTATCGCGATGGTCATTGCTGCCTGTGCGGCGGCTTCGCTCGTAGCAGGTTGATCCATGAACGGTGCCACGAAAAGCATCGCCTGGTAGTGACCGGTCGTGCCCATGAGTTGGATCAACTGGTTCTTCTGCTGGTCGTTTTGAGCGAATTGCATGGCCTCGCGGGCATATAGGTACTTGATGGCTCCCGTCTCACCCGAATTGTGGATGATGGGAATTAGCGCATCGGTTACCTTCTCTAACTCCGCTTTATCGTTGCTTGCGCGTGCGATGTCCAGAAGCGAGTAGGTGACATGAAATGACTTCCAGGAGGCCAGCGCGTTAAAGGCGGCCTCTTTTTCCTCACCCGTCGCCAGGTTGTACGCTTCCGCGATGGTTTCCAAGGCTTCTTGCGATTCACTGTTAGCCAGTGCGGTGTAGTAGAGGTGTTTGTTGACGGAACGCTTCATTTGACCCGTGACCGTTTCCAGCTGTTGGTCGGCCGGGAGGTAGGAGAGCGCGGCGTTAATGGCCTGTTGCAGGGCGGGAATCTCCGTTTGCCCCGGCTGTTCCAGCAGCGTGAACAGGCTGGTCAAGTTCTTGTCGGTCGCCACAGCTTTCAACGCGTTGGCCGCGGCCGCCTTTACCATCGCGTTGTTACTGAACATTTGGTTGAACACGAGATCGTACTGCTCCTCTATTTTCCGTGCTGCAATCAGCTCCAGGATCGCTTTTTTACCCTCGTTCCCGCTAACGTCGAACAGGGAGGCCAGGGTGTTACCCATGTCGCCCTTGAACGTTAACAGTGCATTTTTCCCCAAGGCTACGGTCTCATCGTTATCGCTCTTCAACATGGCAGCCAGTGCGAGGAGGGCGTCGTTACCCCCGTGCCTGGCCAACGCCTTGGCAGCCGCCTTCTGTACCACGGGGTCAGGGGAGTCAGTCAATGGGATGGTAAGGGGTATGATTTTACCCATCGTATGATTAGATAGCCAGTAGATAAGCGTGGTTTTAACCTCCGGTGATTTGGTCGACAGGAGTTGTTTTTCTACTAGTGCGACCGCTGTTTTATTGTTTTGGAAGGGGAACGCGTTTAGTACACCGTTCAGGTAGGTAAGGTTCCCATCTTTAAGCACGTTTTGCAAGATTTTCTCCGTTTTAGCACCGGGTAGCGAGAGTTGCAGTTTGGTTGCCGCGATTTTGATATCCTGGAGGTTCCGCTTTTTAGCTGCCGAGAGGAGTTTTTTCGCTTCCTTGTTGACCAACTTCGGCTCACTGGTACTTAATCGGTTCAAGAGGGTAATGTAGGAAGCTGTCGCGTTGTTTTTTTGGTAGCTAAAGCCGGCCTCCGTGGCAGTTGCACGCAAAACTTTTACTGATTCTTTCGTCCCCGCTTGGGCCAGTGCATTCAGCAACACTTGCTGCATCTCCCCGGAGGAGGATTGCTGCAAGAGCCCCAGCAGGGTCGACTCGGCCTGTCGATAGCTCGTTTGACCTAACGCGTTGGCCACGTGAATTCTTAACGTTTCCGACTGGTTGTTTGCGAGGGCATTCAGCAGGGCTTCATTTGCCTTGTCGCTGTTGATAGAAGCCAGTGCCGTAGCTGCGGTTGGTAGCAGGTAGTCGTCTCCCAGCAGGGAGGCCAGTATGTCTACACTGCTGTCCGTGGCGATCGTTCGCAGTTGACGAACCACGAAAGCTTTCACCTCCTTGTTTAGGGGTTGTTTCAGCGCTTTCTCGAACGCGTTGGCGGTCATTTCACGGGCCGTCGGGTCGTTCGCAGCGTAATGCGTCCATCCCGTGATGGCAAACTCGATTGTTTCGTTGCTCTGGTCTCCCGGTGGGTGCATTCTTCCCACCAGCTCCAGCATCCCCTCTTCGCCGGTGCTGACCAAGTCGGCCATCACCTCGTTGTACTGCTCTTGCGTGCTTGCCGGCAGTTGGGCAAGTGCATCAGCGATAACCGTTGCCTTGCTCCTTCCCGCCGAAAGTTGTGCCTGTGCCGTGTTGATTCCCAACAGGAGAGACAGGGTAACTAATATATACTGTATATGTTTCATACGATTATTTTATTATAATATTTCGGGCGTTACTTATATCGTCCAGGGTGCGCGCATAGGTTGGTCTACCAGGCGGTTTGCCTCCTCATCATTTACGAACATCTCTTTAACCGGGTCAAATTCCAGTGTCCTGTTCAGCTGGAGTGCCACGGCGCCCATGTTCACGATGGTGCAGGAGCGGTGACCGTTTATCTCGTTGAGTGCAAACTTCTGACGGTTGCGGATGCATGCCAGAAAGTCAACGTTCTGCTCTTCCGGTTCAGAGAAGTCGGCCAGCTTCTTCTCCCAGCCGGGTATGTCGCACTTGAAGTCGCGGTAGACGTTCCCGTTAGGGCCCGCTATGTACGGGGTGTCGGGCGATCCGTAATCCCCGCCCCATAAGATGATTTGGCACCCGTCGTCGTAGCTGTAGGTGATGGAACGCCACGTACCCACTGCATCGTGATGTTGCTGCGGTGCGTCCACCTCCACTTTTATCGGGCTCGTGTTGTCCTTACCCAGGAGGTATTGTACCGGGTCGATGTAGTGTTGCCCCATATCGCCCAGTCCCCCGCCATCATAGTCCCAGTAGCCGCGGAACGTGCTGTGAACGCGGTGTGCGTTGTAGGGCTTGTAAGGTGCAGGTCCCAACCACATGTCGTAGTCCAACTCCTCGGGTATCGGTTGTGGCTCCAGGTGGTTCTTTCCTACCCAGTAAAATTTCCAGTCGAACCCGGTATGCTTGCTGATGGTCACTTTCAGTGGCCACCCCAGCATCCCGCTATCCACCAGTTTCTTGAGCGGTTTAACCGGGGTTCCCAGCCCGTAAAAGGTGTCTTTAAACCGGAACCAGGTGTTCAGCCGGAAGATGTTACCGTGTTGTTTAACGGCTTCCCGTACCCGTTTGCTTTCGCCTATGGTGCGTGTCATCGGCTTCTCACAGAAAATATCCTTTCCTGCTTTGGCCGCTTCCACCGACATGATCCCGTGCCAATGGGGTGGGGTGGCAATGTGCACGATGTCCACGTTTTTATCCAGGATTAAATCCCTGAAATCGTGGTACAGGTTGATGTTTTCCTTTACCTTGGAAGCCGCTTGCGCGAGGTGATTCTTATCCACGTCGCACATGGCAACTACCCTCGTGTTGTCGTAAGGAATATGGCCTTGGCCCATTCCCCCGACCCCGATAATCCCCTTCGTTAGCTCATCGCTTGGGGCCAGCATGCCTCTTCCCAGCACGTTGCGGGGTACGATGGTCAGCAGGGTAACACCGCCCATCGTCTTTAGAAATTGTCTTCTGGAAGTCATCGTTTAATAGATTAATATATAGACTCATTTGGTGTAAAAATCTGACTCTTCAGGTGAGTTTGCCTTTTTATAGCGCTCTATTACTCCTGATGTTGTACTCCTGCCAGCGGGATGGTTTCAGAAACGTTATCCACCTTACCCATAGCGTACGTTGTGGGACCCAGGTAAAGGTCGGAGTTCAACACTTCCTCGCGGGTGATATCTTTCCCGGTATAAGCCGCCATGCGCCCCATGATAGCCACGAGCGTCGAGTTGGCTTGAGCCTCCCCGTCGTTGATGGTCTCCCGGGTGCGAATCGCGGTAACCAGGTTGATATGTTCTTGCACGAATGGGTTGGTGACGCTCCATTCCGAGGAGGTATCACCTTCGGCCGGATGAGGGTATTCCCAGATTACCTCCCCGTTCCAGTTGTACAGCTTCCCGGCCGCGTCGGCATACCCTTCCGTGCAGTTGATCTGTTCTACCTTCCCGTTGGAACAGCCGTCTATCTGCCTGGCCGCGCAGTGGGTGCGCATACCGTTTTCATACAAGTAATCAATACTGAAAAAGTCGTATTGGTCACCGGTAACCCTTCGTTGTCGACCTCCCCAACCACTTGCCTTCACGGGGTACTCACCCAGGAACCAGTTCATCACGTCTATCTCGTGAATGAACTGCTCAACGATATGGTCTCCCGACAGCCAACAGAAGTTCACCCAGTTTCTCAGCATGTACTCCATGTCGGACCATTCGGGTCTTTTGCTGCGGTACCACAACGCCCCTCCGTTCCGGATGATGTTTGCCCCGATGATCTCTCCAATCTCACCGTTCAGGACCCTTCTGCGCGTCTCCATGTAATCTTTTTGAGAGCGGCGGATGGTTCCGCTGATGATGTTCAGGTTGAGCGACTCCGCCCGCTTCACCGCGGCCAGTACCTTGCGGACTCCGGTAGGATCCACGGCGATCGGTTTCTCCATGAAGATGTGTTTCTTCGCGTTGACCGCCGCCTCCACGTGCGCGGGTCGGAAGTGAGGAGGCGTGCAAAGGAGTACGACATCGATTCCAGCATCCAGTACTTTTTCGTAGCTGTCAAACCCGATGAAGCAGTTCTCGTTTGCCACCTCCATGTTTTTTTGCTCTTTGAGGATTGCCCGGCAGGCATCCATTTTATCCTGAAACAGATCGCCCAGGGCGACAATCTCGAGGTTGGGACCCGCGTTGAGGAAATCAATCGCGGCACCGGTTCCCCGGCCCCCGCATCCTATCAGCCCTGCTTTCAAGGGTTGACCATCGGGCGCCTGGTCGAGCAGTGTCGGGAGAGTCAGCCCTGCTCCCTTAGGTTGCTTGGACGATGAGCAGGAGCTGATTAATGGGATTCCCCCAACGGCACCGATTCCACCGACCGCACCGATCGCTCCCGCGGCGGCCGAACTTTTTAAAAAGCTCCTTCTTGTGAAGGAGTGACCTTTTGATTCCATCTGATCGTTTGTTTACATTTTATCGTTGATTAGTGCAATTCCAATGATGTTTCAACGTGGCAGGCCAATTGCTATCGCCTTAACATGACAGGTCCTAAAAATAGGCGATGATTTGATCCATTTGTCCGGAGATTTTCTTGAGGTGATTCCGGTCACCGCCCGGTACTTCTGCCGTGAGCCATCCCCCGGTATGGTTAATATCCCGCAAGGCTTGCATCACTACTGGCCAGTTACAATCCCCTTGAAGCAACTCCACGTTGAACCCTTCCCGCAGACCTTTCGAATTCATGATCTCGCGGCTGAACTCCTTCGCGTGAAGTTTCATGATGCGTCTGTTTAGCGTTTTGATCCAGTGTTCGGGCCAACCGTAACGCAGGATGTTGCCCACATCGAAATACCAACCCACCAGTGGGTGGTTGATCTCATCCACGTACCGTTTGGCTTCCACGGGGCTAATCAGGAAGTTGCTCCACACGTTTTCCAGCCCGATTTGCATCCCGGTCTCTTCCGCGAAGGGAATTAGTTCCCGGATAGCCTGTTGGGAGTTGATGTAGGCTTGCTCGTAAGAGACCTTCTCGTTTACCACTCCCGGCACCACGAGCACCGTGTCGCCTCCCAGCTCTTTCACCTGCTTGAGTGATAGGGCAACCGATTCGATGCACTTTTTCCTTACCGCCGGGTCGGGGTCAGACAATGGGGTGCCCCAGTGATCCTTGTTGACAACCGTGGGAAACTCGATACCCGATTTCTCTTTTGCATCAAGGAGCTCTGCTATGGGAATGTCTACCGGCGCGTTGAGTTCCACCCCGTGAAACCCGAGGTCGACAGCCAGTTTAAACTTGTCGACGAGCGGTAGCTCCTCGTTGATCATACCGAAGCCGAGGCTTTTCTTTAACGTGGCTTTCTGGCCGGTCTCCCCGCTTTTGTTCGCCCTTTCTTTTCCGCTTGGCGCGGGGTTGGGTAAGTTGCTTTTTACAGCGGCCGGTAATGGGGCTACCGCCACAGTGCCCGCGATCACTGCCGCGGATTTAATAAATTCTCGTTTATTCATCTACGTGTAGTCTGCTAAATAAATAGGGTGCTTAAGTTAGCATGGTTTTAGTCGTTCTTGAAATCAGTGGGGTAGGTAACCCTCTCTCGAATGGCTCCGTCCAGCGAGTGCAGCCAGGTATCGAATTCCCGTCTTTCCTCTTTTAGAACTACCACCCGTGCGCCATTTATCTCGGCGATGTAAGTGGTTCTCCATCCGCTGAAGTGACCGTAAGCCAAGGCAATTCCGTGGTAGTCAACGATGTAGTCGTTCACGTGTTCATGGCCCACGAACGTGCCTATCACATCGCCCATTTCTTTCATCGCGAAGAACATGCCCGTGTTCAGCACGGGACTGCACTCCGCTTCTTTTCGAACCCCGTACCGCGTATTATTTTCGTCATCGAAGGCCAATCGATATTCCGGCAGCGGGATATGAAAGTAGGCCACAGCTGGCAACGGCTCGTGGTTGTTCTTAAGGGTATAGAAGAGGCTCTGCTCCCGGTACCATTGAATTTGATCGGGCGTGATCCAGTCGTACCCGCTCACCCCGTTCATGGAGGAGTAGTCGCCGGAGTCAAAACAGTACACCAGTGCCTTTTCATGCAGTGGCTTATCACTGCCGTAGATCGGGATCACGTTATCCATCACCCGGTCTGGGCTGGCCCCAAACGGGCTGTTCATGTTGTAGGGAAACGCTGTTACGATGGCCGCGATTTCATCGCGTGTAACACCGTACTCATGGTCGTGATTACCCAGGGTGACGATAAACGGGATTTCCCGTTCGATGACAGGTGCCGCTATTCGATCCCACCCCTCATGTACTGGCCCGAGCACGATGTCACCCGTGAAAACCACCAAGTCGGGCTTCTCGGCATCCAGGATCCGGTCGATTAGCAGTAGGGCCGTGTCCGATTTTGAATTTCCGTGACAGTAATGCATATCGGTGAACTGCACGATCTTGAACGTTCCGTCCTCGTTAAACGAGAGCTTTTGTGCACTTAGCCCGAATGTGATCGTGACGAGTACTGAGAAAGTAATCCAGCTTTTCTTCATATTAATCCATTGTTTACTCTTTAAAATCGTTTATCTTGAACACCCACGCGTGGTTACAAGGCATACGATGTGCCGGTATCACAGGGGTAGTAATCGTGAGTAGTCCATCTTTCAGGATGGCCTCTATTTTACCCTCGTACCCGAGAAGTTCTACCTTCCCAGCATGTTTCACGTGGGTCAGTACGATTGGTTCGTCTATCCACTCTTTGAGGATAACATATAGGTTACCATCCTTGCGGGTAAAGGCGATAGGCCTGTTTTCGGGTTTGTTCTTGCTGCGCCACGCTTGGGTCCCGTAAATCGCATCGCCATTCACTTTAAGCCATTGGCCTATATCGAGTAATCGCTCTTGCATGATCACCGGGATGAGCCCGTTACCATCGGGTCCCACGTTCAAAAGGAAGTTGCCACCGTTGGATACCTTGTCGATCAACGTGTGCACGAGCTGCTTGGAGGTGAGGTAATGTTCCGTGGTCTCAAACTGGTTATACCCGTACGACGTGCCAATGCCCCGGCTCTCCTCCCACGGGTGGTCGGCTTTGTCGCCGATGCCCTTACTGCTATGGACGAGGTCATATTCCGTGGTGTAGTAGTCGCCGTGTTGGCTACGTGTCTCCTTACCCCACCGGTCGTTGACCACCACCCTCTCTTTCACCGATGATATGTTGTAGAGCCAGGCCAGGAACTCCTCGCTCTTCAGCGTTTTACTATCGTAATCCCACTCCCCGTCAGAGAAAATAATCTCGGGTTCGTACGCGTTCACCAACTCCTTCATCTGGGGAATCATGTGTGTGTCCACCCACTCCTCTATGGTAGCAGGGGAGTAAAGCGGATGTGCCCACTCCAGGAGCGAGTAGTAGAGTCCAAAGTGGAGACCTGCTTCCCGGGTGGCTTGTGATAATGCACCGATGAGGTCCCGTTTGGGTCCTGTGACCGTGCTGTTCCACCGGGGGGAGTACGCGCTTGGCCAGAGGCAGAACCCGTCGTGGTGCTTCGATGTGAGCACCACGTACTTGGCGCCTGCCTCCTTGAACAGCTCAGCCCACTCGTTGGGGTTAAAGTATGCAGCCGTGAACATCGGTGCAAAATCGGCATATGAAAAGTCCTTGCCGTAATGTTTTTCGTGAAAATCGAGGAACAGCTTGTTCCCCGACAGAAGCCGGTTGTAATAATGCTCGGCATATTTCTCGTAGACGCCCTCCACCTCGTTTACCGGTGCGTATGCCGGCACGGAGTAGATACCCCAGTGGATGAAGATGCCGAACTTGGCATCCGTCCACCAGGTTGGTATCTCCCGCTGATCAAGCGACTGCCAGTTGGGTTGGTATTGCGCGGGCAGCTTCATGAACAGGGCCGATAAGAGTAAGGTGCAGATCAAGATATTTGTTCTCTTCATATAGTTTTCTTATCTCTAAATTTCAATGGGTGTAAACCTTTGATGTTTACAAATAATCATTCCCGTGGGGATCATTGATGGATCCACTTCTGCCATTTCTCTTCATCGTTGTATCCTGAAGCAACGACCGTCTCGATGAACTGCATTCCCCTGAGACCATCATCCACTGTTGGGAAGTCGTAGATTGGTCCTTCCGGAACCTCCCATCCCTTCTTGGCCATGACGGTGAGGGCGAAATTCTTGTAGATATTGGCAAATGCCTCGATGAATCCCTCGGGGTGTCCCGCGGAGATTCGGGTACTCCATTTCGCCAGTTCGCCCAAGAATTCGTTGTTCCCCATGTAGAGCTCTTCTGACTGTTTGTCTCCCCAGCGTAAGAAAAGCCTGTTCGGGTCCATTTGCCGCCATTCCAGTCCCCCTTTATCTCCGTAAACACGGAGGCGGATGTTGTTTTTTTCGCCCGTGGCGATCTGCGTGGCCATCAGTACCCCGGTCACTCCTTTCTCCATGCGCAGCAGCGAAGCACCGTCATCGTCCACGGGGCGACCTTCCGCGTAGGTTTGCAAGTCAGCGCATACCTCTTCAACCTTTAGCCCCGTGACGTATTCAGCAAGGTGCCAAGCGTGGGTGCCAATGTCGCCCATGCAACCCGCTTTGCCCGTGGTTGCCGGGTTTGTTCTCCAGCCCGCGTTATTCCCTCCTTGCAGCTCGATACGTTGGGATAACCACCCTTGGGTGTACTCCACGTACACTTTCCTGAGCTTGCCCAGTTCGCCGTTAGCGATGCGCGTTTTCGCCTCTTTCACGGCCGGGTATCCCGAGTAGACGTGGGTGAGTGCCAGCACGAGTCCCGTTTCCTCCACCTTTTCCTTCAACTGTATCGCTTCCTCCAGGGAGAAGGTCATCGGTTTATCCAGCACCACGTGGATACCTCTTTCCAGCGCCATCATGGCGGGCTCAAAGTGCCACTTGTTGGGCGTGACGATGGTAACAAAATCCATTCGCTCTTCCTCGGGCAATTCCATCTCTTTTTCGAACATCTCGTAGTAATTCTCGTAGACACGGTGTTCTGGGAGGAAGTACTCTTTGCCTGAGCTTTTGGATATTTCCGGGTCGACGCTAAAGCAGCCGCACACCAACTCGATCAAATTATCCGTAAAGGCACCACTACGGTGTATCGTTCCGATAAAAGCATCGCTACCACCACCAATCATACCCATTCTTAATTTTCTCTTCATCTTCTTAAAGTTTTAATTGTTATTAATTGTTTGTTGTTTGTTTCTTGTTTGCTAAGGAGTTAACCGTATGGTAACGGTTTCGTTTTCCCGAACTAGTTTTTTTACAATCGGTTTGTTATCTATTAACAGCTCTATCTTTACCCTTTTGCCTTCACGTGACACGTGCAGGTCGAATATGTTCCCAAACGCCCTGATTCGCTTCAAGGAGATGGTGTCCCACGTGGCCGGTAATCGGGGGGTTAAGGTGAACGACCGCAACCCTACCGGGCGGATACCGAACAGTCCTTCCGTTATAATGCGGCAATAGAGACCGCTTTCGGCCGACAAGTGGCGTTGACTACCCTCGGGCCACGCTTCGATGGCGTACGGGACATGCTCACCCAACAACCGTTGCTTAGAGTAGCGTGAAAGATACTCCAGCCCTTTTTCCGTTTCTCCGCAAGCCAACACGCCGCGCAAGGCGTACAGTGTGGAACGATCCCAGTATGTGCTGCTTCCACCTTGCGTCAACAGCCCATTTTCAGTCCATAGGCGGGGGGAAAACAGGGCTTCGATGGTTTCCTCTTTCCGGTCATAAATACCCACGGTCAAGGGGATGCATATCCAGGAGCGAAGCACCTCATTCTCCTTGTAGTACTTGTAGGTGTTGAACCCTTCCACGTTTCCCCCGAAGTACTTTTCGATGGCTTGTCGCAACTCTCTTGCCTGCTTCCTGTAGCTTTGGAGTTCGGCCGCGGGTTTCCCAAGCTCTTTTCCAAGGTAGCTGGCGGAAAGTAACGCGTCGTAATACAAACAAGAGGTGGTTAAGTTGGCGTCCCCGGAAGGAAAACGGTTCTCCAGCTCATCCGAATCCGAGGCCACGACACCCTCCTCATTCAGGTTTCTCCTGCAATACTCCAGGCACCACTGTAGCAACGGCCAAAGCTCCATTGCCTCCTTTTTGTCTCCTCTTGCCAAAGCGTAGCGTGCCACGCCGTATGCGATCATCGCACCGTCCCCCCGGTCGCCTGCCCCATGCCATATATCTATTCCCTCGGCTATGATTGAGCTGGGGATTGGTTTATACTCATCGTTCATGAAGCGGGCAAAATGGATGAACGAGTTGTACGCGGATAGGTTCCCCGTTTTGTAGCCCAAGAACGGGAAAAAGGGATTGATGTACTCCGCTTGGTCGTTTGCCCAAATGGCCGCGTAGTAGGATTCACCACCGGGTCCGTGCATGTACCCCCCTTTTGTTTTGTAAATGCTCTCTGAACCCCGTATCTTGGCAAATGCGAACATGCTGTTAATCACGGCATCGGGCGTTTCAAGGACCAGGTTCTCCTGAAGCTCAGCGATTAACCTTTTCCTCAGCTCCCACTCTTCTTCCACCTCTATCGCCTTAGTGCTTTCTCCCGTTTTATACGCTTTAAAAACAGCGTGAAAAACCACCGAGTCGTTGACTTCAAGGGTACGTCCTGGTAATCCTGACACGGTAGCTTCAATTTGGTACTCCCCTTCTACACCCTTTGCCGGATCTGTTTTCAGTATCGACTGAGTATAGGGTACTTCCACCATCACGGCGTTATCGCCCACGTTTTTCAAGACGTACTTTTCACAGTAGGCCGCCTCCTTTGTCGAGGGGAAGAGGTGCCGGGTGAGTGCGAGCTTTCCTCCCGAGTGGGCGGTTAATTCGCTTTTCACGATCATGGTACCGTTTAGGGTGACGTTGTTTGTTTTTTCTTGATTGATTTTTCTCGCGTTTACCAAGATCATATCGGCTACCACATCCCATCCAAGTCGTCGCATAAGGCTGGCATGGGTGTTGTTGGGAATCGTGCGCAACATTGGCCAGACGAAACTGCGCTCCAGCACAAAAGCGCCCTCTTGATCGACACCATACCTAAGTACGACGGAGATTTGTTCACCACTCATCTCGATGTGATCATTGTGAGGTACGTCTGCATCGATGCTCCAGGTGATCCCACCGGCATCGTTTATGAACCAGCGACTGTTATCATTGTAAGAAAAAGCAGATAAGCAGGTAAAACAAAAAAAAGTGAGAAGTATCCCTTTTCGCATGTTATTACATTTTATTCATTCTACATTTACATTTACGCGCACTACACGGTCGCAAGTTACATAAATTTTAATAATTAACGATGTGAAACGATGGCATTAAACAATCGTTAAGGTTTTTTGATACCTATCGCCTGTGTTGATGGCTATGGTTACCTACGATAAATGAGCTGGTTCAATTAATAATACACTACTTTCCCCGGTCTGTTCCTGGAGTAGACGATCACGTCGTGTACTTCTACCCGGTACCCGTTGGGGATAGTTTTCGCTTTCAACGTAACGCTGTTCTCCCCCTCTTTTAGGTCGTAATTCCAGGAAAGTTCAAGTCGTCTGATGCGGCTATTCGTGGGGAGTTTCGCCACCTCGTGCAGTTCGTTGTTGATGTAAACCTCCACTTCCAGAACAGTGTCGGGTATCTCACTGTTTTTTACTGCCCCACCACCTAAAACGAATCCTGAGCCTTGAATATTGAATGATATCTCCCCGTTGTTGTTGCTGAGTTGGCCTCCAATCCTTTTTCTCTCGACCGGGTACAGCCCCTCGAAGCTTTTCTCATAGGGGACGGGTGTAGGTTCTTGGTACTTGATGGTGAAGGTGTCGCCATTTAGTTCGCCACCGTTACGCACGATCATTTCGCTCGCGTGGCGAAAACCGGTTTCGTATACCTTGTTGAGTGACATGTCGGTATGCGCGAAGTTCAGGTGCTCTACCTTGTCCAAACCCTGTTTCCAATAGGCCGGTATCTTGTCGTACCCGATCATCGTGCCCAGTATTCCACCCGCGTTGGCCGGGTTGCAGTCCGAGTCGTACCCGCACCGCGTGCTGATGTCAATGGTCGCGCCGTAGTCGCCCTTGCCGTAAAGCAAGCCAATAACGATGTAGGCGCCATTGATGGTAGCATCAATGTTGAAGGGCCTGAAGACCCCATCCGGGCAGCCGATATCTGCCGTCCATCTCTTTTGCACTTCGAACCACGCTCTTTTCCAATCGTTCGGCTCTTCACGGTAACACCGTATCACGTCGGCAATGCACTGGTAGTAGTTGCTCTGTTCCGGGATGGACTTCAAGGCCTCTTCCACGATAAATTCGATATCGTCATGTAGGAAAGCTAGCGCGTACATGGCCGCCACGTATATTCCGCCGTACACCCCGTCGCCATAATTCATGATATGGCCGATCTTCCAGCCGATTCCTGACGCGGTGTTGACCATCCCCGGGGACATTAGTCCCGCGAAGTCGGCCTCGATTTGGAAATCGATATCGTTGGCGTGCGGGTTGTTTTTCCAATGTCCCGATTCGGGTGGCATGATGCCGTTCAGGATATTGTACCGTGCTGCCTGGTTCGCGTGCCACAGCGGGTAGCCCGCGTTGGCAAAGTGTTTCGCGTGCAGTGAGTCGGGTGCGTCCAGCCCGTAAGTGTCGAAGACTTGTACGAACGTTAAGTCCATGTAGACATCGTCGTACAACCCAGGCGAGTTTTCGTAATACCAGAGCATCCGCGTGTCGTTCCACGGGATGGGAACCTCCTCGCCGATCATCGTTCCATTCCATACGAATTCCGTTGGACCACCGTAGGTGCATCCAATCACCTGGCCTGCCCATCCTCCTTTGATTTTATCCAGCAGTTCTCCTTGGCTGATGGTATATTCCGTTGCAGTCGTGTTGCCTTTCTGGCACGATAAAAGGATGATCGCGCTCAACAAGAAAAAAAGTTCGCGTTGTTTCATACGATTATTTTATTCTTTTACATTTTTGGTGTATGGAACCATTTTAACTTCGAGTTGGAAAAACTGGTTTAAAAACCGTAGGCCGCTTGTCGCATCTCTTTCTCGGACTTGAACGGATGCGGTGGGTTCAGGTAGTGCTCTAAAAATTTATGCAGCGTGAACCGGATATCGGTGGCCTCTTTGGTATCGATACGGTCGAACCCGTGTCCTCCCGATGCTTCCTGGAAAATCTTGTACTCGAACTCCTTACCCTGTTCTTTGAGCGTGCTGATCATCAGCTCCACCTCCTCCACGTACACGTCGTTATCGTTGGTGTTGGTGTAGATAAGTAGCGGCTTATCTAAATTAGCCGCGTAGGAGGTGGGTGAGCGGCGAGCATACTCCCCGGGATTCTCCTCGATGGATTCACCGATATGGTAAGGGGCGGTGAAGTAGGCGCTGTAATACTCTTCGTGAGACGCCAACCTGTTCTCCAGGTCACTTACCGGAACACCGGCAAAGGCGCATTGGTACTTTTCGCCGTGCTGTAGTATCTGCATCAGCGCGATCATGCCCCCGTGGCTCCAGCCAACCACCCCAACTCGGGTGGAGTCTACGATGGGGTAGTTCTCTATCATGTAGTCGCGGCTTGCCAGCACATCGTCGTTTTCACGCCCCCCGTAATCGATGTTCTCGTACGTTCTTTTTCCATACCCGGTGCTACCCCGGTATTCCGCGGATACTACCACATACCCCTGTGCGATTAACTCCCTGACTATATGGTAGTAATAGGTGGAAAAGTTGGCATGTATCCCGCTATGCGGGAGTACGATAAGCGGGTGTTTCTTTTTCCATTCAACCTTTTTAGGGATAAAGAGGTAGGCGTAAAATTGCAGCTTGTTTCCCGCGAACCGGTCGTTCTCGCTTTTTGGTTTCCAGCGTGGGGAGCCGGTAAGTCGCACCTTATCGATAAAGGCTATATCTTCCAGTCGACGGAACCACATCAAGTCATCGATCTGCTTTTCTAACTGGTCAAACCGGTGTTGGTAATCATCGATTTTCTGTTCGAGCGACGCAACCTGTCGTCTCATGCGTGCCTCTATAATCCATAGTGAGTCTCTTTCGACTTGAAGGGAATCTAAGGATTGGGCGGTCGTACTTACAATACCAAGGATGGCAGTGCATAGTACCGTGATACAACGAGAGATCTTCATCTGTTTGCTGTTTTAAACCTGTTTAGGCCTTAATATATTATATAATAATGGATGTTTTTACCGGGTACCACTTGTCAAGCTCTTGTACCACAAAAGTAGTTGAAAAAGCGGCTTTTTACAAACATAATTTAGGCATAATTTAGGATCTTTTATATCAACTGTTTCTTTTTTTAAGAGAATATGTTTACCTTTGCGACCTGATGTCATAAAATATTAAAAATGGATGAAAGATGGGTTTTTAGTAATGTTTTTTAGTTAATTTTTTTAGTTACTCATGTGATTCATTGGTGTATTTAACCAAAACTATTCAAGTCGCTTATGAAATTAAAGTTGTCATTATGAAAGAGAGAGACATGAAATGTAAGCGCAACAATTATCAAGGAGCAAAATTTGCTCTGTTATTGGTAATTTGTTGCTTTGTTTTTAATGGGTATGCTGACGCTGGAGTTTTTGAAATAGAACAAAATCGCGTCGCATCAGTAAAGGGTAAAATCACGGATACTGGAGGTGATCCTTTACCTGGCGCAACCGTTCAGTTGAAGGGTAGCACGAGAGGGGTTATTGCTGACGTGGATGGGATTTATGAATTCCCCGAATGCCCCGTTGGTAGTACCTTAGTCGTTTCATTTATTGGAATGGAGTCTATCGAGCAGGTGTATAGCGGTGAGAGCACGCTCGATTTTGTCATGGAATTTCAATCGGACGAACTTGACCAAGTGGAAGTGGTCGCGTTTGCAAGGCAAAGGAAAGAGAGCGTTTTAGCCTCTATATCCACGGTGAAGCCGGGCGAGTTGCAGGTTCCAAGTAGTAACTTAACCACGGCTTTTGCTGGTAGGGTTGCGGGGTTAATATCGTTCCAAACCACAGGAGAGCCCGGGCAAGATAACGCGAACTTCTTTATCCGGGGTATTACCACGTTTGGGGCGGAAGCCAAAAAGGATCCGCTCATTCTAATTGATGGGATTGAGTTAGGTGCCGATGATTTAGCCAGGTTAAACACGGATGATATCGCCAGTTTCTCTATTATGAAAGATGCTACCGCGACGGCTCTTTACGGTGCCAGGGGTGCGAATGGCGTTATCTTGGTGACCACGAAAGAGGGGAGAGAGGGTAAGGCGAGATTGAACGCCCGTATTGAAAACTCCTTCTCGTCTGCCACCCGGAAGGTGGAGATCGCAGATCCCGTAACTTTCATGAGAATGCATAATGAAGCGGTAAAGACAAGGGATCCGCTGGGTCTGTTGTTGTACTCCGAAGAAAAAATCGTTATGACCGAACGGGGTTTGTACCCGGATATTTTTCCCGCTACCGATTGGTACAACGCGATGTTTAATGATGTCATTAGCAACCAAAGGGCCAATTTAAGCGTAAGTGGTGGTGGAAAAGTGGCTCGCTACTACGTTGCAGCCAATATCACCAGGGATAGGGGTAACTTGAAGATCGATAAGAAAAATAACTTCAATTCGAATATCAACCTGATGAAGTATAACTTCAGGTCTAACGTGAACATCAATTTGACTGAAAGCACCGAGTTGATAGCCCGGTTAAGCGCGACCTTCGATGAATACACGGGGCCGCTAGACGGGGGTACGGGAATGTACAAAAAGGTGATACAGGCAAACCCCGTGTTGTTCAAGCCCTACTACGAGCCAGACGAGGAGTTTAGCTACGCGAAGCATATCCTGTTTGGTAACTTCGGAAGTGCCCAATATATTAACCCTTACGCCGAGTCGTTAAGGGGTTACAGGGACTATGGGAAAAACACCATGATCGTATCTTTCGAGTTAAAGCAAAACCTGGATGCCATTTTAGAGGGGTTGACGGCGCGGGCGCTTTTCAACTTCAATCGTTACTCGGAATATAACGTAACAAGGCAATATAACCCGTTTTATTACAGTATCGCCTCCTACGATCTGTTGAAAAACAGTTACAAGTTGCAGCGCCTGAATCCCAATGAAGGTACGGAGTTTATAGACTATACCCCTAGGGACCGGTATATAAACACCACGTTTTACATTGAATCCGCTGCCGAATACAACCGCGTTTTTGACAATATCCATAGCTTGAACGCGCTGCTCGTTTACACGATGCGCGATTACAAGGTGGGTGTCGCCGATAACTTGCAACTCTCGTTACCGGCCAGGAACATCGGGTTAGCAGGTCGTTTAGCCTACAACTACGATGTTAGGTATTTCGCGGAGTTCAACTTCGGGTACAATGGTTCCGAGAGGTTCTCCAAAAACAACCGATGGGGTTTCTTCCCCTCCGTTGGTGCGGCATGGATGTTGTCGAATGAAGCATTCTTTGAACCTTTGCGGGATGTGATTACGCAACTCAAGTTGAAGGGAACGTACGGACTTGTTGGTAATGATGCCATTGGCGACTGGAGGGACCGTTTCTATTATCTCTCCGAAGTGAATATGTATGCCAGTAGAAATGTAAACTGGGGAAACCAACTGTTCTATAACCCGGGCGGGATCGAGATGGTGCGTTACGCGAACGATAGGATCGGATGGGAAACCGCGTACAAGACAAACCTTGGGTTTGAAATGTCAACCGTTGTAGGCCTATCCGCCAACGTGGATTTGTTCAAGGAGATCAGGAAAAATATTCTGCTCAATCGTGTGATTCCCAACACCATGGGTGTGATTCCCGCGGTAAAGGCCAACTTGGGTGAAGCTGAGGGACAAGGAATCGATATCGAGTTGAACTACGAGAAGATCTTGAATAACGACCTTTGGTTTACGGGTAGGGGTACCTTTACCTATGCCACCAGTAAGGCAACGAAGTGGGAAGAGCCGGACTATAGCGATACTCCTTGGCGTTCCAGGGTAGGTCAGTCGCTCGCTCAAAATTGGGGATATATCGCTGAGCGTTTGTTTATTGATGATCAGGAAGTTGAAAACTCCCCCTTGCAGTTTGGTAATTATATGGCAGGAGATATCAAGTACAGGGACATCAATAACGATGGCAAGATATCGGAGCTGGATAAAGTTCCCATCGGTTTCCCGACGGTTCCGGAAATTAACTACGGTTTCGGGTTAACGGTAGGGTATAAAGGCATAGATGCTTCCTTCTTCTTCCAAGGATCGGCTAGGCAATCCTTCTGGATAGACCTGTTTAACACGACGCCTTTCCTTGATTCCGATGGTGGCGATGGGCGCTTAGGGCAAAATGCCATCCTTAAAGCCTACGCGGATAGTTATTGGTCTGAGTCGAACAGAGACCCGTACGCGTTGTGGCCCCGTTTGGCTAACTACCAGATTGAGAACAACAATCAAACCAGCACATGGTTTATGCAGGATGCATCGTTCTTGCGTTTGAAATCGGTTGAGCTTGGGTATACGGTTCCAGACAACCTGTCCAAAAAGCTAAAAATGTCTGCCATGAGGTTTTACGTGAGCGGGACCAACCTGTTTGCATGGAGTAGGTTCAAGCTTTGGGATCCTGAAATGGCCGGTAACGGTCTGGGGTATCCCATTCAGCGCGTGATTAATGTGGGGATAAATGTGGGATTTTAAATAATATAGAGGTATGACGAAGTTTATGTACAAATATATAATCTGCGGGTTGCTGGCACTATCTTTATTTTCTTGTGAATTTTTAGATGTGGTGCCTGATAACGTCGCAACCATCGATAACGCTTTCTCTGACAGGTATACAACAGAGAAGTACTTGGCGACCTGCTACTGGGGGATGCCGAAATCCGCGGGATGGAATGAAAACCCCGCCATCTTTGGAGCGCTCGAGATGGTGTTCAACAAAGAAGGAAGGGGTAGCGGAGGTATGCGGTTTGGATTGGGTGAGGATAGTCCTACATCCGCACTGATCAATTACTGGGGAGGTACCGGTACCTATATTCGTTCCCTTTACGCGGGGATACGTGAGTGCAATACTTTTTTGGAGAACGTTGATCGGGTTCAGGACCTGAACAAGTATGAAAAAGATCGGATGAAAGCTGAAGTAACGCTTATAAAAGCCTATTTGCATTTTTACCTCATTACCTACTACGGCCCGATTGCTCCCTTGAAGGAGAATACCCCGATCAACGAGTCGACCGAAGGGGTTCGTGTATACCGGGAGAAAATAGACGATTGTTACGCATACGTGTTGGAGTTACTTGATGAAGTTATTTCGAGTAAAGCCCTTCCGATGGTTATCGAGAACAGGACAACCGAGCTGGGGAGGTTCACCCATTCTGCCGCGCATATGCTTAAAGCAAAAGTGTTGGTTTACTGGGCGAGTCCCCTCTTTAATGGCAACACGGATTATAACAGCTTCCTGAACCATGAAGGCGAGCCATTCTTCAATCAAACCTACAACGCGCAACGATGGGCTGATGCCGCCGAAGCGTGTAAGGAGGCGATTGACGTGTGCACCCAAGCAGGGATTCGCCTGTATCAAACTACAGATTTTGTTCCCACCAAGACTCAGTCGGATACCACGTTGCTGGTCAACACGTTACGAAGTGCCGTGAGTGAAAGGTGGAACAAGGAGATCGTGTGGGGGAACTCTTCGTATCCGGTGAACTGGGGGTTACAGAGTCCATGCCTTCCAAGGTTTGAACAAGGAACCTCCTCCTCTTCTTCGGGCAGGATGAGTGTCCCCTTGAGCACTGTAGAAGTTTTCTACTCCAATAAAGGTGTACCCATTGATGAGGATATCTCCTATCCTTACTCGACAAGGTATAATATAAAAACCGGCGATGAGGATCACAAGTACTACATCCAGGAGGGTGAAAAGACGGCTGTCCTCAATTTCTATCGGGAGCCGAGGTTTTACGCCACGTTAGGGTTCGACCGCGGCAAGTGGTACGGCAACTCTTACAGGAATTTCCCGGATGACGATTCCCAAGCGCTCTATCCAAGGAACCGGTTTGGGGAGTTTTCATCCGTCTTCAACCCGGGTGATTACAATGCTACCGGCTATTGGCCCAAAAAATTGGTCTCCATTAACACCATGTTCAGGGATCCTAATAGCGTGACCACCGAAACCTTCCCCTTCCCCGACATGCGCTACGCCGATTTGTTGCTGTGGTGCGCCGAGGCTTTAAATGAATCTAAAGACGCACCCGATACGGAAGTGTACAAGTACGTGGATATGGTTCGTGAACGCGCTGGCTTAAAGGGGGTACTGGAAAGTTGGGAGAATTATTCCAACCAGCCAGAAAAGCCCAAGACCAAAGCCGGGATGAGGGATATTATTCAACAGGAAAGAAAAATTGAGTTCGCTTGTGAAGGCGCTTATTACTGGGATAGTCACAGGTGGAAAACCGCTTTGAAGGAGCAGAACAGGTTGATCCAGGGGTGGAATGTCAACGCGTCGGAACTGGAAGATTACTACACGGTAACCACCCTGTACATTCAGAAATTCACCTATAGGGATTACTTCGCTCCCATTCCAGAGCTCGACTTAACTAGAAACCCCCAGTTAATACAAAATCCGGGGTGGTAATTTAAAACAAGATGGAATTATGAGAAAATACATTGTCTATTTAATGCTTTTCCTCTTCATCGCGATCTCTTGTGATGAAAAAAAGCTAGAGCCAATAACTGGCAGTTTAGGTAAACCTGCTCCAGTTACGGATATACAGGTTGAAAACATCCCCGGTGGTGCCATTATATCGTACAAGATACCCAACGTGGAAGATATATTGGGCGTGAAAGGAGTTTACCAGATCACCACGGGTGCAACGTATGAAGCTTCTTCCTCGTTTTACGAGAACAAGCTAGAGATATTGGGATACAACGATACGCAGGAACATAAGGTGGAACTGTTCACCTATAATCGGGCTCAAGAGCTATCCAATCCTGTGGTAGTAACGATCCAGCCGTTGGAGTCGCCCTTAAGTAAAGTGGTAAAAACGGTCAACATAATCAGTGATTTTGGTGGGGCTCAATTCAACTGGGTCAATGAATTAAAGGCTCCCCTTACCTTTGAGTTCCTGGCTCAAGATTCACTGGGTAATTTGCAAACGATGAGGATCGTGACCTCCGAAGCGGATACCGCACGACAGAGCTTGAGGGGCTATGAACCCGAGCCTCGTGTTTTTGCCACGATTATAAGGGATCATTGGGATAACAAGTCCGATACGATTTTTCCTGAGGAAGGAACCATCATCCCCATGTACGAGGAGAAACTTGATAAGTCTAAAATGAATATCATGAAATTGGGGAATGACCAGAACTTCACCAACTGGGAAGGTATGGATAGTTATATAATTGATGACGACCACAGTACGTTTGGGCACTCACCCAACTCATCACTTCCCGCGCCCTTCACGATCGATTTAGGGGTGGTTGCTAAATTAAGCCGGGTGGTAATGTTTCAACGCTTTTTTAGCAGCCAGTATTACAATTGGGGCAACCCTAAAAAGTTCACCATATATGGTAAAGTGGACAGGCCCTCGCAAAGTGGGGATTGGAGTGAATGGACCAAAATCATGGACTGTGAAATTATTAAGCCATCCGATTTACCCGTGGGCACGGTGACCGATGAAGATATGGCGTCGGCTGAGGTTGGTCACGAATTTGTGTTTGAGCTAACGCAAGAGCCATTGCGCTACCTGCGTTTCGTGGTTACGAGTACATGGGGGGGAACTACCTTCACTCACCCCGCGGATGTGGACGTTTACGGAGAGGTACTACAATAAAATAATCGTGTGAAGTTATGAAGACAATAAATAAATTACTATTGATTATTCTATCGGTTTCGGTTTTATATTCATGTGAAGATTTTATGGACATACATAAAGACTTCATTGAGGGAGGTGAAATCATCTACGCACCCAAACCGGATTCAGTCTCCTTTATAGCGGGTAAAAACCGGATTCAGTTTAGAGGCTGGATGTACAACGCCGTAAATGTTAAGACATTGAACATCTTGTGGAATAGTGGGGCTGATTCAGTAAGCGTTCCCGTTTCGTTCAACACGGGGATGGATAGTATTCAAGTGATTCTTCCGAACATGCCCGAGAAATCGTACACGTTCAATATCTACTCGGTCGATAACTTTGGCCATCGCTCGTTGGCCGTTACCGACTTTGGTTCTTCGTACGGGGAGTTTTATGAATCCTCGTTGTCAAACCGGCGTGTTAAAAGTTTGGGCTTGACTGATAAAGAGGGAACTATAGAGTGGTTTTCTGCACCCGAAGGGTTGGTGTTTAACGAAATTCGTTACCTGCAGAATAATGGTGAAACCACCATCGTGAGAATGCCGGCCGATGAATACGTAACCGTTCTCGATCCGTCACCGGCGGCCAACTCCGAATTTGAACACAGGTCGCTTTACATTCCCGAGGAGGAATCGGTGGATACCTTTTACACCGAGTGGGAAAAACATCTCGAGCTTTTCCCCGCGACCTACATGTATGATAGAAGCGATTGGCGGGTTTTGCAAGTTTCGGATGAAAAAGCTAGCGATGGAGGGGGCATGCATACATTGATCGACGGGAATTTGGGTACGTTCTGGCACTCGCAATGGGGCCCCGATCTTCCTCTACCTCACTGGGCAATTATCGATATGGCATCTCCCAAGAAGATCGCTTATTTTGATATTTATCGCCGGAGAGGCAACACTGATGCCAAAACGGTTCAGTTGTTCGTTAGCAATACGGACGATCCGGATTCGCCTGACTGGGTTGAAATTGGGGAAGGGGTGTTCACTAGCGGTGATAAATTGACCATTGAAGCCACATCAACGTTTCAAGGGCGTTATTTGAAACTTTATTTGCCGGATAGTAATAGAGCGCCATTTACAAGTATAGCTGAAGTGTATGTCTATGGCAATTAAGAAATGAAGCCTTATCGTATGTTGAAACCCAGCTTAACGACACGTTGAGCGGGGTGGGATTCACGTCGCCCGGGAATGCGTAGATGTCTTGATGGGTATCAAGGAGTACTGCGAGTTCCCGGGCGAGTGATTATTTAAAGCCGAAATATTGATGCACAGGATACCTTTTCATATTGTTTTTTCGATACTGTTGGTTTTTGTGACCCTGATAATGGGATGTGAGGACCAAGAAGAAATTCTTGAGCTTTCAGATGTTTCAGATATCTCAGGTGTTACAGATATTTCAGACGTTGATTTGGAAGGGTTATATCGCGCAAACATCCCGCCTGAAGTTTTCTACCTTAAAGTGAGCAAGTCAAGCGACAATGCACCCTTTTCAGCTTACTGTTTTACAGATAAAGGAAGCTCTTGCGACTCGATCGCCGTTACCTTTGATGAGGGCTGTTTGGTCTCAGTTGAAAACAACCATACCATTGTTTTATTCAAAGCTAAGGGAGATGACCTATTGGTCACATTCCCGGGGAGTAATTTGCCTGATAAGGCGTACCCGTTATATAGAATCGAAACACCTTGGAACAACGTTGTCATAGATACAAACATTTTCCCACGCTATTTACATACGCTCCCAAACAGTCAAGTGGCCATACAAGAAGATGTTGTTTACGATAACCAGAAAGGGTTTTACACCGGACTTTCATCGGAAGATGGCTCTAATTCTGACTATGTTAAATTGGTAACCGAAAAACTTGGAAACAATATCCTTGAGACTGACGTAGTACCCCTCGATTTGAAATTGGACCTTTATCACCCACGAAACGATGTTGTGACTAAACGTCCTTTGATCGTGATGGCACACGGTGGTGCCTTTTTGTTTGGCGACAAACAGAGTGCTCCTATACCCATGTTGGCAAACGATTTTGCCGGGCGAGGTTACGTGGTAGCATCCATCAATTACAGGTTAGGAACTACGCTACTCGGTCTTTCCTCTATTGAGCGAACCATTTACCGTGCCGTTCAAGATTACAGAAGTGCCACACGCTTCTTGATCAATAACGCCCATCTTTATGGTATTGACACTACAGCGGTGTTCTATATGGGACATAGCGCGGGAGCAATAACCGCGTTGACAGCTGCTATCATGGAACAACATGAGGTTTACAAGTCCACGGGCGCTAATTTATTCAGGGATGATTTGGGACCTCTCCCGCTAAATACCCAAACAAAAGGGGTGGTTAGCTTATCGGGAGGTGTCACTGACTTGGAGTTGATCGATCATGATGATAACGTGAATATGCTTCTGTTTCACGGGACGGATGATGACGTGGTGCCCTTTCACTCAGGTATGCCCTTTGAGGGTATCACGGGAGATCTAATTCATAATATAGGTAGTAATTTTATCAAAATGTACGGCAGTGCAGCCATTGAAGAGCGTATGCAAGAGGTGAATTTACCCTGTAAGCTTCATGCTTTCAACAACGTGAAGCATGACCTGCACTTAAATGCTGACGATAGCCCCCATGATAACACGCGAGTAGTACTTGATACGACCATAAACTACCTATATGAAAGACTGACCGAAGCAAAATCCCGGGTAGTTGAACATAAAACGGGTAAGAATAGTGCACTATATACTTTAGACAACCATGGGTTGATATCGGTAGGGGAAGTTAAGTGGGATATTACAGGTGGTGCCATTGTCTCTCAGTCAAACATAGGTGAGATAGAGGTTTATTGGTTCACCAATGCACCCAATAAAAGCTTGCATGTTACTGTAAAGAGTGAAAGCGGAATCATATTAGAAAGTGGAAACGTGATGTGAGCATTACGGCACTATTTCCTCTAAAGATACCGTTTGGAAGACCATATCTGCCTGGCTACTCTCGTAAAGAATCCCGATGGTAGAATCGTTGACCGAGGTAATGCATGAATATCCCCGCCCGCTGTATTCATCCAGCAAGATATGCTGTTCTTCGGGCCAGCTGTCGCCATCGTCGTAACTCACCTTTAGCGTGATATTGTTTCGGTGCAAGGCAGATGCCGGGTTGACAAACAGCAGTAACGATCTCTCTTTTCCTTTGTCGTGATAGGTATGCTTGTGCAGGCTGGCCATGCAGGTGGGTTCAACAAGGGCTTTGCGCGACGTGGGGTGCTCCGTCCAGGTTTGTCCAAGGTCGCCGGTGACAAACACGGAACGACCGTTCACCTCCTTATTGCCCCGGTTGCGGTTATCCCGCATATTCAGCATTAAATCTCCATTCTCAAGCTCAACGACCGCGCACTCCGTGGTGTTTTTCGTGGCTGGATGGCTGGTTTCCCAGCTCTTACCACCATCTTTACTCCAGGTGATGTTGGAAAACGGCACCCCGGTTTCATCCCTGCCCTGGGTGGGCAAAACCAACGTGCCGTCCGTCATGGTAATGCCTTGCCCAGGTGCCGGGGCGAAGAGCCACCACTCTCTCTTCTTGAGGTGGGTGAGGTTTAACGGCTCGCCCCAGGTGAGGCCGTCATCGCTACTCTTGGTAATCAGGAATTGCGATGTCTCTTTCACGCCGTACCCGGGTTGTGATCCCTTTGCTTGCCACTGGTGAATCCATCGGGTGCTATCGGCGGTCAGCCCTTCCACCCATTTCCCGGTTTCACCATCAAGCACGCCGTGCATCCAAAGTCCAGCCACGTAGATGTCGCCGCTCTTCTTATCTACCAGGATGCAGGCATCGCTCACCCCGTTGTATTTTTCCGGCATGCCACCCCATTCGTTTCTGTCGAGTACCACCTGCATGGGTTCCCAGGTGCGTCCCCCATCAAGGCTTCGGTTCATGGCAATATCTATATGCCCTTGTAGATCACGTGCGCTTTCGTATCGTGCATCATAAATCGCCAGCAGCGTTCCCTGCTTTGAGGTGGCTAGTCCCGGTATGCGGGAGGTATGTACCCCGTCTTGACCATGTTGACGGAGCGCAACGCCCACACGCAGGGGGTTGGTTTCACTTTCAGGAATGTGCAGTTTCCCTTTGTTGGTGATAATTTTTTCGCATCGTATCCCTACGCGGTGCGTGAGGTCGATGTTCTCTTTGAGCGTGACGGATACCCAAAGGGTAAGCGTATCTTCCGTCAAAGGAAAATGATGGGTGAACGCCGCCATGTTACCTTTCGGTATCGTTTCAGCAATAGTTTCCGCTGTATCGAACTTTCCCGCTTCATCGGTTTTGAAAATAGATATTTTCGCGATGTCTTCGCTATCTGTGGTACCTTGCAGGGAGAAGACCACCTTCCTTATATTGTAGTCCGTGTCGTTATCGAGTACCAGGGTAATCTGTTGCACGGGGTTATACTCCTTACCGGATAACACGGGTAGTATAGGCGAGTCGATCTGCACTTTCACGCCATCGTTATATCCACAAGAGATTAATACCGCTATCAAAGAGATTAAAAGAGCTGTTTTCTTTCGCATAATGTAGAATCTGTTTTCTGGGTTACTAATCGATGTTCTCGTAGGTTCTACTTCTATTCAGCCTCTATAAGGATAAAAAAGGAGTCATAAAACAGGAACTACAGTTTCGTCGAGACCGTGTACGCGTCATGGCAGAAGATCAGCGTCCTATGGTCGACTTTCGCCTTGTCCAAGAACCGCTTTTTCTCTTCCATGGCGATGGCCGCGCTGTTGTCGTAGGCAGAAACCCAACTTAACGACAGGTTGAGCGAGGTGGGAACTACGTCGCCCGGGAACGCGTAGTTGCCCTGAGGGGTGTCAAGGAGTACCACGATTTGCCCGGGTGAGTGACCGTCGTATAGTTCCAGTCGGACATGTGCGTCTATTCGGGTGTCCCCCTTAACGAATTGTAGCTGCCCCGCTTCGTGGACGGGTTCGATGTTATCGGAGAAGAACGACCCTTTTTCGAAGAGCATGGGACTTCGGTAGTTCTCCCACTGATTCAGGCTCACCCAGTAGGTGGCGTTGGGGTAGGTGGGTACTGTTTTTCCTGCCTCGTTTAGCATGGTGCTACCGCCGCAGTGGTCAAAATGGAGGTGTGTTAAGATCACGTCGGTCACCTCTTCTGGCGGGTACCCTATCTCGCGAATGGCTTGTGCGACATCTTTCTGGTCGTGGGGCTGGTAGAACTTTAACCGGTGATCGTGCTTGTTACCTATCCCCGCGTCCACGAGAATCCGCCGCCCACCGGTATCGATAAATAAACACCGGAGTGCCATCACGCACATGTTGTGATTATCGACCTTGTACTTGGCCGACCAGTACCTTTTGGGAATCGAGCCAAACATCACCCCGCCATCACCGAGGAAGTAACCCGACTCAATGATATGCCATGTAACCATCCCTTTGCCTTTTATAGTTACAAAAATAGCCGAAAAAATGTAAAGTGGGGGCAAATGCGGTGAGAAAGTCCTGGTATCGCATTGTCGGTAAGGGAAAATTATTCACCTCGATGGCACGGTTCTTGGGCATAATGTTGTAATTTTGTGGCTAAATTACAATATTTTGTCAGTACGACCTACACGAGACAATATCGCGGAGTACCTGCTGTTCATGTGGCAGGTGGAGGATCTCTTGCGCGCGTACGGGCTGGATATCGACAAGGTCGAGCAGTCGCTCGTGAACCCGGTGTACCATTCGCCGGAGGAGCGAAAGGAGGCCAGGGATTGGTACGAGGGATTGATCATGATGATGCAATCGGAGGGGGTGCAGGAGAAGGGACACCTCCAGATCAACAAGAATATTATCATCGACTTAACCGATACTCATTTGCGGTTATTGAAAGACCCTGCGGAATCGGAATATATCGCCACGTACTACAACACGCTACCCCATATCGTTGCGCTTCGGGCAAAGGGGACCGACCCGGAGATGCCCGAGCTGGAGACCTGCTTTACGGCGCTATACGGTTACCTGCTGCTCAAGGTGCAGCAAAAGGAGATCTCGTGGGAGACCCAAGCGTCGGTCGACCAGATAACCAAGCTGTTGAGGTTGCTCTCGGAGAAATATAACACCGTTCAATAACAAGGAAGTATGGCTATTTTCACGGGTATGAGCAAGCACCTGGGGGGAACTGATCAGGTTGTTCTCCCCCGACCGGTCTTTTACGGGTTGGTGCAGAAGAACGTGCTGGTAACCGGCGCGTACGGGCAGTTGGGGTGCGCGTTGAAGAGCGTGAGCGAGAGGGTGAACCTCCCCTTCCGCTTTTTTTTCACGGACGTGGATAGCTTGGATATCACCGATAAGGAGCAGGTAGACGATTACGTGACCCGTTACCATATTCAGTACATCGTGAACGGGGCGGCCTACACGGCGGTAGACAAGGCCGAGGCGGAGCCCGAACGTGCGTTCGCCGTGAACGAGGAGGCGGTGCGGAACCTGGCGCTGGTGACCAGGGAACACGCCGTGAGGTTAATTCACCTGTCGACCGATTTCGTGTTCGACGGTCACTCGGACGTTCCCTACACGGAGGCGGTAAAGCCGCGGCCGCTCTCGGTTTACGGCGAATCGAAGTTGCAAGGGGAGGAGGCCCTGCAAGCGGTGGGGGGCGACTGGATTATCCTGCGTACCGCTTGGCTCTTTTCGGAATTTGGCTCCAACTTCGTGAAGACGATGATCCGGCTGATGGGTGAGCGGGAGAGCCTTACCGTGGTGAACGACCAAACGGGTAGCCCCACTTACGCGGTCGACCTGGCGGAGATGATCCTTTATATCTTGCAACGTGCTGAGGAGGAGCAGACGTGGAAAACGGGGCTGTATCACTTTTCTAACGTGGGGGCGGTTACTTGGTTCGACTTTGTCCGAGCGATCCAGCGGCTGGCAGGCCTAACCGGGTGCGAGCTGCTGCCCGTTTCATCGGAGGAGTACGGAGCGGCCGCGGTGCGCCCTACGTATAGCGTGCTGGATCACGCCAAGATTCGTGCGGCGTTCAACGTGGTTATCCCCACGTGGGAGGATGCGTTGGGGCGCTGCATTCAAGCGATTCAGTCGCATGGAATATCATTGGAATATCATGGGTAGCAAGAAGTAACTTTCAGGGTTTTTCATGGGCAAGTATCGCGTGATGAAAGAAATATTAAGGATAGAATAAACGGGAGAAGCGGAAATACGAGGGATTACAAGGAAGACAAGAATAGAAATAGATGACAGAAAAAGAAGAGATTCGGCGGCGACGCACGTTCGCAGTGATTAGCCACCCCGACGCGGGAAAGACCACGCTCACCGAGAAGTTGTTGCTTTTTGGTGGTGCCATTCACGTGGCGGGTGCCGTGAAGTCGAATAAGATCAGGAAGACGGCCACGTCCGACTGGATGGAGATCGAGAAACAGCGCGGTATCTCGGTCGCCACTTCGGTGATGGGATTCGAGTATAACGACCATAAGATAAACATATTGGATACGCCCGGTCACCAGGATTTCGCAGAGGATACCTACCGTACCCTCACGGCGGTGGATAGCGTGATCGTGGTGGTGGACGTGGCGAAAGGGGTGGAGACCCAAACCCGCAAGCTGATGGAGGTTTGCAGGATGCGCCACACTCCGGTGATGATTTTCGTGAACAAGCTGGACCGCGAGGGGCGTGATCCGTTTGAAATCCTCGACGAGCTGGAGGAGGAGTTGCAGATTACCGTTCGACCTTTGAGCTGGCCTATCGATATGGGGGAGCGATTCAAGGGGGTGTACAACCTTTACCGCGATAGCCTGGATCTCTATCAGCCGAGCAAGCAGCGGGTCACCGAGTCGATTCGGCTGGATGTGAACGGGCCGGAGCTGGAACAGCATATTGGCGGTGCGCTAGCGAAGAGGCTACGCGACGACTTGGAGTTGATTACCGGAGTGTACCCCGCATTCGATCGTGAGGAGTACCTCGCGGGCAGGTTGGCGCCGGTCTTTTTCGGCTCCGCGTTGAACAACTTCGGTGTAAAGGAGTTGCTGGACTGCTTCATCGAGATCGCCCCTTCGCCTCGTCCCGTGCAGGCCATCGAGCGTACGGTAGACCCTTACGAGGAGGAGTTCAGCGGCTTCATCTTCAAGATTCACGCGAACATGGACCCCAATCACCGCTCCCGCATCGCTTTTCTGAAAGTCTGCTCCGGCAAGTTCGAGCGGAATGTGAACTACCGGCACGCGCGGCTTGACCGCACGATGAGGTTCTCGTCGCCGACCGCCTTCATGGCGCAGAAAAAGGAGATCCTGGACGAGGCGTTCGCGGGCGATATCGTGGGGTTGCCCGATAACGGTAATTTCAAGATCGGCGACACGCTCACCTCGGGTGAGTTGCTCCACTTTAAAGGGTTGCCCAGCTTCTCGCCCGAGATGTTCAAGTACATCGAGAACGCCGATCCCATGAAGGCAAAGCAGCTCCACAAGGGGGTAGAGCAACTGATGGACGAGGGGGTCGCCCAGCTCTTCACCAACCAGTTCAATGGCAGGAAGGTGATTGGGACGGTCGGTCAGCTCCAGTTCGAGGTGATCGAGTACCGGTTGCTGCACGAGTACGGGGCGCAGTGCCGGTGGGAACCCATCAACCTCTATAAAGCCTGTTGGATCGAGAGTGATGATGCGGCACAACTGGAGGAATTCAAGCAGCGAAAGCACCAGTACATGGCGCTCGATAAGGAGGGGCGGGATGTCTTCCTCGCGGAATCGAACTACATCTTGATGATGGCGCAACAGGATTTCAAGAACATCCGCTTCCACTTCAATTCTGAGTTTTAGCGGCTTCAATATCTGCTTAATAAACGCTCATTGGTTTTCAAACGCCTTCCGTATATTATTTCATCTGTTTGTTCAAAATGGTCTTTTCATGTACTTTTGCAAGGGAGACCAATCAAAAAAAGAAATGAAAACTTTACTTACGCTATTTCTATTCCTTTGTTCGTTCTTTTTGGTGGCGCAAACACCCGATTACATGGGGTGGGTTAGCCAATCGGCCGACTATATCGAGGCGAACAAGCTGGATAGCGCGGCTTACGCCTTACAGCGGGCCATGGCGATGGAACCCGCAAACGAGCACAACCCCGTGCTGCTATTGAACCTGGGTATCTTGCAGCGACAGCTGGGACTGCTTGACGATGCGTATATCTCGTTCACCGCTTCCCTGGGTAACAACCCGATGCCCGAGGTGGTGCTGCATCACCGTGCCTCCCTGTTATGCGATATGGACCGTTTCGATGAGGCGATGGAGGATTATGATGCCATCATTCGTCACCACCCGGACGACGTGGAGGCCTATTACCGCCGGGGTTTATTGTTTCTGGATAAGAGCAACCGAACAAGTGCCGAGGCCGATTTCAACTCCGCGAAAGAGATTGATCCGGACAATATGTACACGAAGTTGTGTGAGTCGTTGCTCTTTAAGCTGGACGACAACTGGGAGGCTGCCGGTGAAATTTATACCCACCTGTTGGAAACCGCGCAGGATCCGAACCCCATCTTTTACATGAACCGGGCAGAGTGTTACCTGAACACCGACCGGCTTTCACGGGCGGCTGCTGACTTGCAAGCGGCATGGAGTTCACAAAAGGACAACCCCTATTTTTACATTTTGCGCGGCCGTTTGCGCTTGGAGCAGTTTGATAAGTTGGCGGCTCGCGGGGACTTTCTTCAGGCTAAAAAGATGGGGTACGACGCCACCATCGCGAAAGAATGGATTAAGCGAACAAAATAACCCTATGCTTCTTCGTGTAACCTTTTATTCCTCCTATCAAAGCTTTATCAATTAAAGGATTATCTTTGCACTGATAATCTGTTGAAATTAAAACAAGGGGTTACAGACCATAAATTGATGTCATATGCTTGGAGGAATATTTGAAATTGTATCAGAATATATTAGAGAAAATTTTGTCATACTGCTGGACCATATTGGAACTTTTGCATTCGCTTTAAGCGGAATACGGTTAGCGGCCGAAAAAGAGTTCGATTGGTTTGGAGCGTATGTCGTTGGGCTGGTCACGGCTATTGGTGGCGGGACAACGCGTGATTTATTGTTAGATGTAACGCCATTCTGGATGTTAAACAGCTCCTATTTAATCGTTACCGCAGTTGCCTTGCTGTCGTTTGTTTTTCTTAAAAAATTAATTTTCAAGTTGAATAAAACCCTGTTTCTATTCGACACCATAGGTCTCGGCCTGTTTGTAGTGGTGGGGATAGAAAAAACCTTAGACGCGAATTACCCGTTTTGGGTAGCCATTATCATGGGTATGATCACAGGCTCGGTTGGGGGCTTAATTAGAGATGTTTTAATTAACGAAGTACCCCTCATATTGCGTAGGGATATATACGCGGTAGCTTGTATTATCGGAGGTCTCGTGTTTGCGTTATGTTATTGGCTCGATATGAACCGTGCTTTGATTAACATTATTTCGGCTTCTTCCGTGATGCTGATACGATTTGTTGCCGTTAAGTACCAAATTCAATTACCCACGGTAAAACATCATGATGTCGGCAGTTAGTAAGCTGTTGTGTTCATCTTGCTCCATAATGTCCCGATGCGCTGATGATTAACACGGTTTTAAGGTCTTCGTGTATTTCGTAGGTTAGTCGGTGTCCTTTTGTTATACGTCTTGACCATTGTCCCTTTCTGTTTCCTTTTAAGGCTTCAGGTTTACCTGTTCCGAAGGTGGGATGCTTTTCTAATTCATTTACAAGGGAATTGACTTTCATGAGAATTGTATTTCTTCCCGCTTTTTTGTGGTTCAAGACATCCTTTATAAATTGCTCCTTATATTCAATTATGTATCTTGTGTCTGGTGATTTCATGGGGTAAATAATTCTTCTCTTTCTTCTTTAGATAGCCTTTTTGTTTGACCTGCTAAGGCTTTATCAATATGCTCGATATTACGCCTGTCAGCAAAAAACAAATCACCTGATGGACTGACCTCGAAAGGATTGGTTCTATATTCAGGTGGAATGCTCATAAATTCTTTAATCCAAGCCTCACTAACGAATTTCGTATCTGGATCATTTGTGACGATTAGATTCACATATTTTTTACCCCTCTTGACAGCGACTCGTTCTTTCTCTGCCAGCTCAAAATATTTTTTGGTCTCCCTGACAATTTCCCGTGTAGTTATTACTTTCATACGATTTACCTTTTTTGTTTTAGTGTATGGAACTATTCCGTTAAGCCAAATGAGCATTGGACAAGCTTGCTTGGACAAGGCCATGGCGAGGAATAGTCTAACTTCAGTGAACTATTCCGTTAAGCCAAACGAGCAGAAGACAAGTTTACTTGGATTATGCCGTGGCGAGGAATAATCTCATCCCATGAATCTTCATGTATGTACAAATGTACGTGTATTTTTTGATATTGCGAAATTGTTCTCCATTAATTTCATTTTTTGTGTCTGAAACCAAAATATTCGGAAATGCGTAAGTCGCGTAATTAACAGCTAGACATAAATTGCCAGAGGTGATTAATAAGTTCCGAAAAATCAAAATATTTTGATTTTTCGGAACTTATTGGTGCTTTTGTTCAAATAATTTGCCAAATAATAGAGGAAATTATATCAGGAACAGACCATGAAAAGAAAAGTGAGCGAATCCCTTTTGACGTGGGGGAACGGCAACTATCTTTGGTGAAGCCATCGAGCGTTTCCATTTACAAGATAGTAAGCGACATCCGCGTCGAGATAGCCCAAACCAATTCAAGTATCAATGTGCTTTCTTTTTTCTTTTTTCGAGAAGTTCATCATGGAAGGATTATCTTTGCACTAATAATCTGTGAAATTAAATTATTTGAACTTATACTTTATCATTTCACAGAACTACAGGTTTAAATAATAAAGGATTAAAAAAATGACCTCATTTATCGGTGCCGGGAATGTGGGAACTTCTTTGGGCGTTTTTTTCAAAGAGAACGGGATAGCTATCCGCGGGTATTTTAGTAGAACATTTAAAAGTGCTGAAACAGCCGCGCTGCTCACCTCTTCCAAGGCTTACACCCGGCTTGAAGAGATGGTAAACGAAAGTCGATTCATCTGGATTACCACCAACGACGACGCGATAGAAAGCGTGGCTAATCAGGTTGCCGAATTAAACATTCACGAAAAAAAGACCTTTATACACGCGAGTGGGCTAAAAACATCCGACGTGCTGATTTCGCTTAAAAAACAAGGACATGAAACCTGCTCTGCACATCCGCTGTTGGCTTTCAGCACGGTTGAGCAAGCCGTGAAAATGCTTAGCAAAACAACGTTCTTTTTGGAAGGTGAGCAAGGTGACTTGTTAGGAATAAAGCAGGTTTTTGAAGATAAAAGCCTTACATTTGCAGAAATTAAAAAGGAACAAAAAGCGGCTTATCACGCCGGGGCATGCATGATCTCGAATTATTTGGTCACATTGGTGCATGCATCCAACCAGCTTTTCGAGTTGGCTAGAATTTCAAGCCACGTTCTAAATCCTGCCGCGAATACACTGATGGCAAGCGTGTTACAAAACTTGGAGGGGAAGGGGCCCAAAGAGGCTTTGACCGGACCTATCAAGCGTGGCGACGTCCAAACGGTAAGAAAACACCTTGAAATCCTTGCCGAAGAGTTACCGGGATTAACCGAAGTGTATAAGGTCTTAGGCAAAGAAACGATGCGTATGATAGACGATTTTCGTCTAAAAAACATTTTTGATGAATAACAAAAATAGATAATATGAAGAAGAAAGTAACGGTAAAAACGTATCAAGAATTCAAAAACGAAGGTAGAAAAATTACCATGCTCACGGCTTACGATTATTCAATGGCCAAGCTGGTTATTGACGCCGGAGTCGATTCCATTCTCATTGGTGATTCGTTGGCAATGACCATGCAAGGACACGACTCAACGCTGCCCGTTACGGTGGATGATATTATTTACCACACTAAAATGATTGTTCAAGCCAATGCAAATGCCAACACGCATGCCCTGATAGTGAGCGATATGCCTTTCCTCTCTTACCACGTTTCGGTAGAAGATACTATTAGAAATGCCGGGCGAATAGTAAAAGAAGGTGGCGCCGAAGCGGTAAAACTGGAAGGTGGATGCAGCATTATCGACCAAGTAAAAGCCATAATTGATGCTCAAATTCCCGTGATGGGGCACTTGGGACTTACACCACAGTCGGTAAATGCTTTTGGAGGTTTCAAAGTGCAGGGTCGCGATGAAGAAAATGCAAAACGAATCTTGGATGATGCCTTGGCACTGCAAGATGCTGGTGTTTTCTCTATCGTGTTGGAAGGGATACCCGAAACACTGGCAAAAGAGATTTCTGAGCGGCTTTTCATCCCAACCATCGGTATTGGTGCCGGGAGATATTGTGACGGACAAGTATTGGTACTGCAAGATATGTTGGGAATGTACAACGATTTTGTTCCGAAATTTGTAAAACAATACGCCGACCTGAACAGCATAATCACTTCTGCCGTAAAAAATTACATCCACGAAGTGCAAAGCGGTGATTTCCCTTCCGAGGAGTATACCTATAAGTAACAAGGGCAATGATCATCACAACGATTTCTGAACTTCGGAACTACTTGAAAGCTCAACGCACGAAAAACAAAACCGTTGGATTGGTCCCTACCATGGGGTTTCTGCACGAAGGGCATCTGTCGCTTATCAGACGTGCTAAAGCTGAGAACGACGTGGTAGTTGTAAGCGATTTTGTAAACCCTACGCAGTTTGCTCCTAACGAAGATTACGAAACCTATCCTCGTGACATTAAGCGTGACACGGCGCTTGCCGTGGGTGCCGGTGGCGATGTGGTTTTTTATCCTTCGGTAACGGAAATGTACCCGGAAGGCAGTGCTACTTTCGTGGAAGTGGAGGGCAATATCACACGCGTGCTTTGCGGTGCTTCGCGTCCTACCCATTTTAAAGGCGTGACCACGGTGGTGAATATGCTTTTTAACATCGTGAAACCCGACAAAGCCTACTTTGGGCAAAAAGATGCTCAACAAGCTGCCGTCCTGATGAAAATGGTTCGTGATACGCATCAAGATATCGAATTGGTGGTTTGCCCGATCGCGCGTGAGGAGGACGGGCTGGCCATGAGTTCAAGAAACACCTACCTTAACGAGGAAGAAAGAAAACAGGCTACAATCCTTAATCAAGCCCTTGCAGAGGGCGAAAAAGCGTTTTTGGCAGGCGAAACAGCGGTTCAGAAACTCGTTTCCATTATTGCCGACAAAATAAAAGAAATGCCGCTGGCCGAGATTGATTACGTGGATATTTACGATTTTCCAAGCTTGACTGAAATCAAGAAAGTTGAACATCA